>JACDJB010003383.1_pt1 | contig 10550 bp, 6 predicted proteins | sample 7454121 | NCBI WGS metagenome assembly JACDJB01 (sample SAMN14253290, study PRJNA609438) | sludge metagenome | isolation source: sludge after 25d culture with pyrite | collected 2018-12-20 | reverse complement strand
TTTTTCATTTTGAAGTAATATAAATGGTTAATAATGTGAATCAGGAGTGGGGACTCTATGATTCCGATTGTTTTAATATCCAATTTTGTTTTGTGTTAAATATCAGTTTTTATTCTTTTTGTAAAGAGTCATAATATTTTTTGTAATCTAAATAAAGTTTCACGGTCCTTTCTCCTCCGGGCTTTATAGACATTTCTGGACTGTTCATTAATCCCGGGAACTGATAGCAGAGTATTTTTTCAAAATTTTTAAATCGGTGCAGATCACTTAATACGCCATCAATCGGACGTGGAACTAGTGCGTTCTTTTCTGCAAACTCAAATACTTCCATGTCGAGCCATAAATGAGCCCCAGCTTCATCGGCCAATAATTGTAATTTTTCGGCAGCCTGCTCTCCGGTAAGATCATGCTCAGGCATTCGGTGGAAAGCAAAAGGACACAGTATATCCAAGTGCTTTAACAATTCTCGGTAGGTGGGTTCAACACCACGCAAGTTGTGAGAATTGGTAGCAAGCATAATAGGTTTGTCAGGTCCGTACTTATGAACGTGTTGTTTGAATTCTCTGAAAAAACTGACAATATTCTCCCTGTCTTCTGTAGTCCCGAGTCCACCGTCCTGTTCTTCACTGATGTACCATCCGTAAAATGAAGGATGGTGACCATATTTTTGCCAGACTTCATCTGCCACTTTTTTATGCCAACGAAGTGATTCTGCTGAAAAATCGAACCATGCATATAACCCAATGCCCACAAATACGTGCATATTATTTTTATCTGCAGCAGCGAGTATTGCTTCAAGTGGATCCTCTGACGCAAGATCTACTTTCCCGGGATATAATGTTGAAGGGTAATAAGGGATACCTTTGTAGCCATCTTGTTCCATTGTATGTTTATGAGCGTAAGCCGTTGGATTTCGGAATATTTCTTGAATTACGATGATGTTCATGCCTATTTTACTTTGAGCAGACATCATTTCATCCCATTGTGTATCTGTCATTTTTTTTATTTCCGAATTCCAGTACTTCCCTTCATCTTCACTCCAATGATAAAAACCAAACCATGCTCCATCAATTCGGTCAGTAGAGCGGGTCTCCGAATGGAGAATGATAATTTCTTTTTCGGATTCAAAATGCTGATTGTCTGTTATGACTTCAAGTATTATGCGGTGCTTTCCCTCATTTCCTGCTGTTTCCCAGGAAAATTTCACCAGAACTGCAGAATCGGGAGCTATTGAAACTTGCTCTTGATTTAAGATGTTTTTTGTTGATTTTTTATCCAGATAGAATGTTACATCAGCATTTTTTATCTGTGTGTTTGAATAGTTTTTTAAGCCAGCACGGATGTCAAGCGTGATTTTATTGCTGACAGGTGATGGCGGAATGAGAGTTAAACCAATATTGAGGTGGTCTTTGTTCAACTTTTGTTGAAAAGGGATACAGGAGAAAAGTATTCCTGTAAGAATTAACAGGAAGAATAATGAAGTGTTTTTTCGGGAGAGCATAGTTTTAGAGTTATAAATTAGAATTTATAAATAGATTGTTAAATTATTCATCGGTGTCATATATCGTTCTTTACCTTTCCTCCCTTCTCCTCTCTGTTCTCGTTAAAAGAGGAGATGGAAGAAAGACGTTTTTAATAACCAAAATTTTGTTTGATACTTTTTTGAGAACGATCAATCTCTGTTTGAGGAATGGGAAACAACTCGCTGATTCCGAGTTTAAACGCCGATCCTCTGCCATAAGCTTCAGGTGATGCGGAAAATGCGTTCATTGTTTCTACGTATACATTCCATCGTTTCAGATCATACAGACGGTTGTATTCCATTGCTAGCTCAACGCGCCTCTCATGTTGAATGGCTTTCATTAAATCATCGGTTGCTGTAACGTATATCATCGGTGTGTTCGGTATTGTTATTATGCGGAGCGATGCTTCAGCATCAGGAGTTCGCGAGTTATTGGCACGACGACGCACTTTGTTTATGTATTCTGCAACTTCTGCAGGATCACCTCCTGTTTGTAATAATGCTTCGGCATACATAAGCAGAACATCAGCATAACGGATGATGTGAAACGACCAGGCGTCATCGCCCCATCCAGCCCCTCTTCTCGAAGGTGGAAGATAGGATTTACGATTGTGGTATCCGCTTAAATTAGGATAAGCTGTGAAATTAAGTGTTTCGGTTTCAAACTTATCTCCTGTTTCTATTATAGTGAAGAGTAGCCGTGGGTCACCTGGTTCAAACTCATCAACGAGGTTTTTTGTAGGCTGGTCAAATCCCCACGCTCCCGAGGGTCCACGTGGTGAAGTATAGAGTGGAATGAAAGAACCGTAAATATATAGGGCTGGATTATCTCCACGGATGGAAGTAAAAATACCTTCTTTTGAACGATAACCGCCAGCGAGAAAGAGCGATTGAAAGTTTGATTCCAATTCAAAATATTTGGTGTCGATAACACTGAATGCCGCATCTTTTGCTTTGGCATAAAGCGAACTGTCGTCTTTGGCAAAATACATATATACCCTTGCCTGCATTGCCCACACTGCCTCGCGGGTTACGCGTCCTAGTTCTTCTGTCGGTAAACTTGCTGCCGAAGGCAGGTTGATTTCTTTAGCTGCTTCATCCAAGTCTTTCATGATGGCTAAAAATGTTTCATTTTCAGTGGCACGAACTAGTTTTGGGCCGTCGCTTGTTTTCGGAGTATTTACTACCAGTGGTACCCCTCCAAAAATTTTAGCAAGTTCAAAGTAGTAAAAAGCTCTCAAAAACTTTACTTCAGCAATATAACGAGCCTTTACTTCTTTTGTAACAGGTACCCCTCCGGCATCAATGATTGGTTTTGTGGGGATGTTTTCGAGACAGATATTACAGTTGCCTATGCCGGTATACATTGCTGCCCAAAGATTTGAAAGTGTTTGGTTGGATGCGGTTGCTCTACCATATGCCAAATCGGAAACAAATGGGCGGTCGCCAGCATCGGATCCTCCTTTTTCGCTATCATCAGTAGCCATATTTCCCAATTCTGCTCGTGGGGCTTCATAGCCGTAAAAATCATTTAGCGTTTTATAGCATTTCACTACTGATCCGAAACCCGCATCAGGGGTCAAAAAAAAGTTTTCATCAGTAAAAACTCCTTTGGGAGGTCGTTCCAGAAAATCTTCGCAGGAAATTAATAAGAAACTGGTAATTACAGTTACCAATAAATATTTGCTTTTCATTGTTTTTGTATTATAATTTAATATTTAAACCTATGGTGTAAATTCTTGATTGCGGATAAAATCCCTGATCAATTCCTGTTAGTTTGGGATCAGTAGAACCAATCTCAGGATCAAGCCCGGAGTAACGGGTTAACGTCAACAGATTTTGAATACTTATATATAACCTTAGTTGGTTAATTCCTCTGATATTCGGCAATTCACCTTTGAGGTCATATCCTATCTGCAAATTTTTAATTCGCAGATACGAACCATCTTCAATAAAATAATCTGAAATGAGATTATTCAATCCCTGATTCTGTGATATTTTGTGAAAACGGTCGGTGCTGCCTTCTCCATTCCATGCCCTTCCCAGAAATCCTTTGGGGGCGTTGAGATACCCATTGCCTGATTCAATGTCGTACATTTTAATATTCAATACGTCATTCCCTTGAGATCCTTGAAGAAAAGTGCTGAAGTCAAAATTTTTATATGAACAGTTAAATGTAATTCCGTATACAAAGTCCGGCCATGGGTTGCCAATTATTGTACGGTCTTCTTCGTTGATGATGTCATCTGCCACAAGGTCTTTGTAACGTACATCGCCTGGTGTGGAAACATATCGCTGTGGGCCGTCTTCAACTTGTTGGGAATTTTGAAAGATCCCGTTTGTTACATATCCGTAAAAATACCCCACTGGTAATCCTACTTCCGTTTTGGTTAGGTGGAAATCGGTAAGATAGGTGCTTCCGTATATGGCATCACCATTGCCAATGCTTAATACTTTATTACGGTATGCCGAGACATTTCCTGAGATACTGTACTGGAACTGACCTTCGCGTTGGTAGTGGGATATACTCAATTCCCATCCTTTGTTTTCCATGCTACCGGCATTGGTATAAGGAGAATTTGGGAAGCCGAGAGTGGTGTTTAGCGGTACCATCATTAGCATATTTTCTATTCGTTTATTAAAATAGTCGACCGCTACTTCAATCTTTCCGTTAAAGAGGTTTACATCCAGTCCAATGTCGAATTGTTTGGAAGTTTCCCATTGCAGGTTTTTGTTTCCGACCAATTGACGTCCGGCGCCGATGACTGCTGTCGATGGATTTCCTAGTACATAACGATCGTAAATAGATGTGCCGTAAGTGGATAAGTAAGCTCCACCGCCAATATTTTCATTCCCGATATGCCCATAGCTAATTCTCAGTTTAGCATCTGAAAGCCAGGAAGAATATGGTTGCATAAAATTTTCGGACGAAAATCGCCATGCTGCGGAAACAGAAGGAAACGTACCCCAGCGGTTTTCTTTCGCAAAACGTGAGGAGCCATCGCGCCGTAAGTTGAAAGCTAACAAGTATTTGTTGCGATAGTCTGCCGTAAGCCGTCCAAAGTATGAGAGCAGTGCGTTTGAATAGGGGTAACCGGATACAGATGGATTGATGGTGCCGGCATTCAAAATCCGCATTTCGGGATTGTTGTTCACAATACCCTGTATGGAAGCATTAACAGAAGAAGAATGGGTAGATTCTGCAGAAGTACCGATTAGTGCTCCAAATTTGTATTCTCCAATCTTTTTATCGTAATTCAGGGTGTTTTCAAAGACTATATAACGTGTCGTTGACGAATTACTAATAACAGTGTTTGTTGAACTGTAATCGGAAGGGCTGATTGTGTAGTATGGTTGAAACCCTTCGGTTTGTCCCATTGCCATATCCAATCCGAAACGAGAGTTAAATTTTAGAGCGTCAATCAATATGATTTCAAGGTTACCCCCACTTTTGAGGCTAAATGTTCCGTATTTACTCTGACGCATCCTTTCAATTTGTGCTACCGGATTTCGTTTGTTTGAATACATAATGCCTGCATAATGAGAATAAATATTACTCCGGTCGTATCCATTATAAATATTGTTATAAAATAGAGGAACATCAACGAGGTTGTTGCGAAATACAGGAGTAATGGGGTCTGCTGTCATCGCGCTGAAAATAGTTCCGGTGGCCGGATTGTTTTCATCGATTACTTTCCTGTTTTCGTTCACAATACCAAAGATAGCCGTAAATTTTATACGATCTGATATTTCTGCATTCAAGTTGTTGCGCCAGGAGAGACGTTGATATTCTGATCCTTTTACAATGCCTTCTTCTGTAAGATAAGCTAAACTCGATAGAATATTAACTTTTTTACTTCCACCACTGATGCTGATGTTGTGATTTTGCAAAAGTGCCTGATAGTTAGTTATCTCTTTCCACCAGTCGGTGCCTTTCGGGCCCGAATTTTTTGTTACAAAATTCATTACAGATGCAATGTTTTCGGGAGTTGAGAATTCTGTTAAAGTAGGTAGTCCCGCATTGGCATATGAAAGATTCTTGTATTCGATAAATTCTCTTGCTGATAGCATATACGGACGTTTCCATGGTGCTTGTATACCGACGTAACTATCATAGTTTACGTTAATTTTTTCTTTACTACCGCCTGATTTTGTTGTGATCATTATGATACCGTTGGCTCCTCTGGCTCCGTAAATAGCAGCTACTGATGCATCTTTATGTACAACAACCGTTTCAATGTCAGAGGGATTAAGATAATCTATGTTGTTCTGGGGAAGCCCATCTACGATGTAAAGAGGTGTGTTTGACCCGTTTATTGATGATATTCCCCGTATTCGAACTACGGCTGGAGCTCCGGGAGTTCCACTACTTGATGAAACTGATACTCCAGGAGTTTTACCTTGCAAGATGTTAGCGACACTCCCTACCGGCATTTTACTCAACTCGTCTCCTTTTATTACACTAACCGCACCTGTCAGGTCTTTTTTTGCTGAAGTGCCATAACCTATTACAACAATATTTTGTAATTCAGTGACTTTCTCTTTCAGTACAATATTCAAAAAACGGTTTCCATTTAAGCGTACTTCTTCTGTTGTGTAACCTATCATGCTGAAGATCAAAATGTCATTGTTATTTGCTTCTATAGCAAAATAGCCATTCAAGTCGCTTATCGCACCTTTTGAAGTTTCTTTTATTACAACAGTGACGCCTAGTAATGGTTCTCCTTTTTCATCCGTGATTTTTCCCGTGATTTTTGTCGTTTGGGCAAAAACACTTCCAACAATCAGTGTGAATATAAGCATACTGACTAGTTGTTTCCTTAGATTCCTGTTTAAATTTTTCATTTTCATGAATGTGATTTTTTGATTAACTTGTTTTAAGGGTTACTAAATACTCATTTTGATGCTTTTAAAGTATTGGAGAGTATACTGAAGTATTTCCATTATTTTTTATCTTATGGATAGCCATCAGAGTAAAAGCTGCCTCCAGACTGTACCAATAATCCTTTTGTGCGTTTTTGATATTATAAGTATTGATATGTTTGATGTATTCTTCAACCCGTGTTTTGTCATTTATTATGGCTGCGGCATAGACAAGTATAGCCCATGGGTAAGTACCTGAATATACCTGGCCCGAAGACCAAGCCGGGTAATTATTGTTAAATTGGGTGTAAAGAGTTTTTGCTCTTACTGAGGTTGGGTCAAGAATACCAAACAACATTGGGTAAAGTTGCGATGTTGCATCAGGATAAAAAACGTCCCAATTTGTAATTGAATTATTGCTTCCATTGTCATACGGATTGTAAGCGTTGGTCGTTTCCCTCCAAAGTGCAGTCTCGATGGATGCTGAATTTTTGTTTGCTAAGTAATCAAAGTCGAAATTAGAAATGGTAATCAATTCATTTTTCTTTAGCCATTGTGCTGCTTTAAGCCCTTCGTTAACTTCGCAGTTGTCCATCAGGTATTTTACATCATATTCATGTGATGCCACAGAAAGATAATTGTTGTTGTCTGTGCTAAGTATGCCAGGCATTGTATTTGATTCTGTGTCCAGACATTTTTCTAAAGCTGATGCTATTAGATTTAGTTTGTCATCAAATTGACTCAACCATGTTTTGTTGGTTTCAGAGGTGGATGCAAACTCCATTGCCAGTGTTAGAAAAGTTGCAGCATACGAATCTACCGAGTCGTATTCTCCTCTGGTAGTCTCGGTTTCGCCGTAGTAATCGTAAACAGAACCTGCTATTTCGGGTTTACCGCTGATTGGATTTAGAGTGCCATTTAATTTACTCATATACCATTGCATATATTTTTTTACAACAGTAATATTTTCTATTGTCGGGTTTTTTAATAGTGCCTTGCAAGCAAAATTGGCGAAGTAGGGACAAATTTTACTGTTTGAGGCTTCAGTGTCCTTAATTGCGCCACTTGCTTTTTGTAAAGAATGTATATAGTGCGTTTGTGATGTTTGAACATTGATGTATATTAAGTCAGTTGCATTTTGGTCAATATCTCCTGGGACAGGAGGTAAAGTGCTGCTACTGTTGCATGAGGATAAAAGAGTAATCAAGATGATAACTATGCCTAAAAGATTCATTTGCTTTATTTTTTGTAGTTTCTTGTTTTATTACTTGTATATTTCTAATTCCCAAAAAGAGATATTCCAAGGGGTAGCTTTCTGATTCATTACCACTTTCACATACCTTGCTTCAGTTGCGGCAAAAGTAATGTCATCATTTCCACCATCACCTGTGGTTGTGGAAAATACAGAGACATAGTTTACATTGTCCGTTGAAGTTTGTATTGAGTAGTTACCGCAATAAGCACCTTCCCACTTAATTCTTACTTTTGAGATGCTTTGTGCCCGTTGTAAGTCTACCATAAACCATTGCGCGTCTTGGTCATCTGCTGACCAGCGTGTCGTGCTATCACCATCAACACCTAAAGAAGCTGGAGTGAATTCTGTGGATGCAGAGGCTGGCATTCCCAATGCTAAATTGGCAGGCGGTGGTATGTTATACACTTCAAACTCGTAGAATGAGATATTCCAAGGTGTGGCTTTTTTGTTCATGACAATTTTCACATAGCGGGCTAAAACATCAGGGAATGTAATGCTGTCGAGACCACCATTACCTGATGTTGTGGTATATACATTTTGAAAAGTCACGTTATCTTGGGATATCTGAATAATGTAATCATCACAATAAGCTCCTTCCCAGTAAATCTTAACATTGTTAATGTTTGTTGTTTTCTGTAGATCCACCTGATACCATTGTGTGTCATTCTCATCTGCCGACCATCTGCTAACTCTATCGCCATCTATTCCTAAAGATGCAGATGTAAGTTCCGAGGATGCGGACGCAGGTTTATTCAGCGCCAGGTTGCTATTCTCAACTATGTCGGGTTTAATATAGATGAAACCGTTCAAGAACATCGTTCCTTTGTGGTTAGTGACACTTACAGTGCCGCTGGCCCCATAAGTACTCACTACGGCTTTAAGAATAGTGTCGGAGAGAATTTCGAAAGAGTCGGCATTACGGCCTCCAAAGGTAACGGTGGTAGCAGATGTAAAATTAATCCCTTCAACGGTGATGGTATCGCCAGGTTTTCCTTCTGCAGGAAAAAATGAGTTTATTTTTGGCATTTGTGATACCGTCTTCGGAGTGTTTGGATCGAAGGGATTAGCTCCAAATTCTTGTTCGCTGCATGAAACTGCGAACAGGATCATAAATAGTGGTAACAAGATTTTTAATTTTTTTGTGATTGTCATCATTGTAATAAATGTTATATAAGGTTATTAAATAATTGGTTTCAAGTGTTTAATCAGAGTTTACTTAATATATTCCAACATTGAAACAATCCTCTTGGCACATGAAAACATCCTTTCCATTTACCTCCTTTCAGGTTGAGGAGAACTTCTCCCTGACGGTTCAAATACCCCCACCACTCAGGATGTGCTGGATCTTTGAAATGACTCCACGTGTAATTGTGGACTTTCTCAAACCAATCCAGACATTTTTTTGAACCTGTTAACTGGTAACCTTTTAATAAGGCAATTAAAGTTTCAATATGAACCCACCAAAGTTTTTGATCCCATTCCAACTGCTGTGGGGGAAATCCTTTTCTGTCCATGAAATAGAAGATGCCACCATATTGTTTATCCCACCCATATTCAAGCATAGTAAGTGTCGTTTCTACGGCCTTTTTAATAAGCTCAGGACGATTCAGTCGTTTTCCTAGGTCCATCATGAACCACATGGCTTCAATCGAGTGCCCCGGATTTATCAGTCTACCCTCGAATGTGTCTGAAAGACTCCCATCCAATTCCACGCTCTCAACTATAATTCCACCTAGTTCAGGACGCAGAAACACCTCCATCACTTCGTGTATACTTTTTTCAATTACCGTGTTAAGTGTTTTTTTTTCAATTAAATGCTCGATTTCTAATGCCAGGTTGCTTATTATCATCGGTAGCGCGAAGTTTTTTAAATTTCGTGTGCCCGGATGCGATTTATTCCATTTCCCTTTCGGGTTATCATTCTTTGAAAGGATAATGTCGAATGTTTTTTTAGCTATTTGCTCATATTCGTGATTCCCGGTAGCAATACTGAGTTGCCCAAAAGCCATGGTTGCAAATGTATAAGAAAAAATATTGTAAGGTTCTATTAATGGGTTTCCATTCTTATCAAGTGAAAAATACCAGTTCAGATTACCATCGTGTCCGTATTTTTTCATAAACTCGCCATCCTGAACAGCGCAGTCCAACCATTCTTCCCGTTTTTCCAGTTTGTTGTAAAATGTAGAAAACATCCAGATTTCTCGACCTTGTAACCAGATGAACTTATCGGTATCATAAACATTTCCTTCTCTGTCAAGACAAGTGAAATACCCTCCATTTGTTTTGTCTTGTGATTTCTCGAGCCAAAAAGGGATAACGTTGTTGAGAAGTTCGTCTTGATACTGTAATGCCAATGCTTTAAAATCCATTTTGTCTTAAAATTATATAGTGTTTATTTTGTGTTTACTTTTTGTTTGCCTTTCCAGAATCGTTCAATATCTTCGAGTGATTTCCCAGCCGTTTCCGGCATTAATTTCCATACGATTAAAATATAGGGAATACACATCAATGCAAACATGCAGAAAGTTCCCGCCGGTGTTAATGTCGCTAATAACCATGGTGTGAGTTGCCCTATAAGAAAGGTCCCAATCCAGAGGGATAGACCTGCGATGCTCATAGCTAATCCCCGTGCTTTAGTTGGATACATTTCAGATAAGAATACAAAAATTACAGCACTGATGGATCCGGCGCAGAAGAAGATGTATAAAAGGAAAGAAGTAAGAAGAAATTCATTGGGTAACCCTATTTGTTGCCCCCTGAAGAAATAGAATCCAATCATAAGCAAAGTTACAATCATTCCTGTGACTCCTATGTAGACAAGTTTTTTTCGTCCCACCTTATCAATAATAAACAGAGCTAATATCGTTGTAAGCATGTTTACAACGCCAATTAATGATTGATAAAATAAGG
>JACDJB010003379.1_pt1 | contig 10555 bp, 10 predicted proteins | sample 7454121 | NCBI WGS metagenome assembly JACDJB01 (sample SAMN14253290, study PRJNA609438) | sludge metagenome | isolation source: sludge after 25d culture with pyrite | collected 2018-12-20 | reverse complement strand
TATTCATACCATCAAAGCGGGTGACACTGTCAAGGTCGGCAAATATTTCTCCGTGGATACTTACCATGTCTGCCACTCCATTCCGGATGGCATTGGCCTGGGAATACAAACCCCGGTTGGTTTGATTGTTCACTCAGGAGATTATAAGTTTGATCACACCCCGGTAGATGGCTGGCCAACTGATTATGCCAAACTAGCTGAATTCTCAAAACGCGGTGTTTTGGCCCTGTTTGCAGATTCAACCAATGCAGAACGAGCTGGCTGGACACCGTCTGAACAGGTCATCGATAGTGCTTTTGAAAAAGTCTTTCGCGAGGCGAAAGATCGCATCATTATTGCCAGCTTTGCTTCCCTGATTTCCCGCATGCAACAAGTAGCCAATACCGCCGAACGGCATGGCAGAAAAATTGCTTTTGCTGGCACCAGTATGGTCGATAATGCAAAGATTGCCCGGAAATTGGGTTATCTTAATATTAAAGATGAACTGGTTGTCCCGATTGAACAGGCCTTAAATATGGCAAAGTCTAAAGTGGTGATTATGTGCACTGGTTCACAGGGAGAACCAACATCCATCCTGGGCCGGCTGGCGGTAGGAAAAAATCGCCAATTTGATGTTGTTCCAGGTGATACCATTGTGCTCTCCTCTCACCCAATTCCAGGCAACGAAGAAAGTGTTAGCCGGACGATCAACAAGCTTTTTGAACGCGGTGCCAATGTAATTTATGAAGCCATTGCTGATGTGCACGTTTCCGGGCATGCCAGCCAGGAAGAGATGAAGCTGCTCTTACACCTGACCAAACCAAAATTCTTCATACCTGTGCATGGTGAATTACGCCACCTCAAACAACATGCGCTCATCGCGCAGGAAGTCGGTGTTCCCGCTGAGAATATTGAAGTCATTCTGAATGGTCAGGCTATTGAACTCACCCCGCACCGCTTGAAACGCAGCAACAATGTGCCCGCCAGTTACGTCTTTGTGGATGGATCGTATGTTGGAGATATCAGCCGTGATATTATGAGCGTACGCGAGATGATGTCTCAGGAAGGGGTAGTATCGATCAACCTGACACTCACCAAAGATGGCGATATCATCGGCAAGCCAAATATTACCACCAGCGGTTTTCTGATGTCACAGGATGAAGCCGAATTCAAGTCATTAGCTCGCACAAAAATTGAAGATGCCGTCTTGTACGCAAATGGCAATTTGCAAAAAGATGTTGAAAAAGCCGTCCGCAATGTAATTTATTCTGAAACCAGACGCAGGCCATTGGTCGTCGTTTCAGTCACCGACCTGGAATAAAATGACGGCTTAAAGCAACGGGAATAATATTCTGAAGCATTAATTCATCATATAGCTTGGATTCTACAAATTTTAGCTGTATAATGAATTAATAGGACAAAAAATATGGAATCTGTTATTCCCATTCTACTTCTCATCCTTGGGTTCTGGCTGGGCTGGAAAGTCAAACCACTGCTCGTGGAATGGCTGCAAAACCATCCCAATTATCCCATACCGCTTTCATCAGGCCACAAGATAATTCTGTGGTTAACGGTTGGTAGTCTTTTTTCAAATACCTTACTACGTTTATATGCATTGCTCTATCCCCTGGTTACGATGCTCATCACCCCAGGTTGGTGTAAATCACAGCCCAATTTTATGACCCGATTCGGCAGCATTCCGTTTTGTCTTTATAACCTCCCGTCCATTCTAATCTACCTGATCCTATTTGGCATTGTTTTCGGATCTGCTTTTTCATTTTATAGCAACCAAACAACTAAAATCAATAAATTCTACGTGCTGCTTTTAATTCTGACGATCACAACCATCATTAATCAAATGGTGTATTTTCTTTTTAATCAACTTTTCTGGTCAGCATAAGGTTATTGCCCGGTTTTATCATCAGCTCAGGGGTATTCGATGATTGGATAATTCCTCCTCGATGCAGTTAGCCATTCATTTGACATTTAGGTACAATTAATATAACCTTGCAAAAGAAGAATTGGTTCATTTCAATCATTTGACCTTTTTTTGATGTAACAAAGAATCCTTAATCGCCGGAGGGGCACAAGATGAATCCATTGGTTCGTTGTCCACATTGTGGTCATTATCATCAAGCAACACTTGAATACTGCCCGGAAACCGGTTTGCCGATTTATATCACGACCAAACCTGAACTTCAAAAAGATAATAAAAGGGTCCTGGTGGGTCTGGCAATCGCTGCTGCTATTTTGGCACTGATTGCCTGTATTTTATTATCTATTTTTGTTCTGCCGCGCATCCTGAGCGGTGATTTTTCGCCTGGTGAACAGGCACCCATCATTGTGCCATCGCTGACATTGGCACCCCTGGAAACCCGTTTTGCAGAAAACAATACCCCCGTTCCAACTGCAACGGAAGAAACAGTGCTGGTTGCCACATCCACGCCAGAACTTTCACCTTCTGCCATCCCATCTACCTGGGACGCTTGCCCGGGCTATGATTACCTCTCCCAATTACAGGTCGGCATGCAGGCTCAAATCGCTCTCGATCCACCATTACCAAATCGTGTGCGCGAAAAACCTTCTACAACTGCCAATATCGCCGGGTTTATTGATCCGGGCGGCAAAGTGGAAATTCTGGAAGGCCCTGCTTGTGATGAAGGCTGGATCTGGTGGAAAGTTCGCGATCTGGACACCAATCTAGAAGGCTGGACAGCTGAAGGGGATGTTAATGGCTATTGGGTTATCCCCATTCCATAAAGCCAACATTCTTTCACAATCAAAAAGACCCGGCAATTATTTCAATAAGCTTGTCCATTAACGCGCATAGACTGGCACTGCTCATAAACACTACCAAGCACAGCTGCTATGAATATGGTCAGACGTATTGTTTCAACAATCAGGGGCATACTTATTTAATGATTTAATCGTATCTGCCTGGTGCTGAAAAAAATTGAGCTGCATTCTCACCTCCCCAATATCCAGGAAATTAATAACGCAAACTTTGTACACCACTTGGAAAAACAAAAATGCGGTTGTAAAATATTTCTACCTGATCCTAAAACGCATGTTATGGCCATTTTGCAGTGTATGACAGGGATATGATGCATAATGAACACTTTTATTGATTAGTTGGTTATAGCAAGGGTGGTATTTAATTAATCAGGTTTTCGTATCTTCCTTGCAATCGTTGTGTTGTTATAAGAAAGGCAGAAATAGTTTTAAAAGGGAGGTTCTAATGAGTACGACAGTTGAAACACAAATTGATCAATCCACTGTGGAAAAAACAATTTCTATTTTGGAACGGGTTTTTCCAGCCCCACGTTCATTTGGTATTCGCCTCTGGGAGGGTACACAACTTCCCGGCAAATCCAACCCTTCGTTTACATTAGTTTTATGTGAACCCGGCAGTCTGCGCCGGATGCTAACCCCGCCGATTGAGCTTTCTTTAGGTGAAGCTTACATTAATGGCGATTTCGACGTGGAAGGTGATCTCTTAGAAGCAGTTTCCTTGATCGATGATCTAACCCAAAACACAGTCTTTTCACCTGGTGAAATTGTGGGTTTATTGCATGATATCACCACCCTGCCATCTATAAGTGCAACCGAGCATGAAATGCGCCGCGGACCCGTCGAATTATCAGGGAAGGTGCATTCGATGGAACGGGACAAAAAAGCCATTCAATATCATTATGACGTTGGTAATGATTTTTATGCGCGCTGGCTGGATCCTTACATGCAATACTCGTGTGCATATTTCCCGACTGGGAAAGAAAATTTAGAGCAAGCTCAATTACTAAAAATGGAGCATATTTGCCGCAAATTGCGTCTGCAGCCTGGCGAACGGTTGCTGGATGTTGGCTGTGGCTGGGGTGGGCTGGCACGTTATGCAGCCGAACACTATGACGTACAGGTTTTGGGGGTCACATTGAGTGAACAGCAAGCCTTATATGGTCAGGAAATGGTGATCAGGGAGGGTCTGGCGGATAAGGTCCAGATCGAACAAAGCGATTATCGCACACTGACTGCTGAACCGTTTGACAAGATAGTCAGTGTTGGCATGTTTGAACATATCGGGCGCTCACACCTGCCCGAATACTTCACCCATGTCTACCGGCTGCTGGCCCCAGGCGGTTTGTTCCTCAATCATGGTATCTCGCGCAAGGCGACCCCAGAGGATGTTCCAGCTGATTTAGTAGGGTCAAAAAAAGGCAAGCCCTTCAAAGAAGATCATAAAAGCCTGCTTAAACTGGATGAAAAAATATTTGGGATGGGAACTTTTACCCAGCGTTATATCTTCCCGGATGGCGAACTGGTGCCGGTCAGCATGGCAACCCTGATCGCGGAGGGAGCCGGGTTTGATGTGCGTGATGTAGAAAATTTGCGTGAACACTACGCACTTACCCTGCGTCAATGGGTTCACCGGCTGGGTGATAATGAATCTGTCCTGCTTAATCAGGTCGGCGAAGAAATCTACCGCACCTGGCGCTTATATTTATCCGTCAGCGCAAATTCCTTCGCAACCGGAAAAATTGGTCTCCATCAGAGTTTACTGGCCAAACTGGATCACGGCAAAGCCAACCTGCCTGCTACACGAGCAGATTTATACCGTTCATAATGCAAACCTACAAGAAAGTAAATTAGTAACCTTGTCACGTTTAACAAGGTTGCTAATTTATTTAAGTAGGAAATTTTCTTTCTTATCAGGAACCCACTCCTAAAGGTTGAAGCAACATAGCAAAATCACAAAAGAGTTGCTATAATCGTCAAACCGTTTGAAAAAGTTTTATGATTTCGTGATAATTTCATTCTTTTTAATTCGACAATATTCAGATTAATTTTGTCCATCCATTTATTATGCTTGTGGATTTTCCAGAAAGAATAAACGACAAACAAAAGTAAAGGAGAATAATCCTATGGTTACAGAAATAAAAATGAAAACAGCCATGCAACAATACATTGATGGTTTTAATAAAAAAGATTCGAAATTACTGATCTCCCTTTTTGCAGATCATGCCAGAATAGAAGACCCCGTCGGCGGCGGAAAAATTGTAGCAGGAAAAACTGAAATCGTTTCATTTTATGAAAAGGCTGTCACGATGGTTGATCAACTTGAATTGGATGCGCCAATCCGCGGATCTCATTCTAATTTTGCTGCAATGGCTTTCAAAATATTGATGAAAATAGACGGGAAAGATATTCAAATTAATTGCATCGATGTGATGGAATTCGACGATTCTGGAAAAATTATTGACATGAAAGCTTACCATGGTCCTGGAGATATGCATACACGCTAATTCTTTTCAAAAAACGAGATAATTACACGGATTTACTATCCCCTGCCATCTTTTAAATTAAATTATTGAAAACAAATTTTGTATTACAATAAATTTAATCACGGCTCTTCATAAAACCAAAAGGATATGAATATGGAAACCCCCTCATTGATAAATTTTCAGAACCTCTTGGCATATCCCTTTAAAGACAAAAAATCCGGCACAAAAATCCTGATCGGAAGTTTGCTGATTTTTTCATCAGCCATCATCCCGATCCTGCCTTTATTGATTGTTTTGGGCTACATCATGCAGATTGCCAAACGAATCATCGATGGCGATGGACAGCTCAGCCTGCCAGATTGGGATCAATGGAGCGAGTATCTTAAAGATGGTCTCAAATGGTTCGTGGTTCTGCTTATTTACTCGATCCCATTTATCCTCGTCTTTTCATTTGGCTACCTGATCTATATGGCTAGCTTTATTGGTCTGGCGCTGGTTGAAGAGTCTGGCAATCCAACCTTCTGGTCTTTGGCCTTACCTTTGTTTGGCATGGTGGTTCTGTTTGTATCAATGTTTATTGGCATCCTCCTGGCCATGTTGGAATTTTTGTTCCTGCCTGCAGGTTTAATGCATATTGTTCACACCGGCAAATTATCCTCTGTTTTTAAGCTGAGCGAATGGTGGCCGCTGATGAAAAAGAATTTTCTGGGTTTCCTGGTAGCAATTATCTTCTTATTCGGCTTTTATTACTTCATGATGGTGGCTTTCTCTGCGCTTTATATGTCGGTTTTATTGTGTTTTTTGATTCCGTTTGCCATGGCACCACTCACTTTTCTGATGGGACTCTGGACAATACCGCTGTTTGCACAGGCATATCGGGAAGCGAAACCGGAAGCGCTGGAAGATTTCGAAAGCGAGGAGTGACCCACAGCATGCTCGATATCCGCGTAATGCAAATAGAAGATTACTCCCGATTAATTGATTTATGGAACAGGACGGAGAATATTGGTTTGAGTGAAGCCGATAACCCTGATAAGTTAGAGGCCTTCCTTCAACGGAATCCGGGATTAAGTTTTGTAGCTCTGGATGAAGGCAAATTGATCGGGGCTGTTCTGGGTGGTCACGATGGCCGCCGTGGGGCAATTTATCATTTGGCTGTGGACAGAGAATATCGTCATCAGGGGTATGGCCAGGCATTATTAAACCACTGTCTGGCAGCTTTCGCAGCCGACGGCATTGAACGCTGTCATATCCATGTTTATGCTGACAATCAATCTGGTCTGGAATTCTGGCAGAAAAATGGCTGGTTCACCCGGCCGGAACTGGTGCTGTTATCCAGGGATATCAGTCATCCGGTCCTGATCAGTCGTTAAATCATATTGTTTTTGTCTGGCTTTAGCTTCTTCCTGAGCTAACTGCCTGGAGGTAACATAAGTCATAACCAGGTAAATACTAAATAATAAGACCGCCATCGCTAAAATCACAAAGTCATATACGGTAAACATCCCGAATCTGGTATTGATATAATTATTTCCCAGGTAGAATACTAGAATATTTGTGATGATTAAGATCAGTCTTACTTCCGTGGGACCCAGACCAATATAGGAGATGCGGAATTCACTTTTTACATAGGTAGTCAGATAAACCATGTTTGCCATTAATAGATACCCAACCAGGGCGATCATTGCAATTCTAAAATCTACATAGGGGGAGAAGGCAATACCAAACATGATCAGAACTTCTCCCAAGCCATCAATAGCGTGATCCAGAAAAAAGCCATATCTTGGGCGCTCAATCTTGCGATGACGTGCCAGCGTACCATCCAAACTATCCCCGAACCAGTTAACAACAAACCCAAAGCTTGCTAACCATAAAAATGCGGGATCCAGACGGGTAAGCACATAGCTGACTGCGATCAGTATCGTTCCAAAAAATCCCAAAGCAGTCAGGTTATCAGGTGTAACCCAATCGGGCATTTTTTTGGCAAGCCAGGCTAATGCTGGCCGCTCGAGCGGTCCCAATAGTATTTTATTCACCCGCGTATGTTCCTGATCTTTTTCAGTCATCGTTTCACTCCTCAAACAGAAATTTCTGGCCATACCGGATAAAACATTGCCCATTGTTCCGGTGTATTGGTAATAAATTTTTCGGCAACTGTTAATACACGTTCTGTGTTCTCCAATAATTCTACATCACGATCGGGATGTTTGTGTAATTCAATCAAATCTGACGCGTGCAGGATATAACGCTGATCCGCTTGGCGAATACAAGCCAGTAACATGACTGGTGTCTGCGTGCGGATCGCCATCTGGATGGTGGTGACAGGGATATCACTCGGACGGCCAAAAAAATTTGGTCGATATTGTCCACCCGGCCAGGGACGGTCAACACCTGTGATGACTGTTCCTCCTTTGCGTAAATGACGGGTAGCATGTTGAAAAGATTCCATCGACAATGGTTCAACCTCTAATCCAGCTTGCCTGCGTAAATCGTTATGCCATTGGTAGCCAGGGTTTGGATTAGGATACGATAGAATCAGAGGCCTTGCGCCCTGCAAAGCAATTGCATACCCTGACAGGTCAAAAGCACCTGTATGAATCATTAATCCCAAGGTTCTCTCTTTACCACGTTTAACACGTTCTAAAAAATATTTAAGATTTTCATCAAATTGAATTAGATCTCGAATCCGCTCTTCCTTACGTAAACAGTGAAAATAATCATAAATACTTAGACCGCTGGAATAATAAACAGCTTTAACCCGCTCATCCAACGCTTTCCCGGATAATGCTCCTCCGCTGACCACCCACTGATTGCTGCGAACAGCTTTAATCTGTGGAAAATTCTTCCTTCGCGCAATCATGCCCGATAGAAACTTGACCAACCCTCTGCCGAGTTTCGGTGGTAATGCCTCCCCCAATAGTAAACCAATTTGGTTGATGCTTGGCGAAAATAAAAACTTTTGTAGTGGTGTTTTTGGCTTTTCCATAAGTAGTTGTTGGCAACCTTGCTCTTAAATTATACGTTGAAACAAAAGGTTCTTACAAGTTTAACCCTGTTTTTTTTTCTAAAATGCTACTTTTGTAAATTTTATCCGTATATTAACTAGAGTAAATACAAAAAATTGTAATCACGATCTAAAAATATTATGATTGGATGTAGAACCATGTCGAATGAAATGACACCTTTAACTGAAAAAGAACAACTGAACAAACGTCTGGAAAATATTGGTTGGGGGTTATTTCTGATCATGATCGGGGGTATTTGGCTGGTTCCTGATCGACTCGTTCCCGAAGGAACCTGGCTGATTGGTGCAGGTTTGATTTTGATTGGATTAAATATTGTCAGATATTTAAATCAAATAGAAATTAGCAGTTTTTCGCTCATCCTGGGTGGCGCGGCTTTGTTGATTGGAATTTCTGATTTTTTTCAGGTAAACCTGCCATTCTTTCCGATTCTTTTAATTATCATCGGGGCAAAATTAATAATCCAACCCCTTTTGGAAAATCAATCCGTAGAAAAATGAGATTTTTTTGAAAGGTCGATTTGCGATCAGATTCATCAATTAAATAATAAGGAGGAAAAATGCGCAGTAATAATTTTAATCAAATTTTTTGGGGGCTGATCATCATCGTCGTGGGTGCCTTGTTTCTGGCACAGAATCTTGGATTCATCCAGGATTATTCGTTCTGGAAGTATTTGCCAGCTTTGTTGATCGTTCTCGGAGTCTATCAGCTATTTTTAAACCGCTTCCGTGCCTGGGTAGGACCATTGATGATCACCCTGATCGGCGCATTTCTTTTGCTGGCTACTTTGAACATCATCAGCTGGTCAACCTTTGGCTCAATGATCTGGCCTACCATTTTGATTCTGGTCGGGCTCTCGATCATCTTACATCGCGGCAATTCCAGCAGTAATTATCAAGCAGTCTCTGGTGACCAACTTAATGTTTTTTCAATTTTTAGCGAACAAAAAGGGAAAGCCTCAGGTGATTTCAAGAATGCAGAAATGACTGCTATTTTTGGTTCATCAAAACTGGACCTGATCGATGCCAATATACAACAACCGCCAGCCTATATTCAAACCACGTCGATGTTTGGTAGTGTCGAGATCTTTGCACCTGCGGACTGGGAAGTTCAGGTTAATACAGTCGCGATCTTTGGTGAGGGCAGTGACAAACGCCGGAATGCTTCCCCTGGAAAAGAGACACCCGACCTGATCGTCACGGGTACTGTAATGTTCGGAGCTGTGGAAATTAAATCATAGGCAGTTGAACGATAAAACTCTGCCATACCATTTCGTGGGCTGGCTATGGCAATGTTGAATTCTGATTCCAATCAATCCTGAGTTCGGGTCTTTTCATCATCCACCGGCAATAACAGGATTTCCTCGCTGTGCTGCTCAATGACTGCACGATCCTGTGCAAATTTTGAGTTGACCAGCATTTTTTCGATTGCTTCCTTCATACCTTGTTTACCTGGTTTTCGCTTGAGAATACCTTTGAGATTATCCACAAAAACTTTGCTAAACTCGCGGGATAATTGTTGAATTGATTCATTCGATAAACGCTCTCCCCGTTCAAACCAGATTACAGCTGCATACCCCATCACTACAGTCATCGATACCGCAATGGATGAAGAAAGCAACCAGCCTGGAAGCCCGGTGAATTTACTCAACTCATAAAATATTGAACGGCCCAAAAAACCCAGCCCAAAAGATACCACCAGCTCTCTTGCTCTTTTCAAAGTAATTTTGTAATTGTAAATTCTGGCAATCCCCAAAACCATCACGGATTGGGTCACAAGCAATGGCAAAAAATCAACAATTGGCAAGGGTGTCAGTGCAATTGCTGCGGAAACAGAAGCTGCTGAGACAATTGAACGCCAGGCTAATTGCCAGCGAAATTGCGGTAAGGCCTGCCCTAAAGCAGCAATGATTTCGGGTTCGGTGGTAGCAATCATTTTCATGAGATCAGGCAAATTCTCACCATTCCGTGCTGATACCGGCAAAACCTGACCTCGCCCGAGATTTAATGCTTTAGCACTATGATCGACCAATTCTTTGATATCCCGTTTGACCAAATCTTTTTTGTTGAGGACGACCACATAGGGCTTGCCCAGATTGGTCAGCCGTAAATACAGGTCAAGTTCTGTCTGTTTAATGCCTTGAATTGCATCAAAAACAATGATCAGAAAATCAGCCTTTGCAGCCGCATCCAGGGCAATCTGGCGCTCGCGTTCTCCGACCTCGCCAATCGCATCAGCGCCGGGGGTGTCTACCAACGCAAAAATACCTGCATCTGC
>JACDJB010003378.1_pt1 | contig 10556 bp, 9 predicted proteins | sample 7454121 | NCBI WGS metagenome assembly JACDJB01 (sample SAMN14253290, study PRJNA609438) | sludge metagenome | isolation source: sludge after 25d culture with pyrite | collected 2018-12-20 | reverse complement strand
TATTCAGGACGATAGAACAGTATGACGACTTATCTGAATCTTTGTCTCCTTTATTCCAGCATAGCCAGGCGCGAAGGCATTTGGATATGCTGTCTGAAAGTGATCAGGAACAGATGGTCAAGGATGCTGAGCATCTCCTTCTCCGGCAGATGCTGGACAGCCAATGAAAGGAGGCAAAGTGATGAAACTTATTGAACTGCATATATACGGATACGGCAGGCTTGAAGATTATGTGATCGAGTCGTTGGACCAGTTCGAGGTTTTTTATGGTGAAAATGAAGCTGGAAAGTCGACAATTATGTCATTCATCCACAGCATCCTGTTCGGTTTTCCGGCCAGGCAGAGTTCGGAAATCCGCTATGAGCCGAAAAATACGCCTAAGTATGGCGGGAAGATCAAAGCCTTTTTTTCTGACAGAGGAATCGCAGTCATTGAAAGGGTGAAAGGAAAGGCAGCAGGAGATGTGACTGTATCGCTGGAAGATGGAACAATCGGCGGGGAAGAGCTGCTGAGGGATCTGTTAAAACGAATGGATAAAAGCATTTTTCAGGGAATCTATTCCTTTAATGTACATGGTCTGCAAAATATCCATGGGATGAAAGGGGAAGATCTCGGCAGATATTTATTTTCGGCCGGAACAATTGGAACAGATAAACTCTTCAATACGGAAAGCTATCTGCTAAAGGAAATGGAGCACCGTTTCAAACCAGGCGGGAGACGGCCGCTGTTAAATGAGAAACTCAAAGAGCTGAAGGAAGTCCAGGCTTCCCTGAAAAATGCTGAGCAGCAGAATGCAAAGTATTCACAATGGGTGAACGAGAAAGAAGCTCTTGAAATTAAAATCGCCTCGCTCGAAAGTGAAATTGGCTTGCTGGAACAAAAATTATTGAAGCTGCGTGAATACAAGCGAAACGAAAAGCTGGTCATTGAAGCTGCCTCATTGGAAAGAAAAATCGAGGAGATAAATCATACATTTTTTCCAGAAGACGGTCTTAGCAGGCTTGAGAAATTGGACGAGCAGATAAAGCAAACCCAGGCAAGAGTGCTGGCATTGAAGGAGAAGCAGCAACATTACCAGAACGCACTGGAGAAAAACAAACCGGATTTGGAACTGCTTGCCATGGAAACAGAAATCGACGCACGGATTGAAAATCTTCCATTATATGATCAGCTTAAACAGGAAAAAAGACTGCTGGAATCAAAACTTGAAGAAATAACCGAAGAAATCAGCCTGCTTAATGACCAGCTTCATGCAGATTTCGATGAAGAAAGGATCCAGGAAATCAACACAAGCATCTTTATTAAGGATCAGGCGGAAAAACTGCAACTTTCACAGCAAAGATTAAGTGATAAGAAGCTTCAGCTCGAGGAAGAGTTTGAAGAAGAAAAACGTACACTTGCTGAACTGGAAGCAAATGCCGACCAGGTAAAAAGGCAATTGCTTGATGACGACAGACGGAATCAGCTGATAAATGAATTGGACCTTCTTGAAAATAGAGAGAGGATCCAGACCGAATGGCAGCATGTCACAGACCAGATTGAAGAGGTCAAAGCCAGGGAGGCAACTGATAAAAAAAGATTGATGAAGCAACAACAGAAAGCCCGTCAGCAATCGTTCCTTCTCGGGGGGATTTTCCTCATAGTCTTAATCTGGGGAATCGTTAACGGCACCTGGCTGTTGGCAGGTGTCGGAGCCGCTGGATTGATTTTTCTGGGTGTTGGCCTGCACAAGTCAGCAGATGGAACAGAACAGGATCATTCTGCGGAATCTCAGGTACTGTCAAAGTTGATTGAGCGGGAGAAATCGCTGAAAGTAGCGATGAACAGCCAGCATGGAGGAAATCTGTTCTCCACTAAGAGTCTGTTGGCGAAGGACGAAGAAGCACGGCTTCTCAACACTGAGCTGAATATCAAAATTGGCCAGCAGCAGCAGCGTTTTGAAAAAGTCGTCCAGCAATTTGAAGCATGGGAAGCAGATTACGACTCCCTGAAACAGAAAAAGAGCGAACTATTGAAGCAATTGGGGCTGTCAAAGAATGAAGGGGCGATCAAGTTATTGGATGCCTATCATTTACTGGAAAAGCAAAAAGCATATTTCCGTGAAAGAAAGCGAACCAGAGAAAACCTGAGGGCAGTGACTGAATCTTTGACCGAATTGGAAGACAGCTTGAAAGTACTGGCCTTGCGTTTCCTGCAAAATGGCAATCTACCTCCAATGGAAGCAGCAGGCTTATTGAAGCGGGCTTTACGGGAAGCAATGGAGCAGCAGGCGAAGCACCGGGAATTGGCATCAAAACTGAGTGAGCTAGGTGAAGAACTGGCAGGACTTGAAAAGGAGGAACTCGTTCTCAGGGAAGAGAAGACGGGATTATTCGTTCAGGCTGACAGTGATGATGAGGATGAATTCAGGCTGAGGGCGAAGAATGCTGAACTGCTGAAAGGCTGGATAGCAAGGCAGGAGGATATCAATCATCAACTTTTTGCTTCAGGCATAAGCGACAAGGACAGGGAAGAAATTCTTACTGGTATTTCCCTCGAGGAACAAATTGAGGGGAATACCATGAAGCTGGACGCGTGCAAGCGGGATTTGACGAGGCAATTCGATTCCATTGCAGATGTGAAGCACAAGATGAAAATGATCGAAGAGGGGGGCATTTATAGCGAATTGCTCCATAAATATCGTCAGCTGCAGCATGAATTTGCTGAAGATGCGAAGGAATGGGGAAGGTATGCGGTCGCGAGGGACTTGCTCTCGAGGACAATCGGGCGCTATAAAGATGAGCGGATGCCGAAGATGCTTGCCAAGGCAGAAAGTTTCCTTTATGTTCTGACGGATGGCAGCTATCGTAAAATCATCCCCCAGCCTTCTGGCAGCGGTTTTCTGATTGAAAGGAAGGATCATGTATTATTTGAAGCGAATGAGCTAAGCCAGGCAACGGCTGAACAAGTGTATGTATCGATCAGGCTGGCGCTGGCCGCTGTCCATCATGACCGCTATCCATTCCCAATCATTATTGATGACAGCTTTGTCAATTTTGATCATAACAGGACAGCGCACATCATCCAGTTGCTTAGGGAAATGAGCAAAGAAAACCAGATTCTGATTTTCACATGCCATCGTCATCTGCTGGGCCATTTTTCAGATAAAGAAATCGTGCATCTGGGAGAAAAAAGCAAAAATGCAGTTTGAAATAGCAGGGTCTGAGAATCAGAACAATAGATTCTGTATGTTATACTGTTGCAGAGAGGAGAGGTCGGTTAACGATGAATAAAGGAATTTTGAATCATGAAACAGGGGATCAGGTGGAGTTGTTTTTACTGGTCAAACACTCTTCAAAAGGGATTGCCAGCAACGGGAAACCATTTTTGACACTTATCCTCCAGGACCAGAGCGGGGATATCGAAGCGAAGCTATGGGATGTATCCGCAGAAGATGAAACAATGTATTGTGCGGAAAGCATCGTGAAGGTGCAGGGAGACATCCAGAACTACCGAGGACGCAATCAGCTGAAAATCAGGCAAATTCGGCCTGCTTCCGAAGCTGACTCTGTAAAACTATCCGATTTTCTTGAAACAGCTCCTGTAAGCCAGGATGAAATGAGCAGTAAGCTTACGCAATATATCTTTGAAATGAAAAACCCTAATATCCAAAGAATCACCAGACATCTATTGAAAAAGAACATGAACGCATTCATGGAATTTCCGGCAGCGACAAAGAACCATCATGAATTCGTGTCCGGTCTTGCTTATCATGTGACATCGATGCTGGACCTTGCGAAATCAATCGCAACACTCTACCCAAGTCTTGATAAAGACCTTTTGTACGCCGGAGTCATCCTGCATGATCTCGGAAAAGTCATAGAGCTTTCCGGACCTATATCAACGACATACACAGTAGAAGGCAATCTGCTTGGACATATATCGATCATGGTCAATGAAATCGGCAAGGCAGCGGATGAACTGGGGATTTCAGGTGAAGAAGTAATCATCCTTCAACATATGGTCCTATCCCATCACGGCAAAGCAGAATGGGGCAGTCCAAAACCACCGATGATCAAAGAGGCGGAAATCCTGCACTACATCGACAACCTCGATGCGAAAATGAACATGCTAGACCGAGCGCTTTCCAGGGTGAAACCAGGCGAGTTCTCCGAAAGAGTATTTGCACTCGATAACAGGTCATTCTATAAGCCTGTATTCCATAAGTAAAATACTAAATCCCCTGCCAAATCGTGCAGGGGTTTGTTTTGTTTTATTTTATGATTTTGAAGCGAAGTCATATTTTCATTAGTGCTACATATATTTACTGTAAGAGTTCAATTTGGACAACCTTTAACTGGAGGGTATGAAGAATGTCAATTCCAATCTGGGTAATAGCAGTCGCAGCAGGAATCGTATTCAGCGCGTTCATGGCGGTCAAAACAGGAAAAGAGGAAAGAGAACAAGAAATGGAAAGCATTGAACGAGAGGGCGAGCTTTATATGAAACGACTCGAACGGGAAAAAGAACGGCGTGATTCAGCAGAAGCATAATAAAAAGCACTGGCTCCGAAATTTTCGGAGCCAGTGCTTTTTTATGAAATCAGCCTGTCCAATTATGGCTGTGTTGGTGCTTCTGCTTCAGGGAACTCTGCAGCACCCTTAAGGTCTTTATCCTTGATTTTAACGTCAGCTTTATCAAGCTCACGTTTCAGTACATCCTGGATTTTATTAGAGTCAAGCTGGGCTAGCTTTAAGTCATACTCTAATTTGTCCTTCATTTTATCGTATGATTCTTTTTCTTTCTTCTCTGTTACCTTGATGATGTGGAAGCCGTGCTGTGACTTGACAGGTCCGCTGATTTCATTCACGTCAAGGGCATAGGCAGCCTCTTCAAATTCAGGAACCATTTTGCCTGGTCCAAAGAATCCAAGGTCTCCGCCGTTCGCAGCTGAACCAGGGTCTTGTGAATATTCTTTCGCCAGGTCTTCAAACTTCGCGCCTTCATCAAGTTTTTTCTTGACTTCCTTCGCTGTTTCTTCATCTTTTACAAGGATATGGCTCGCCTTGATTTCAGGCTTGTACTCCTCATAGCTTTTCTTGACCTCAGCTTCACTGACCTTCACATCTTTAAGGGCAGCTTTCTCCATAAGAAGCTGGTCTTTAAGGACTGCTTTTAACTCTTCTTCATCCTTAAGCTGGTTCTGCTGAAGAACTAACTCAAAGTTATCTCCTAACTCTTCTTTAAGCTCGGCCACTTTTTGGTCAACTTCTTTGTCAGTTACCTTATAGTTCTCGGCAAGAACTTTCTGGTAAAGCAGTTCCTGGAGCGCCTGCTCCCCATATTTTTCCTTCATTGATTGATAAAGATCTTCTTTGGTAATATTGCCTGCTTTTGATTCAACGATTACTTCAGAAGAATCCGCATTATCATTACTGCATGCTCCCAATCCCATAACTCCGGCTGCAACCGTGAGGGAAATGATCATTTTTTTCATGGTGAACAACTCCTAAACAGAAAATTCGGGTGGCCGTTTTTTATCCACAAAGTCTACTATACCATATTTTAAATTTTCTACAAAAATTTAACGCTGGATATTTTTTACTATTTTAACGAATGGGCGGATATCTATACCCTTTGTTCCATTGTGCATAGGATGTAGGGAAGAGAAAAAAGGAGGTATTTGAATATGGGCTTCTATAATTCGGGATTTGCTTTGATAGTTGTCTTGTTCATTTTGCTGATTGTTGCGGGGGCAGCTTACCTATAAACAAGAAAATGCATGGAAAGCAGGATAACTGCCTATGCGTAAATGAACTTGCTTGAATAAGATATCATAACCACTTTGGAAGGAGGTGTTAATATGGGTGCAGGATACGGCGGCGGCTTTGCGTTAATTGTCGTGTTATTCATTCTGTTAATCATCGTGGGTGCAGCTTGGCTTTAATTTCTAATTAGGATATGGGGGTCATCTCGCCCCCCATATTTCTGGGATGTTAAGGCAAGTTCTTTAAGCAGAAAGGAGGAACCTCAATGTCTGGAGGAGGCTGTGGATACGGCGGCGGCTTTGCATTGCTCGTTGTCTTGTTCATTCTGTTAATCATCATCGGTGCTTCGTGGCTGTAAAATCAGATGGGGCGATGCTTTCTGCATGCCTTTATCAAACAAAAAGCTCAATATGGAGAATGAAAATAAAAAGCGGTGAGGATATCCTCACCGCTTAGTTTATGTAATCGTAATTCAAGATTTCAACTTCGGGAAATGTCTGGATTCAGAGCCAGGTGATTTTCGTCCCTGGTGGAGCTTTCCTCGAGTGTCTTGCGAAAAGCGTCAGCTCTTAGCAGCTCGAGACGCTTTTCGTATGTAGTCACGTATACAGGATTTCAACGAATGATGAAATCAGCAAAATGGTAACTAGGATATTGATCGTCCTGAAAATTTTAGCATGTTTGTCTGCCGGGATTTCCTTCTGGATGCAGAGGGAGTCTGTTAGCTTATTTATATAGAAAAGGATGAAGGCTGCAAAAAGGACAAACACGAATAAAATGGAGATCATCGAAGAATCCCTCCTTATCAATCTTTTTATCTTAAATACAATAACAAATATTCAAGGAAAAAGATAGTTTTTTATATGGCAAATGGTTAGCAAGTTAGAGGAGGAGGGAGAATGTTTTTTCATCTGCAATGTTTTTTCATCTGCTGAGTAAAAAATCCTTTTGGGAATGTGAGATATTGAGCAATTAAAGTGAAGAACGAAAAGCGGAAGGAGTGATTTTACATCCGCTTTATAAGATGTTGTCAGTTGGCATCTCAGTCCAACTGCAGCCAGAGGAAGTAAACATAGTTAGTGGGTCTTCGGAGTAATTCCTTCCTCTATTTACGGAGTTAAACTGTGTTTGTGTATATTAAGCAAACTCCTTCTCGGCTGGATCGATCTTTTTTAGCGTACCGTCTTCGTCAGTGAACTTTCTGTCGATATTCGAAAAGGATTTTTCGAAGATTTCCATGAAATCGTCGCCATAAATATTCCTGACAATCGCCATGATCTCAATGATATCAGGAAACTTCCCATACAGTTCCTTTAATGGCATCGCACCTGAAAAAACAGCATTTTTATCAGGTTCATAGCTTTCCATCAAAGCGAGCAATATGCTTTCCCCTTCTTCAGTTAGCTGGATATACGTATTCCTTTTGTCGCTTTCCTTTTTGGAAAACTTTAAATAGCCACGTTCTTCAAGTTTCTTTGAAAAGTTGAAGGCAGTGGAAACATGCATTACGCCAAATTTGGCAACATCAGAGATTGAAGCACCATTCAAGTGATAAGCAATCCATAAAATATGATGCTCATTGATATTCAGGTCGAATGGCTTTATCCATTGCTGCCAATCCTTTTCGACAGACTTCCAAAGGGCTTTGCTTAACTGGGCAACTCTCTGGCTAAACATCATAGCTTCTTTCATAGTATAATTGTTATCTCCCATTCTCATATTCACCTACTTTATTGTTTCTATTTTCATTATGCCAATAAAACAAAAATTAATAAAGATATAAATTTACAAAATTTTTTGAATTTGTTATTTTCCCACTAAAGTATGGCCTAATTATGTAAAAAATTCAGTGGCAAACACAAAAATGGCATTTGCATAATATATTTTTCTTTATGGTAAAGGAAAATCCTTCCCATCGTAAAAATTTTAGTTGGCGGGAAGGATTTCTCCTTTTATTTTTCTTCTGTGTTGGCTGCCAGTTCGGACTCCAAATCAGAAATGGATTCTTCAAGCTCCTTGATATCTTCCTGGAGAGCCTTTTTATTTTCTTCAGTTTCAAGCTTCCACTCCCAAAGAGCGGTTTTTACATCGGTGACAAAAGTCTGGATGGAAGCCTTTCCTTCCTTGGAAGCAGAGGCTACCGTGTTTGTTAATTCCACAACGGATTCTTTTATATCCTTAAGGGACCCGATATATTCATCCTTATTTGCCTTAAGCGTCCTCCGGGTCTCATAACCAGGCTTTGGCGCGGTGAGCAGTGTCGCGATTCCGGCTGCTGCCCCTCCGACAAGCATTCCCATTAGAACTGATTTTGCTTTCATGATTTGACCACCTCGTCATTTTTTCTGTATATGTTCGATAAAAAGATGGAAATTCCTCTATTCCTTCTATATTTAATTTCCTATTCTCGGGCAAATAAACGTTTTATGCTTCATAGGCTCAAATTAACAGGCATAAAGATAAATTAGGCACATGTACAGAGGATGGAGAGGAGGGGAGCGGGGATTTTTACTAGTATCGTATTTTTCATCAGTATTGCTTTCTTTTTGGGGGCAGTCCATAATCTCCTTGCGTTGAAGAAACCAGGCATGTATCCTCCGAAGATGCTCCTGCGGAAAAGAGCTGGCACGTTCGCAGGCGGGGGAGCCATTTTCCTATTGCTCGGGATCATCATTTATTCATTCCAGTAATGAAAAAAATGCCCCTGTCCTCAGTATGAGGACAGGGGCTCTAATGTTTAATGCACTTCTGCAAGTTTAGCTCGTTTAAAGATATTGGTTGCCACTGGATAAAGAATGGCCATGAACACTGTGTTAAATGCAGCTGCAGGGAGAACGACTCCCGCGAAAAGGGCAATGAACGGTCCAGGAAGGCCCACTAGGAAGTAAGCTGATCCAAGGAAAACGATTCCGGATACTATGGTTCCGATTGCCGTCAGGCCAGCTGCAATATATACAGATGACTTGAAGTTTTTCAACGCCAGAAGGACTGCCATGAAGACAAATGCCGTTACTGGCTTGTCGATGATATTTGGAATAAGTCCGCCAGGGAATGTAGTAGTCAGCCCTGAAATCAGACCAGTTACAACTCCAACCAACAATACACTTTTCTTATCAGGAAACAGTATGATTCCGAGGAACATCATGGTCAGCATCATATCAGGCTTCATTCCAAGGATAAAACCAGGCACTACAGTGTGCAGTACTGCACCCATTCCGACCAACAGTGATAAAGCTACAAGATTCTTCGTATTCAATTCTCATCTCTCCTCTGCTATTCTAGCTAACTATTGCTTCTCCTGCAGTGCTCTCAATGCCTGCAGCGAAAAGCTTGGTATCATTATAACACATATTTTAGTTGAGTAAAGGGATAATATTCTGTTAATTTTTTAGTCTGAAATCATTCATGAATTTCGCCAGTTTTTCAACATGCTCGATCGGGACGGCATTGTAAATGGAAGCCCTGCAGCCTCCGACAGACCTGTGGCCAGCCAAACCAATAAAGCCGGATTCCTCAGCCTCATGGAGAAAAGAGGAGGTCAAGTTTTCATTGCCCAGGGTATAGGTGATATTCATCAATGAACGGCTCTCTTTTTCCGCATGGCCTTTATAGAACCCATCGCTGCTGTCGATCGCATCATAAAGCAATGATGCCTTCTCTTTATTCTGCAATTCAAGCTTTTTGACCCCGCCAATTGATTGAGCCCATTCAAGGACAAGCATCAGGAAATAAACCGACAGAGTGGGTGGGGTGTTATAAAGTGATTTTGAATCAGCATGGACCTGATAATTGAGCATCGAAGGCAAATCTGGTCTGGAACGTTTGAGCAGATCCTTTTGGATGATCACCACGGTGACGCCAGATGGTCCGAGATTTTTCTGCGCACCCGCATAGATAAGTCCATATGATGGGACATGGACAGGACGGCTTAAAATGTCACTCGACATATCCGCAATCAGCGGAACGTTAACCTTATTAGGCAGGTCATGCCATTGGGTTCCATAAATCGTGTTGTTCGTCGTGATGTGAAGGTAGGAAGAGTCAGGGTGTACATTGATTTCTGTGAAGCTGGGGATTGATTTATAGTTGGAAGATTTAGATGAAGCGATTGCCGCTGCACTCCCGATTTTTTGCGCTTCCTTCAAAGCTTTTTCAGACCATGTGCCAGTCAGGACATAGCCTGCAGCCGATCCTTCTTCAAGAAGATTCATCGGAACCATGGTGAATTGAAGGCTTGCACCGCCCTGGAGGAAAAGTACCTCGTAATCATCCGGGATGTTGAGGAGGCCTCGCAGCAATGACTTTGTCATTTCATTGATTGCTTCGAATTGCTTGCTGCGGTGACTGAGTTCCATGACTCCCATCCCGCTGCCCTGGTAATTCATCATTTCTTTTTCCGCCCTCGCCAGCACAGCCTCAGGCAAGGCGGCAGGTCCGGCATTAAAATTCAGTGCACGTTTCAAGATCATCCCTCCAGAAAAATAAAATACAGTGATTCTTTAATGTATTAAAGTTATTATCATGCTACCAGAAAAAGAAGGGAATTTCTAATATTTTCAGAAAAGTTTAAATAAATTTCAAAAAGTTCGTTTTGCTTTACATGCGACGAAAAGAGCAAGATAGCTGTATGGACAGATTCCCCATTGCTTTCTAGAAAAGGTCTATCGGACAAAAACGATGGAAGAGTGGGAAAAAGTGTCCGATAGGAAGGCTCTATCGGACAAACGTGAGGGGAAAATGGCAAATAGTGTCCAATAGGAAGGCTCTATCGGACAAACGTGAGGGGAAAACGGTAAAAAGTGTCCGATA
>JACDJB010003376.1_pt1 | contig 10558 bp, 12 predicted proteins | sample 7454121 | NCBI WGS metagenome assembly JACDJB01 (sample SAMN14253290, study PRJNA609438) | sludge metagenome | isolation source: sludge after 25d culture with pyrite | collected 2018-12-20 | reverse complement strand
TACCTTTTTAAACTGTATCCGCCCGTTATAACCAAGGATCAGTTTTACAGAATCTGCAATATTAGCAAGAAAACCGCTGCCCATTTGTTGGACAACGGATTGGTTCCCTGCGTTAATAGCGGCAAGAAAACAAGAAAATACAAAATCAAATTGGAGGACGTCATCGAGTATTTGGAAACAAGAGAAAAAGATCCCGGACGATATGCTGCCCCATCCGGATGGTACAAGACCTATGGTAAACCTGATGAGAAGGATCTCTTGATGACACCTGCGAATATCCGAAGAATCAGTGCTCATTATCTAAAGAAGCTATCCAAGTATCCAGATGTTCTCAGTGTCAATCAGTTATCCAGCCTTACCGGGTATTCAACCACTACCTTACTGAAATGGATCAATAAGGGCGCAATTAAACACTTGGATATGGGAAATCGCTACTTAGTACCCAAGGAGTGGCTTCTTGAATTTCTATCTGGTCCCGAATTCATGAAGGCACGCATTCCTTCAAAATATGGAGAAGAACAAATCAAGAAAATTTTTAAAAGCAAGGAATAGGAATACTCAAAGTGGTATATGCGAGAGGATGTCGGCATCAGAGCACTAAATAACGTCTACAATAACTGAGAAAAATCTCGACATTAAACCGTCATATTCATGTTGTGACGGTTTATTCTTGAAGATTACTGCCCATACGCCGAAGAAAAATTGTAAAACCTTCTTGACAGTGTGCGATTCTAGAATTATTATTAGTGTAAAGATATCTTTACACTAATAGGAGCGTGTTGACTTTGCCAGTTCGAAACAGAATACAAGAAATACGGCTCGAACGAAAAATTAGCCAAGTCAAGATGGCTGAGGATCTTAATGTGACCCGACAGACAATAAATGCCATTGAAAAAGAGCGTTATAATCCCAGTCTTGAGTTAACCCTAAAAATCATCGAGTATTTTCAACTTCCGATTGAAGCAATATTTTATCTTGAGAAAGGTGATGCAGAATGAATAAAAAATATTCCATTTTACTATGGATTGTAATTTTTTTCGGAATGGCAGCAGGAGCCGTTTTGGCTGTTTACCTTGATGAAGGTTTGAACAAACAAGCTATTATAGTTTTTGCAGTTCCTTTGTTGATCGGAGTCGGTGCCGCTGCCCTGGCTTCTCAATTGGTTAGCAAATATAAAAGCAATGAGAACAGGAATGGAAAAGCAGCGTCTTATGATGAACGGACCGTATATATGATGCAACGATACTCCATGATCATGCTGTATGTTTTTCAATTCATCCTGGCCGGTACAGTGTTAGCACTCAAGATAATGAGGATTGACGCTATCCCTGTAGATGTTGCTTTACTAGGACTTTTCGGACTTATTGTGATCAATGGCCTTGGAATTATCATTGTAAGGAGCAGATAAACAAATCAAATTAAATGACCAAATAAAGCTGTTTCTGTATTCAGATATAATTCTGGCTTTCAAAAAAACAAAATAACGCTGCCCATTACTTTTAACGAAACGCCTTCCTCGCGAAGGTGTTTTTTATTTCAACAAAATACAAGGAGGTCGCCATGAAAGAAACCTTTAATCAACGTTACAAGCAAGTCTACCAATTGGCTGAGCAGCAAGGCGAAGCCTTTGCCGAGGTAGTAACTGAATCCTTTGATGATCTGGATAGCCTGGGCGAATTCGTCGATACCCTGTTCTACATGCATTCCATCACGGATGATGAGCAATTCGCTGTTTTCCTTGGGATGATGTACGAGATCATGGGCAGCCAGATGCCTGAAGAGATCGGCTGCCAAATTGTCATGGAACAGAGGCCCATCATTTTTTACAGCTGCTTCCTGTCCTCATTCCTGACGGGAATTTTGAATCGGATCGGAGGTGATTTTCCTTGCCCTGTAATGTGATCGCTATTGCCAATCAGAAAGGTGGAGTCGGCAAGACCACCACCTGCACCAATCTGGGCATCGGATTGGCCGCCGATTATGCCTTCAAGATCTCCTACCGCAAACTATTCCCCTGGGTGGAAAACAAACGAGGTTCCAATGGCTAAGGTAAAACTTAAAGCAGAAAATATCTGGAAAGAATTTACCCCGCGCAGAGGTGAGTGTATTACGGCAATTCGTGATTTCACAATGCAGATATTTGAAAATGAATTTGTATCTCTCCTTGGTCCCTCGGGATGCGGTAAATCTACAATGCTGGCAATTGCAGCCGGTCTTGAAGCACCTAGCCAGGGACAAATATTCATTAACAACGACCCGGTTTCAGAACCCGGAGTAGACCGCGGTATGGTATTTCAGAGTTACACACTTTACCCATGGCTTAACGTTTCAGAAAACATCAGATTCGCTCTAAAGAAGCGCAGCTTTTCCCTTGAGGAGCAAAACCGTCTTGTTTTGCAATATATTGAGCTTGTTGGTCTTCAGGGTTTTGAAAAAGCTTATCCCGCGCAACTTTCGGGTGGTATGCGCCAGAGGGTGGCAATCGCCCGCGCGCTGGTTTACAAACCAGAAGTCCTATTGATGGATGAACCTTTTGGGGCTTTGGACGCTCAAACCCGGATGCAAATGCAGGAGTTACTTTTAAAAGTTTGGGAAAACAACCGCACCACCGTGCTCTTCGTAACACATGATGTGGACGAGGCTATCCTGCTTTCAGACCGTGTGCTGGTTATGACCCCGCGACCCGGTGCCCTAAAAAACGAAATTTTTATCGATATTCCGCGCCCCCGCCGGGCTGAAGTTGAAAACACAGCTCGCTTTATCGAGTTGCGCCGGACATTAATGGGACTCATCCGGAATGGGGACGGGGAATAAGCCTGGACGGAATAAGAAGGGCATTAATTTTCACTTAGTTTTCACAATGTAGAACTCAGGGTGGTGTAAATGGGGGTATCCCAAATTGATCGCGGGTTTTGCACACCGTAACAAACAAAAAAAGCCCTCAGTGGGCTTTTTCAAGAGCGGAGAGGGTCGCGATCCACGCACCCTGTAGCGAGCAAAGCGAGCGGAGAGGGCTGCGGTTTTTGCGCTCTGTAAGAGTCGCGATCCACGCACCCTGTAGCGAGCAAAGCGAGCGGAGAGGGTGGGATTCGAACCCACGGTGACCACGAGAGCCACAACGGTTTTCGAGACCGCCCCGTTCAACCACTCCGGCACCTCTCCAGCGGGTGAAATTATAACCGAATTCGTTATAACTCGGCGTATTCGTTCAGTTGCGGGTAACTCACGTCGCCAAATCCAAGCGCTTTCAACTTACCCATCAAAATCCCGGCGGCGTCCTCTTCACCATGCACCAGGAAGACCTTTTTAACCCGATCCTTCACCGCACCGGCGTACTCGAGCAACAGCTTCTGCCCGGCGTGCGCCGAAAGACCCTTGATGGTTTTCACTTCCGCGCGCAGATCATATAACTGCCCATAAATCCGCACCTCGGGGAGACCCTCCACGAGCCGACGACCAAGGGTATTGGGCGCCTGCCAGCCAACGATGAGGACTGTGTTGCGCGGGTTTTCGATGTTGTTCTTCAGATGGTGCAAAATACGCCCGGCTTCCGCCATACCGGATGCGGAGATGATGACCATCGGATCTTTCCGGTAGTTCAGCGCTTTCGACTCCTCCACCGAGCTGATGTAAGTCAATCCCTTAAAGTCCAGCGCCTGGTGCCTGTGTTCGCGAATAAACCGGTTTGTCTCCCGATCAAAATACTCGGGATACTGCGTGAAGATCTGCGAGGCGGCAACTGCCAGCGGGCTGTCGACGTAAACCGGTACCTGCGGGATCTCACCCTCTGACACCAGTTGATTCAGGAAATAAACGATCTCCTGTGTGCGACCAACAGCAAAAGCGGGGATGATCACCTTTCCTCCGCGGTCGAAGGTCTTTTTCACCACCCATTTAAAGCTTTCATAAGCCTGGTCAACGGATAAGTGCTCCATGTCGCCGTAGGTGCTCTCCATCAACAGGTAATCAACGTCGAACGGGAACACAGGGTCGCCGATCAGAGGTAAAGCAGGTCTGCCGATATCACCGGAGAACCACAGGCTCTTTCGGCTGCCCTTTTCCTCAATATCCAGTCGAATCCCAGCCGAACCAAGAATGTGACCCGCATCGTAAAAAGTGACCGTTACCCCGGACACGGGAGAAAATGAATCACCATACTTTACCGGGTAGTAAAGATCGATCGCCTCAGCAGCGTCCTTCTGTGTGTAAAGCGGTTCAACAGGGGGTTCACCGCGGCGGAGGCGTTTTTTGTTGACATACTCAGCATCTGACTCGTGGATATGCGCTGAATCCATCAACATAATTTCGCCCAACGTGGCGGTAGGCGGGGTGGAATAAATCGGTCCTGAAAACCCGCTTTTCACAAGGTTGGGCAAGTTGCCGCTGTGATCGATGTGCGCGTGCGAAAGAAGCACTGCGTCAATCGAGCTTGGTTCGAAGGCAAAATGCTTATTACGGTCATAGGTTTCAGAACGCTTACCCTGAAAAAGTCCGCAATCCAGCAGCAGCCGATGTCCATTTACGTCAATAAGGTGCTGTGAGCCGGTAACCGTTCGAGCAGCTCCGTTGAATGAAATTCTCATAACTATCCTTTCGGTTGAATTGCGGCGAGGATTTCTTTTCCGTATTGTTCAAATCGCCACGGAATTTCCCGCATCAACATTTTTAACTCAGCCAGATCGGCTGGATTCCTGCCAGCGATCTTTTCCAGGTAATCGCGCGGCAGGATCACATCAGATTCCACCTTGATCTTTCGACCCAGCTCCTTGCGCCATTCATGCAGAGCGTTGTACCGGGTCAACATCGCCTGGTCCGGGCGTTGCGTTCGCACCCTTTTCAGCAAGGGCGCGGTTCGCCCCTCCTTGATCGCTTTGATAAGCCCTTCAGCGTGGCGCTGAAAAAGCTTGTCATTCATCCCGGATATCGCTTTTATCTCCTCCGGCGTCTCCGGCACGCTGCGGCTTATTTCAACCAGGAGATCATTCGACATCACTTTAAAATGCGGCAGGTCGACCCTTTGCGCGTACTGATCCCGATATTCACACAGCGATTGCAGAATGGCTGTTTCACGCGGGGATAAACGCGCCCCTCCCGCCACCTTCCAACAGGACTTGCCATTGGGTTGAATTTCCGGCTGGGTCACCTCACTTACCAGATTAAAATCCTCACGCGCCAGGGCCATTAGCCCATTTTCTATCAATTTTCTTTCCAACATTTCCTTCAATATAAAGAGGAAATGCGTGTCCATGCGCGCGTAATCGAGCATAGCCGGGCTTAGCGGTCGCTTCCCCCAATCCGCCCGCTGGTAACGTTTATTGAGGCTGATGGAAAAATAATTTTCCAGTAGTGATCCAAGACCCACCTGCGGTTCTCCAAGGATGCGCGCAGCGATCATCGTGTCAAATAAATTGCTGAAACTGAATCCGTAATCCCGTTTGAGGCAGATCACATCATATTCCGCGGCGTGGAAAATTTTCTGTTGTGATGGATTGGAGAAAGCAGGGGCTAAAGGGGAAAGGTCAGCAATTGCAAGCGGGTCAACCAGATAATCTTTCGTGGGGGTTGAGATCTGAACCAGGCAAACGCGTTCACGATAAGCGAAAAGGCTGTTGGATTCGGTATCAATTGCAAGCACCGGCTCTTTCGATACTTCACCGATCATCCTCTCCAATTGTTTTGAAGTGGCGACCCAAACCGGATCAATCACAGGTAACGGTAACATCAACGAAATTATAACCTGCTTTCGCAGGCTTCCATAACTTTTGCCTTTTCTGCTGGTTTAATAGAGAATAGCCCGACGATTTCGGGCCATTCTCCAGAGTACGAATTCGTTATAAACCTATCTGCGCGATTCCGCCTCTATAAAATCATTACGCGGTGCGGGGCGGTTGTAGCTGCCCGCGGCGGGTTTTACCATCGAGACTGGCACGTTCCGTGTGTTCGATGCCCGGGCAGAAGTGGCAGCTGTTTGCGGGCGGTTATACCCGGAGTTTGAGCGAGCGTTTAGAGGGAACCCCGCGTTCGCCGGGTGTTTTTCGGATTTAACGGTTTGCCTGGTATGGGATTTTTTCTCCAGTGAGGAGGTGAGCGACCCGATGATGAGGATGCGGATGACCCATACCATTATCGCGACCAGCACCGGCACGATCGTTGTGAGTTGCTGAGTGCTTACGATTTCAGCACTGCGCAAGCCGTGGTTGGCAATGGCGATGGAGACGCCCCACCAGGTGAGAGCAGCGTTGAAAGTCGCCGCCATCAACCACGCGCCGAACAGGAACCAGGAATCCTTGTCTTCTTTTGTGCGCTCCTTCTGACCAACCAGGCGGGCGATCCCGGCAAAATCCAGGCTGCAGAAAGCCAGCGCCAGCAAGGTAGACCAGCGGATGCCGAGGAATTTGAGATTGCCCAGCAGGTCTTTCAACGCGAACGCGGTTGTGCTGTAATTGACGGCTTCGAAGGCGATCAGCGCGAGCACAATGATCGCGCTGTAGACACCCGCTGAGCGGATCTGTTTTCCTTTCAGGCTTTGAAACGGGCTGTTGATGCTTGTACGGGTAGCGGTTAAGTTCATGACTGTTCTCCTTAAGAAGGTTATCTTATAAGCTCGAACAATCACATTATAGAACAATTTTTCTATTAAGTCAATAGTTTTAGGAAATTCGTTCTATCAAATTTGCAAACTAAGCAGATCAAAATCCGGCAGCAATATAGGTTCAATAATTTGAATCACCATCGGCTTGCCGTTATCAGGGATGAACTTCACAACATCGACCAGCGGTATCCCGTTCACCACTGCGTAGAGCGCGGCTGCAGAAAGACCATGCGTGGCAAGCAGCACCCGTCCACCATTATGCCGATCGTGATATTCGTTTGCCGCCTGCACCATGCGCGTGATCACCTGAGCGAGTGATTCAGCACCCTCCGCGCGCGGCGTAAGGATGTATTTCGGATTGCGGCTAAAATCGGGGGTGTACTTAACCCGCACCTCTTCGATCGATTGACCTTCCCAAACGCCCTGGTTGATCTCGCGTAATCGCGAATCCAACTGCACAGGCAAGCCAATCACATCCGCGATGATAGAGGCGGTATCCCGGGCGCGCATGAGATCACTGGCATAAATGGCATCAAACCGCATCGAAGACAGGTTGGCAGCAAGATCTTTCGCCTGTCCGATCCCGGTGTGGTTCAACGGGATATCGCTCTGCCCCTGGTATATACCTTTTAGATTCCAGTCCGTTTGCCCATGCCGGATGAGCCACATTTCAGTCATTTTCTCGCACACCTTTACTCTGGGGGTTACGTGGTTTTTTCAGTATACCTGCACAATTCCCGCACCGGGCAGGCCGGACAATCCGGTTTGCGCGGGTGACAGGTCTCGCGACCAAGCCGGATAAGATTGAGGTGTCCGGCGTAGTAGTCAGCCGGATCGATCAACTCTTCCATCAATTGATGTGTTTTCTCAACATCCATTTTCAGCGGTCTAATCCCCAGGCGACCACTGACACGGTAGATGTGAGTGTCGACCGGAAAAGCGGGCCGGTTCAGCGCAAACTGGAGAACGATGGCAGCCGTCTTTCGTCCAACCCCTTTAAAACGCAGCAACCAGTCTCGCGCCTCTTCCAGCGGCATTTCCGCCAGGAATGACAGGTCAAGCGAGCCAGTCTCGGCATAAATCTGGTTCAACACCGCTTTGATGCGCGGGCCCTTCTGATTCGCCAAACCGGCTACGCGCACTGCATCGATGATCTCCTGCTCAGGTGCAGCCATCACCTCTTCCCAGGTCGGGAAGCGACGCCGCAGGGTGTGAAACGCCCGATCTCTATTGACATCATTCGTGTTTTGCGAGAGGATGGTGGAAACCAGTTCATCGATCGCCGGTAATGGATCACGCCACTCAGGATAACCATAGACAGAATTCAATTTATCGAGAATGGCTTTAATTAACGAACGATCTACGGTTGTCTGCATTGGAAATGGCGAGTCTTCGATTTTATAAAACAGAAAGCTGTTCCGGCTGCGGTCCAACAACACGCCGAAGCAAATGCACCAGACCATGCCGTGCACGCTGCAAATTTTGCACTTCTTTTGAGGAAGGTACATCGCAATCGTTCAGGATTCGATTGGCAGTTTTTTGGATGTCCTCGCTGCGCAATGATCGTCTCGTTAGTTTGTCAACATGCTTCGCGATCTTATTCAGCACCTTGATCTGCGCTTTGACCTCGTTTGTGGTGACCAGCCCGCTGCGACCTGACACGATCTGATACTGCTTGTATTCCGGTTTCAACAAAATGTTGATTGTCTCCACCCATTGCTGGAGATCCGCGTTTGCCAGGAAAGGAACTTCCCCTGAAAGCACCGCGTCACCTACAAACACCACCTGTTCATCCGGCAGGGTCGCCCATATAGACGCCTGGGAGGGACCAGGTCTGTAATCCAACAGGATGGTATTTTTATCGCAATGCACTTCCATCTGCTCATTAAAAGTGATCTCCGGTGCACTCCAGCGGATATTGCCGGGCGCATTGTGGAGTTCCCATTCAGCGCCGGTCTCGATGCCCTGCGGCTTTATATTGACCGGTCTATCCTTCAAAAGCTGAGAGAGCTTCTCGTGACCAACCACGGTGCAATCGATCTGCCGGGATCCGAGAGTGCGATCAAAATGATCATCCAGACTGATCAACAGGCATTCCGGCCCGTCTCCCATTTTGTGCATCGAGCCGCGCCACATTCTAATATCATCAGGACTGAAAGGAGCGTCGATCAGTACCGGTCCCCGCGACCAGTTGATTATTCCGAGCACAACACCCGGATAATCGGTCTCAATAAATATCTTTGGTGCAATTTCCTGCATGATCATCCCTCTCGATCTTGATTTCAGTCCTACAAGGGCAGCATAAAGCTAAACCTTGACCCAACCGGTTCGTTCTTCTCCACCCAGATTGTACCACCGTGAGCTTGCACAGCGAGCCTGCAGAAAGCCAGCCCCAACCCCAGTCCCCGGGTTTTTCCATCCACTTCCAGGCGCACATATTTTTCGAAGATGCGGTCACGCGCCTCCTCCGGAACACCCAGCCCCTGATCCTCAACAAACGCAAGCACGGAATCCCGGCCGGGTCTGACACCAATCGTAATGTGGCTGCGCATGGGTGAAAACTTGGACGCGTTCTCCAATAAATTAATGAGCACCCGCCTGATCATATCAGCGTCGATTTTAATTGGGAAAGTGTCCACCGGGATCAATTTTTCCAACACGATCTCTTTACTTGAGATTGAGGGCTCAACAATTACAAGCGCTTCATCCACTATCTGCAACAGGTCTACCACCTCCTTGTGCACGATCGCCTGCCCGGTTTCAAACCGGTTGATATCGAGGAGAGAACTGATGAGACGCTGCATGTGAGCGCTGGAGTGCCCCGCAATTTGCAGAAGCTGGTTCACCTGTTCAGGCTGCTCAGTGGAGATGAGCTCAGTAATCAATTCGAGGCTGGAAATAACGTTTGCCAGGGGTGAACGCAGATCGTGATAGATCATGGCGGTCATTGACTCGCGCAGAGATTCGAACTGTTGACGTTCACTGATGTCGTTAAATACCCAAAGAAGATAATCGCGTTCAACGGACTTGATTCGCGAAACACGCACCTCAACAGCCATGTCGCCTTTTTCCATCGTCCGCAGCCTGGAATCATAACGTTTAAATTGATAGTCTTTTTTACTGTCAACAGCACCGGTGATAATTTTACGAGCCCGCTCATCTATGGCCGCAATATTCATTTTCCTCAACTCGCGCCGTGAAACCCCGATAATCTCACGCGCCTGCTGGTTAAACTCGACAACGTCGCCGTCAACCGTAGTGACCACAATCGGATCGGCTACACCTTCAAAAAGTCCTTTGTAGAGGTTGCGATTCTGCGCCAGGTCGTGATACAAAAGCGCGTTGTGGATGGCGATTCCCGCAATATCGGCAATCGCGCGCAACAAATTTAAATGACCATCATTGAAATAATTGGGCTGAGGGTGCACCAGCGTCAGCATACCGTTGAGCTGATCCTTCGTCATAACAGGTACGCACAACGCTGATTTTGGATCCCTGACAACCTTACCATCATAAGACAGGTCGATCCAACGATCATCCTTGTGTGTATCCGCAAGCAGCGCAGGCATCCGGTTGCGCTTTACCCAACCCGCCAAACCGGTGCGAATCACATTCCTGATAAATTTCGGGTCTGTTGAGGTGACTTCCCCATGGTAAAGGACCACGGCATCAATCGGTTTTCCGGCCTGGTCCAGCAGGATCAAGCTTGCCCGTTCGGCTCCAAGGTTGCGCGCGGCAAGTATCAGCACTCGTGTGAGCACCTCGTGCAGTTCCAGGCTGCCAGCCAGCTCGCGGCTTATGTTATAGAGTATTTCGAGGTAAGAACGGTCGTCATTCACCCTTGGAAAATCCATTGAAATATTTGAGGCCTGATCCGGTGTTGAATAATACGATTTTTTCATCTGGTTTAATTTCCCCTCTGCTTAGCAAATTCTCCAATGCTGCAACGGTAGCAGCTCCTTCAGG
>JACDJB010003375.1_pt1 | contig 10559 bp, 9 predicted proteins | sample 7454121 | NCBI WGS metagenome assembly JACDJB01 (sample SAMN14253290, study PRJNA609438) | sludge metagenome | isolation source: sludge after 25d culture with pyrite | collected 2018-12-20 | reverse complement strand
TGTATCATGGCCCTCATTAGATTAGATCATGTTCCGAAAACAATCGGAGTGAATGTTCCTGTCAACATTATTCTGCCTGACCCAGGTAGGATGGAAAATATCCCCGTACGTGATCGGAAAGTCTTGTATCTTTTACACGGGCTCAGTGATGATGGAAGTGCCTGGCAGCGCTTTTCTTCGATTGAAACCTATGCCAATGCCTATGGTTTGGTGGTGGTGATGCCTTCCGCTGGTCGTAGTTTTTACACCGACCAACCAAACGGTCAGGCTTATTTTTCCTATCTGGTGGAAGAATTACCCCTATATCTATCTGATGTATTCAATCTTTCACCAAAGCAGGAAGATACGTTGTTTGCTGGGAACTCGATGTGCGGTTATGGTGCCTTCAAAGCAGCATTTTTAAAACCGGATATGTTTAAAGCAGCCGCCAGCCTCTCAGGGGTACTATCTTTAGCGATTGTGAAAAATGCAAATGATGCCCGCCAAGCAGAATTCAGGTATTTGTTTGGCGATCTTCAAAAATTGCCTGGCAGCGAACATGATCCCGCTTACTGGATCAGTCATGCTGTCGAGAACAAAATTCAAATACCAACGCTGTATATTTCCTGTGGAAAACAGGATGATTTATACCCGTTGAGTGGTTTATTTTTTAAAGCTTGTCAGAGGGCTGGATTCAATGTTCATTACCACGAAGAAGATGCCAGACATGATTGGTTTTTCTGGGATAAACAAATTCTATGGTTTTTACAACAAGAACTTGGTCCATTTCCAACATTTTAAATTGCCTCCAGGAGAAAAATATGTACGGTGAAGATATTATCTATTTTGAAAAGTTCCTTGATCAGACCCAACAAGGAGCTTATTTCACGTTCCCATTCAATGTTGATCCCAATGCAGAAGCGATCAAAATAAAATATGATTACGAGCGCTTTGATTTCGATCAAATATTCAAAGATGAATATGAAGCCACCCTCGAACCTGAAATAAATATTATCGATCTTGGTTTAATTTCTCCGGATGGTGAACAAGTTGGTATCTCAGGCTCAAACAAAAACGAAATATTGGTCAGTGAAGCGCTGGCCACTCCCGGATATACTGCCTGTCAGATTGATCCCGGTGAATGGAAAATTTTGCTAGGCGCATATAAAATTCATCCGGAAGGCGTAAAAATCTTCTACGAAATCACCATTCAATATAAAAGCCTGCGCTTATTAAAAGGTGACCTGCACACACATACTTTCGCCTCTGACGGCGTGCACAGCATGCAGGAACTTGCCTGGAAAGCCAAACGAAATGGATTGGATTTTGTGGCCATCACCGACCATAACCAGATGGTATCCAGGCATGCCCTGCCTCACCTGGATGACGTGACCCTGATTCCCGGTGTCGAGTGGACGCACTATGATGGTCATGCCAATTTTTTGGGGGTCGATAAACCTTTTGATGGCTGTTTTGCCGCCAATACTTTTGACGAAGTGCAAATGATTTTTCAAGTTGCACACGAGCGTGGAGCTCTGATCACAATAAACCACCCTTATGAAGATTGCTGCGAATTTAAGTTTGATTTGGAAAGGCTGCCTTTCGACTGTCTTGAAATCTGGAATGGACCGATGCGGGAATCCAATTTGAAGGCTATAGGACTCTGGCAATCACTCCTGGCTGCTGGTAAGAAGATTCCCGCTTGTGCTGGCAGTGATTATCACCGCGATACACCTTTCATTTTTTTGGGCGGGCCAACTACCTGTGTATTTGCGGATTCTAATGGCGCCAGTGATATTCTGGCAGCTCTTAAAGCTGGGCATGCCTACTTCATTTTTGCACCTGACGGACCTGCGTTGGAGATAACTGCTGGTGATGATGCGATCATGGGGGATAGTGTCTCCTGGAACGATATCAATCGGCTCAAGTTTTCATTGACCAATCTATTGGCAGGAGATAAAGTAAGAATTGTGACCGCTACAGATAGCATAATCATTTGGGATGCTCCCGCGAATGGCAGCTTTGAAATGAACTTCAAGATGGAAAAACCAGGTTTTGCCCGCATAGAAGTTTTGCGTGCATTTCTACCCGGGCTGCCGCTCCTGCCTGCATTAATATCCAATCCGATTTATTTTGATGCAGATTGATATTCCCTGAAGATGAACTTTTTCTGGGATTGAGGCTGGTAGCTGAAGTAAGAATGGTTGTGTAGGTTTGGAGGAAAATTCTGATCATCAAAGAAATTTCAACAAATCATGACCAATAAAACTTCCTTCATTGATTGCGATGCGATTCTCTTTGACCTGGATGGCGTATTAATCGACTCCGGCAGTTGCATCGAACGTCACTGGCAGGAATGGGCTCAAAAACATAACATCGATTTCAACACCGTACTGGCGAATGCGCATGGTGTCCGCACCATTGAAACCATTCAAAAAGTGGCACCACATTTAGATGCTGAAAAGGAAGCGGCTTCCTTTTCAGCTCATGAGATCCTGGATACTGAAGGCGTTGTGGCCATCCAAGGCGCAAAAGCTTTGATGACCAAGCTTTCAGCAGATCAATGGGCGATTGTTACCTCCGGGGGATATGAATTGGTACTGGCTCGCTTAAACAAGGCTGGATTACCAATACCAAAATTCGTGGTCAGCGCACAAGATGTTGACCAAGGAAAACCGTCCCCGCAACCATACCTTACCGCTGCAATGAAATTAGGTCTCTCACCGGAGCGTTGTGTTGTGGTGGAGGATGCTCCCAGCGGTGTGAGATCTGGAAAAGCTGCTGGCATGAGGGTGATCGGCATCACTTCAACACATTCAATCACTGAGTTAATAGACGCTGGCGCGGATTTCATTGTTGAATATCTGGAAAAAATTGATGTTCAGACGCGGGAAGGCAGCTCAGGTTTAATAATTGAATTGACTTCCTGCTAGGCGCTGTACATTTCAGGATAAAAATAATTAATTATTAACCATGATCGATTTTTTCGTGATCAAATCAGGATTAACTGAAATCTTTGACCAGACCGGCCGGTGTCCATTCGTTGCTTTCAATTGACCAAACTTTTTTTGAATAATCCATCCTGCAGCTTAGATAAAGTTCCAACATTTAATGTATTCACAGATTAAAGCAACCAGGGAAGAAGGAAGCAGTTTTTCAATATTTCTCATCTGTTTTTCACCATTGTGAGATCATAGTCCCTGATGAACGTTTTTTATTTCTGCAGCAGTAGTCGATATCAAATGATACTAGTTGGCTGGGATTTTATAAATAACACAAAGTTTCTGCAATGTATAAATTCTGAAACCTTTCCTTAAGTAAAGAATTCTGGAGAAAACAACTTTTTATAAATACAAAATTTTGATAAAAACATATAAATGATGTATCATAAAAGTAGATAGTTTAATAGAAAGGATCTTCCAAATAATCGAGATTTTTACATAATTGGATTTCTAGACTGAATAACTACAATTCCTTAAATTGAAATCAGACACAATGCTGAAAAAAAATTTCTAAAATAGGAATTATCTAGTCACCTTCGGAAAAAGTAAATTCCTACTGCTCTTGAGTTTTTATTCTTAATTAAGGAGGAGAGATTAATAACAAAAAGAGCCTTGGCTACAATCGTTAATAACCTCTTGAAAGGATGGCAAGCTGACAACCATAAAATTGGTATCAAAATGTCAGATGTCAATTAAAATGTCCAACTAAAGTGCGATTTTATCGGACAGGATGGCAAAATTTGCTCAAAAATATTAAATATTCATAAAACTGACAATGATTATAAGGAGAACAACCAATGGATTTAATTACACTTCAAGATTTTAAATCTTTAGTGGAGATAAAAGATGATTATTCAGTATCTATCTTCTTAAATACTCACCGCTATGGCAGAGAAACTCAGCAAGATCCAATCCGCTTCAGAAACTTAATATCAAATGTTGAAAAACAATTACTAAGTGACGGCTTGAACCATCCCACTGTCCAAAAGATCCTGGAACCTGCACGCGCTTTACTATTGCAATCAGGCTTTTGGAAACACACCAGTGATGGTTTGGCTATCTTCATTTCATCCGGTATTTTTAAAGCATATCGATTACCAATCGCGTTTGATGAACTGATCGTTATTTCTTCCACGTTCCATCTCAAACCGCTTTTACCTTTCTTTGCAAAAGATGGTCATTTTTTCGTTTTAGCGCTCAGTCAAAATATGATCAGATTTTTCGAAGGTACTCGTTATACCATTGATGAAATTTTCTTAGAAGAAGCATTGCCAAATTTAGCAGAAGGAATGAAGTCCCTCGAGTTTTCCAAAGAATTACAGTTCCATACAGGCACTTCAGACACAAGCGGGGGTTTAAATGCAGCAGTTTACCACGGTCATGATCCCAGTGATGATGATATAAAACGACTAACAAATTGGTTCAATAAGGTTGATAAAGCATTGGCACCCGTTTTGGCGGATGAAAAGTCACCCCTTGTTCTGGCAGGTGTTGATTTCCTGATTCCTATTTTTAAAAAAACTAGTTCATACCAGCATATCGTGGAAGAAAATATCAGTGGCAATCCCGATCAATGGAGCACAAAAGAAATCCATGAAAAAGCACTGCCCATCATAGATCCGATTTTTGAAAAAGATAAAAATGCAGCAATAGAAAAATATCATAATGTTAAATCAAGTCAACTTACATCCAATGCCATTGATGAGATCATTTTTTATGCACATAAGGGACGTATTGACACACTTTTTACTGCTGTGGGCGAAAAGAGTTGGGGAACTTTTGATCTCAACAATCAGACACTGAAAGTGCATCGTGAACAAGAAACCGGGGATCACGATCTTTTGAATATTTCTGCAGTTCAAACGATTATGAATGGTGGAGATGTGTATGTTGTTGCACCAGATAAAGTGCCCGATGGTTCTCAGTTAGCCGCGATACTTAGATATTGAGAAAAATAGACAAAGAATGGTTCGTTGGTATATCTGAACTTAAAGGTTTAATCTCAATCTTAAACCTTTAAGTTGGAGTACCTATGAAACGAATCATCAAATGGTCACAACATAAATTTAATTTTAACCAAAAGGTTCTTTATCACAATTTTAGTAGTTGTCTTTTTTCTCGTTTTAATCCCGATGATTCTTATCATAAGACTACCTGAACTAGACAAAATCTTTAAGTTCCCATCATTTTCATTTGGGATACTCAATTTTATTCTGGGTGGAATTCTGGTTTTGATTGGTGTATTTTATTCAATTTGGTCGATTATTTCACAATTAACCCAGGCTCAAAGAACACCTTTACCAGTGATGGCGACGCAAAAATTATTGGTCAATGGCCCATTCAAGCAGAGTCGTAACCCGATGGGATTTGGCTTAACCGTATTGTATTTTGGAGTAGGTATAATCGTTAGCGCCTTTTCAACCATTATTGTTGTACTCTTTTTTTTTCTGGCTTTGATATTTTATATTAAGGTAGTGGAAGAGAAAGAACTCGAATTGCGCTTTGGCAAAGACTATGTGGAGTATAAAAATTCCACACCTTTTATAATTCCCAACCTGTGGAAAAAATAAAAAATTAGAAAGAGTCTGGGTCAGACCAATCCAACCCAGACTTTTTTCCTACTGCAATCCTTCCACAAACTTGATCAGATCTTGTTTGTTCAAGGCACAGAAACCCTGATCATCAGACTGAAAAACATTCATATTACCTAAGTTGTATAACAAACCACCTTGATACCAAACCATTCTGAATTGTTTTCTATTATTATCCCAGGTTTTTTCTCCTCCTGTGTAATTCCAACCTCCTCTTACATATTGGACTTCGATATCATTTATCAAAATAGTTTCAACAGAAGCATCTTCACCGACCTCATACCCACCAAACATTTCAAATTCCTTTGCCAGACCGGACTCGGTGTAACGACCAATTGAAAATTCAAACTCGAATTCCTTCATTATTTCTGAACTTACAGCATCATCTGAGCAAGAGTAATACATTATTACGTGATTACCTGTAAATACGGGTACACCGCTTTTGAAGCTAAAATTCCCAGGTGGAAGCGTTGCTTCTGGTATATCAAATCTAACCAAATCTTCTAAAATAGAAATGTCTATAATTTGTTCGAAGGGTTTTTCATCGATTCCATAATCTGGTTCAAAGAAATCCAAAGGTGGCCGGCTTCCGTTTTCTAAGGGTTGAAAACTTGATGCTATTTTTACAAGGTCATTCTTTCCAAGATACCGATCAGCACCTGGCGCACTATTTCCTGCAACAAGCATATAATAATTCATATTGCCATCAAACCAGCGTAGTTTATGGATGCCATCATAATCATCAATCCACGAAAGGTCTTTAACTGCATCAGGTTCCATCTGACTGGAATAAGAGTTACCAATCCCCCAACCTCCGCGAACGTACTCATAGGTAATATCACCAATTGTTACCTTTTCAACCTTGTCTTCTGGTCCAAGAATCCTTCCTTCTACTTCTACCGCGGGTTGAATGGTTACGGTAACCAGCGCGCCTACCGTTGCTTTAGAAAGATCCAGAAATGCATTGCCACGGGGACCTCTATCCACGACTAAAATGCGATGACCTTCCGGTAATAAAGTAGGTAATTTGATGATGTATTCTTCCTCAACGTTGACCACTGCTGCCTGTTGGGTGCTTTTGATTTCTTCCTGCAGTGATTCCACGATGGCTGGTATCTCTTCCGGATCAACCATTGGCATTTCAGGGAAGGGGGTGATGATCTGTTGATTATCAACTTTTTTCCAGAAACTGAACAAATTTTCCGCCATCACCCGTAAGGAAGGACTGACCAATAAACTGATTGCAATCATTAAAACGATTGCAAGCCCTGCCAATGAAAGTTTCTTTATGGGAGTATTAAATTGATATCTCGCTGTTTTCTTTCGCGATGATGCATTTTGATTTTCTATTGCTGCCAAATCAAGGATACGAGCTTCCAATTTATCCTCGAAGGTTTTTTCGGGAAGGATTGTGTCAACCAGTGTTCTGATTTCAGTTTCGAATGCCTGGTCATACCCTATCTGATCGGCATTATTCTTGTTTCGTCTGAATAATTTATTAATCATTTGTTTCATTTTTCTCACCCTGTATTTCATTTCCTTTAAGCAGTTGTTTCTTCAAGTCGTTAATACCACGATGAAGCAGCATCCTGACCGCCATCTCACTCTTTTTCATCACCTTTGCCACTTCACCGATTTTCAATCCAGCAAAATAATGTAAGCGGATCGCCTCAGCCCGGTTTTTTGGAATAGCTGCAAGTTCTTTTACAACTTGATCAAGATTTATTTTGTTGATGACTTGTTCCTCTGCGAGGAATTTTGATTCTTTTGCCTGACCGATTTCTTCCAGCCATCCAATCTCTTTTTGGTTGTAAGATTTTGCTATCAGGCGTTTAGAAATTCCGATTAAATAAGCACCAAAGCATCCGTCGCCACGATATTGATCAAAGCTTTTCAACGCAGTCAGGAATGTATGAGAAGTGATATCTTCAGCTTCTTGTGGATTTTTCACCCGCGATAAAGAATAACGATAGACATCTTTTACATAACGCTGATAGACATGCACAAACTTCGACTTATCTTCTCGGACAGCCTGGATGATTTCCTCATCATGGCTGGAATCAATCGTTTCCACTTCGTCATTGTTAATAAATTTATTTTGTTTTTCAATCAAATTTGACTCCGGATTAATTGATTTTGAATGCATTCAGTTAACTGTTCCATTAAGGCAGGTTTTTATAACACTTTTGCTGTTCTAATATTTATGAGTGGATAATCAGAATAGATTTTTAATTTTTAATCATTCAATCATTCCGGTTTCATTTTATAGTTAATATCAAACTATTTTCTAAATTTAATATTGAATGATGATTTCGCAAGATTATTTTGACCGGCAATAATAATAAGGTCAAAATTTATCAGGAAACCAAATATGCCAAGGTTTTTAGGTAATACTGGGAATTATTCCGGAAATTTGTCAGGTGAAAACTTTATTCACTTTTTTTGGATTCATGTTTAATTTGTTGTACCATCGCCCCACAAATAAAGATCGAAAAAGGAGAACCTATGCAAAAAATTTCCACATGTTTGTGGTTTGATGGCCAGGCTGAAGAAGCTGTTCAGCATTACACTTCTATTTTTAAGAATTCCAGAGTATTAGACCCGGCTTTTTATAACGAGGAAGGACACGGAGAACCCGGAAAAGTGATGACCATCCCATTTGAGTTGGAAGGACGCAAGTTCCTGGCTTTGAATGGTGGTCCAGAATTTAATTTCACCCCTGCGATATCTTTCATGGTTGATTGTCAGACCCAGGAAGAAGTTGATTATTATTGGAATCGGCTATTGGAGGGTGGTGAAGCAGAACAATGTGGCTGGCTGAGAGACAAATTCGGTGTATCCTGGCAGATTGTCCCCAGCATCCTGGCAGAGCTCATGCAGGACAAAGATCCAGAACGATCCAAACGAGTTATGAAAGCTATGTTGAATATGATAAAACTGGATATCGATTTGCTTCAAAAAGCTTATCAAGGAAAAGAATAAAGAAACAAAATCAAAATGCTTTTAAGGCTTTTCAAGAAGAAATGGATCGTTTTTCTCAGTGGCTGGTGTTTTTTATGCACAGTTTCATCAATACGATTCCAATTGGATTGATCACCAAAGGGGGTAATGAGAACATCAATAAAATCTGGAAATATCAACCCTAATTGAATAAAATGAAAAGCTTGCTTGACATCTAGATATTAATTTGTTATTATAAGTAAAGTAAGCTTTACATAGGAAGGAACCTATGAAAAATAAATTGGAAGAATTCCGCAATGAAATGGGTTTGACCCAACAGGAACTGGCAGATCGGGTGGAAGTTTCCAGACAAACAATTATTTCTCTGGAAAAAGGGCGCTACAACCCCTCCATCATACTCGCATTCCGTCTCGCCAGACTCTTTAAAGTGAAAATTGAAGATTTATTTTTATATTCGAATGAGGAGGAAAAAAATGAATAATCATAAAAATTGGGTCAATAACAAGTTGCGCTGGGGGCGGTTTTTTATCATCCTTGGAATATTATTAATTGGGTTGGGAATAGTCATTGAAATAGCCTTTGAAAATCTACCTTATAATCTCAGAATCATTAGCGGATTGGGGATACTATGGATTGGCGTCGGGATTGGCATGATCATCCGTTACAGGTCAGCGCTGCACGGCAATCAATCTGCAAAACGCTTATTAATCGAAGAGCATGATGAACGCAATCAATTTATCCGTTATCGTGCTGGATACCGGGGTTTTTGGGTTGCAATACCCATGGTTTATATCTTGCTTATGTGGCTTTCTTTAGCCGCGAATGGCAGTTTGCCACCAATAGGAAAGGATCTCCTCTGGTATCTTCAAGCAGCCTGTGTAGTGATCCCATTTACAGTTTATATCATCAGTTTTTTATCTGACCAAAAAAACCTATAAATTCTCATGAGACAAATCAAGAAGGCAGCGGTGACTAACCGCCCTCTCTCACACCACCAGACTTGCGGGTCCGCATCCGGAGGTTCACCGAGAATAGCATAGTTATTCTTGCGCTCGATTTTCTTCTGTCTCGTGCCGGAGATGGCTCGACCCTCTAAATAACTCCCATGGCCTTCAACCACTTCGTTTGTTAAGTCGCTCCTCTATCTAAGGTTTTCCGCCTTGCTTTATCGTCCTCCGATTTGCTCATCCTACTCATCCTCTCGATGTTTTACCCTTTCCTTTGCAACGCATCCGGTTCTGGCTTCAGCTGACTCCTATCATCTCAGCCTGACTTTACAGACAGCGTTACTCTGAAAACAGAATGATAGGTCCTCCCAGGTAAGAACATGGACATTCCCTGCTCACTTGTCTTATTTTCTGCTTGGGCCTTTGGTTGTATTGGGCTTCGTTTTTTTATTAATCAACTCACCCGATCTCTCAGCCTCTGATTAGCTTCGTGTTCCTCAAGTAGCAATTTTGTCTCCGGCTTTGCGTAGCATCCAGACCCTTCCTCACGCTAACGCCTTGCCTTTGACTAACGGTTGGTGCAATCTCCTCTGTGAGGGTCTTTTACCCGCTTGCTAGCACCCATGCTAGGCGCACTCAAAAGTGTCAGGAGTATGAAAACCTCCTGGCACTATTTTTATTTAACTAATCTAAAGGTTCGACTAAAGAGCTCAAGAAAGAAGTTCAAAAAACTGCCTCTTGACAATCTGCGTAATTGTATGTATTATCAGTTTATAATCGTTCTAATATTAGAATTGACACAAATTATGAAAATTGAACTCAACCAAATCAAAGAGAAACTAGTCCAACATAACATTCGCCCGTCTTTTCAGCGTATTAAGGTGATGGAGTTTCTTTACAATCATGATATTCATCCCACGGTTGAAGATATCTATCAAAGCTTGGCGGCAGAGATTCCATCTTTATCGAAAGCCACCGTTTATAACACTTTACATGCACTAATCGTGGGTGGATTGGCGCGGGTTTTCAGCATCGATGAAAATGAGATGCGCTATGAGGTTATGAATAAAAGCCACGGT
>JACDJB010003372.1_pt1 | contig 10563 bp, 12 predicted proteins | sample 7454121 | NCBI WGS metagenome assembly JACDJB01 (sample SAMN14253290, study PRJNA609438) | sludge metagenome | isolation source: sludge after 25d culture with pyrite | collected 2018-12-20 | reverse complement strand
GTGGGCTTCCTTTTCCCGCTGGCGCTGGACTTCGATCTGGCGCTGCGCCTCGGCCGTCTGGCGCTCGTTGTCCTTCTTCTCGCGATCCCACTGCTCCTTGGCGGCACGCATTTCCTCTTGGAAAGCGGCCTTGCCGGCGGCCATGTCCTGCTCGAAGCGCTCTTTTTCCACCCGCTGGGCATCGAGCAGCGCCGCAAGGTCCGAGGCAGCGGTCTCGACTTCGTAGATGGCCCGCAGTTCCTGCTGCTTGTCCGCCACGGCCGTTTTGACCTTGCGATAAGTGTCGATCTCGCTTTCGTAGCGTTCGGCCAGGTCGGCCAACTCCCGGCTGAAGGCGCTTCTCAGATCATGGAGCCGCTTGAGCGGGTCCTGCTCGACCTGGGTGTCCGCGGCGGCTTCGGCAAGCTGCTTTTCCATGCGTTTTCTGGCTTTTTCCGCATCCAGCAGATCCTTGCTCAAGGCATCGGCACGGTCCTTGGCCGCCTGGTAGGCATCCAGAAGGTCCTTCTTGGTGTTGGCCATGGAAACGGACGGAATTTCTGTTGACGGGCTCATGGTCACCTCACGGATGGGTTATCGCAAAACACTTTCGTCCACCGATCACACCGATGAACTCGGATTTAAAGCTTCTCGTCGAGCAAGTCAGGCTGTGCCGGCCGATATCCAGCAGGGCTTCGATGCCTCGCCGCAGATAGGACTCGGCGGCACCGGCATTGCGCGAATCCGCCAAAAATGTCTCCAGGGAATCCAGCGGCAGGTCTCGCGTGCGGGATACCATTTGCCGCACCCACGCCACCCGTTCCGCCACCACCGAGGCCCGGACCTGTGTCGGGGTCATCTGGCGCCCTCCTCCAGGATCATTCGCAGGCGTTCTTTTTTCAGGTGCGACAGATCCCCGGCCCGCCGCAGGATGTAGAGTTCATGACGCGCCTGGCGGTCGGGGTCGTCCGTGTAGAGCAGCTCGCCCCGGATCACCTCCAGCGCCAGGAAGGGATCGGCTTCGGGAAGCACCACCAAGTCCACCCGCGGGGCGTCGAATAGATCCTCAATCTCGATGTCGAGTTCTACCCGCTCCGCCGGACCGAAACTTTGCGGTCGGGTCGGCAGAACGGCGATGTCCACGTCCGATTGCGAGCGCGTGGCACTTGGCGCCTGTCCTCGCACCAGCGCGGCGATCTCGCTGCTGCGGCTGCCGAACACGTAGAGATCCGCGATACCGTGGCGCCGGCAGATGGCGTCGATTTCATGGGCGTAGTTCATTCTCTTTGACTGTGCTTCTGTTTTCGTAAACCTTCCACGAATCTTCAGCCGTTCAACATGGCCCCCGGGTCCGTCATCCCGGACTTGATCCGGGACCGGGGTGACGGGCTGCTGAAGAAACCCGGATTCGTCCGGCCTTTTTCCGTCATTCCCGCGAAAGCGGGAATCCATTTTCATCGGAACGAGACGGCGGAAGCGTTGCCGGAAGGGGCAAAATATCTCCGGCGACCTTCAGCCGTTCAACATGGACTCCGGGTCCGTCATCCCGGACTTGATCCGGGACCGGGGTGACGGGCTCATGGTCACCTCACGGTGGTTTGTTGGGGCACACGGGGTTTTACACGGACACTCACGGACGCACACGGACAATCATGGACAGGCAAAACTTCTCCGCACGAAAACCGCTCACCACCCAATGACTAATGACCAATGACCAGTGCTTCCCCCATCATCCGCCTCAGCCCCTCGCGCCAGTGGATCGGTGTCACTTCTAAATCCCGCCAGGACCGCGTGCAGTCCAGTACACTGTAGGCCGGGCGGCGGGCGACGGTGGGGTAGTCCGCCGTGCGGATGGGGACGATGGGAATCGATCGGGCCAGCTTGCCCAGGGCGACGGCCTCCTCCTGGATGGCCACGGCGAAATCGTACCAGCTGGCCACTCCCGCGTCGGTCCAGTGGTAGACGCCGCTGATTTCAGGCCTGGCGGCCGCCGCCCAGACCGCCGCCGCCAGGGTGCCGGTCCAGGTGGGGGTGCCCACCTGGTCGGCCACCACCGACAGTTGCTCTCTTTCGGCCATCAGGCGCCGCATGGTGAGCACGAAATTGGCCCCATAGCGGCTGTAGAGCCAGGCGGTGCGAACGACCAGCGCATTATCGATGACCTCCAGCACCGCGATTTCCCCCTGGCGCTTGGACTTTCCGTAAACCCCCAGCGGCCGGCACTCGGCATCGGGGGCATAGGGGGTGTTGGCGCCGCCGTCGAAGACGTAGTCGGTGGACACGTGAATCAGGCGCGCCCCGGTTTCCCGGGCCGCCCGGGCCAGGTGGCCGGCGCCGGCGGCGTTGACGGCGAACGCCGGCGCTTGTTCGTCCTCGGCCCGGTCCACCGCGGTGTAGGCCGCCGCGTTGACGATGAGGTCCGGCGCCGCCGCGTTCACATGCCGGCGCACGTTGGCTTCGTCGGTGATATCGAAATCCGGCAGATCCAAGCACCGCAAGACCACGTCTTGGGGCGCCGTGTCCGCCAGGGTTCGACCGAGCTGGCCGTTGGCGCCGGCGACAAGCACCTTCATGCAAACACCTCCGCATTCTTGAAAAATTCGCCCCGGCGGTCCTTTTCGGACACCAGCGGGGCTTCATCCAGAGGCCAGCGGATGCCCAGGTCCGGATCGTCCCAGCGGATGCAGCGCTCGTGCTCGGGGGCGTAGTAGTCGGTGGTCTTGTAGAGAAACTCGGCGGTTTCGCTCAGCACGTAAAAGGCGTGGCCGAACCCGGGCGGCACCCACAACTGCAGCTTGTTGTCCGCGCTGAGCCGCTCGCCCACCCAGCGGCCGAAGGTCGCCGATGAGCGGCGCAGGTCCACGGCCACGTCGAACACCTCGCCGGCCACCACCCGCACCAGCTTGCCCTGGGGTTGGCGGATCTGGTAGTGCAGCCCCCGCAGCACGCCCTTGCGGGACCTGGAGTGGTTGTCCTGCACGAATTCAACCGACAGGCCGGTTGACGCCCGGAACCTTTTCGCGTTGTAACTTTCGAAAAAAAAGCCGCGGGCATCGCCGAACACCCGGGGCTGGATCAGCAGTACGTCGGGAATCTGGGTGGGAGAGATTTTCATTGGTTCTTCAAATTTTTGTCAAGTACGCTTCGAATTGAGAGATGGACCGGTCGAAATCGTCTTCCCGGCCCCTGATCCGGTTACAGCAACACGATCCGCTCCCGGGCCAGGCCCAGCCCCAAGAGCCTCTCCAAGGCTTCCTCCACCGGCATCGTACCGGTGATCAGCACCTTTTCCACGCCGGCCCACTGCACCTGCTCCGGGCGCTGGACCTCGTAGCCCAGGAACTTTTCGGGGCAATCACCGTCACCAACAACGGCCTGGAGGCGCAACGGCACCTCCTGCAGGCAGATGAAGGCCATTTCCGCCACATTTCCGGTGCCGTAAAAAACGATATGCCGCGTTCCTTGACTGGCCAAGGTGGCCAGAACCCGGCGCAGCTTGCGTCTTGCCTCCCGGTAAAAATTATATGAAAACTCAAGGTACTCGCTGGTCAGTCGGGTTTTTTCCAGGGCCCCTTGCGGGGTGAGAATGTAACGGGCCGGACTCTTGGGCACCCGGGAAACCTTGAAATAGCCCTTCTCTGCCAGTTGCTTGACAAAAGCGTTCACCAGGCCGAGCGACACCCCGAGCCGCCGTGCCAGGTCGCGCTGGCTGCGAGCCGGTTCGGCCTCGATGGCCTCGAGCATTTTCAAAGTGCGGATGTCCTGGGGGTGCATACCGGGAGCTGGAGACAGCTCCGCCGGGTCGATTACATGCACGACCGCGGGCGGAAACAAAAAAAGTTAAACAAAAACAACAAATTGAGAATTTATCGTTCGACTATTGAACATTTTTTAGGGGATTTGGTCAAGAGGGAAATACCGAATCGGAAAAAAATCGCCGGCATCGGTTCGAAAATGGGGATTTTGGGGTGGGATACGGCGGGTGGCGGGCGCCGTTTTTTGGCGCCGGCACGCACCGGCGCCAAAAAACGGATTGGCCGCTATTTCGTGGCCGGGCCGGAAACGGTGATGCGATCCTTGTTCGCCTCAAAAATCTTGTCTCCAACCCCCTTGACCTTTTTCAAATCCTCGGTGGTGGCAAACGGTCCGTTCTGTTCGCGGTACGCCACGATGCGCTGGGCCACCACCTCCCCAATGTGATCCAGGGAGGTCAGCTCCTGGGCCGTCGCCTTGTTCAGGTCGATCTTGGCGCCCTCGGCCGCGAAACCCACCGATCCGGCGACAAAAACCATCGCCAGCACCAGCGCCACCGAACGCCACGTCATTTTTCGCTGCATCGCTACCTCCTTTTTTAGAGCATCAGGCAAATCCTTCAGAGGCCCGCATCCCCATGATGCAGACCCGGCGGCAGAAAGAACAAATCTTGTGCCATTGCCCTGAATTTTTCCGTTTCACGAACCGCCGGGGCACCTCATCGGCTTTCTTTCCTTTATTCCATTGATTTAAAAAGTCATTTTCAAGACGCCCACCATCCGTCCCCAACGGCCGGCCACCGGTGGGACCCCTGGTTCGGTCGCAGATTTCGATACTTTGTACAGGTTTCAGGGCAAATCTTGACAGGTAATCAGGGCAGGATGGATCGGGAAAAATCAGAGCGGGGGGATTGGGATGCTTTTACCCTTGACCCCGAAGGCGGATTCTGTTGAGTGTAAGGGCCGGTCAAGGCGCCACGCCGGCCCGGGAAACGCTTTCATCTCGTCCCGACGGTGCCGGTGAAATCCATCCGTGAAAGGAGAATGTTCGATGTCGGCGGCAGATACCATCGAAGTAAGGGCCATTGTCACCATGACCACATCCGCCTTGCAGACCATCGTGGCCAATGCCAAGGCGCTGGTGGGACCCGATGCACGGGGGCACTACCGCGTGGACACGGCCGACCTGGTCAGCCACATGGTGTCCCGTTTTTTGCTGGAACGGGATTTCGAAGCCTACGTCAAGGATATCGGCAACTACCCCAAGCTGACGCCCGAGACCATGCAGTGACGGGTCGTGGGGCGGATGATGCCGGAGCGGGCCAAGGCAAGGACATCAGGGTCAAGGAAAAACCGATTGACACTTTTTCTGAGTGACTAAAATTACGAGTGACTAAAGTGACTAAAGTGGTGGCGTCGCTGCGCTCCGGCTTTTATATAACTGCCAGAATTCATTTACTTTAGGTCATTTTAGTCACTTTAGTTCACTTGTCACTTTTTTTAGTGACTAAAGTGACTAAAGTGGTGGTGTCGGCGCGCTCCGAGTTTTTATATAACTGCCAGAATTCATTAACTTTAGTTCACTTTAGTCACTTTAGCTCACTTGACACTTGAATTTTCCCAATCCCCGATTTCAAATTTCCGGCAGCGCCGCCCGGTGCACCACCGCCTGCCCCTCGATGCGGTAGGCACCGGCCGCCGCCGGGACCAGTATCGCGGTGCCCCGGACAAAGTCCACCCACCGGCCGCCCGCCACCCGGAGCCGCCCGCCACCTTCGGTGCACAGCAGGATCTCCACCCGACGCGCGTCGCCACTGAACCAGGGGTGTGGGCCGTCGATGCGCAGCACCCAGAGAGAAAACTCCGCCGCCGGGGTGTCAAACCGCCCCACGTGCCCCCCGTCAAGCCGCATCACCCCGGGATTGCCCCCCTCGAAGCACAGCACCCGCAACAACTCGGGCACATCGACGTGTTTGGCGGTCAACCCGCCGCGCAGGACGTTGTCCGAGTTGGCCATGATCTCGACGGCCGTTCCCTCCAGATAGGCGTGCAGTCGGCCGGCGGGAAGAAACATGGCCTCTCCGGGCGCCAGCCGGACCAGGTTGAGGAAGGCCGGCGCCAACACGCCGATATCCTCCGGGTAGCGGCGGCCCAGCGCCGTCACCCAACGGCATACCGCCGCCTCGCCCACCCCCTTTTCGGCACGGGCCACCGCTTCCTTCACCACGGCGCGGCGCCGGTTTTCATCCAGCCGCATCAGACTTGAAAAGAGGCGCCGGATGGCGGCGGCCGGCCCGGCCCCCGCCAAGGCGGTGAGTGTCTCGCCAAGACCGACGGGACAGAGGGATTGCAAGTGAACGGCGATGTCGCCGGGGGAGCGGAATCCGTTCATCGCCCAAAACGTTGACAGAGCGCAGATCAGCTCCGGCTTATGGTTGTCGTCGCGATAGTTGCGGACAGGCGCGTCGATGGGAATACCGGCCCGGTTTTCCCGGGCAAACCCTTCTCGGGCCTGCGCCAGGTTCGGGTGGGCCTGGATCGACAGCGGCTCGGCCGCCGCCAGGACCTTAAAGAGATACGGCAACCGGGGGCCGAAGCGCGCCGCCACGCCGGGGCCGAGGATTTCCTCGGGAAACCTAGCGATGAGCCGGTCCAGCGGTTGCCAGGCGCCGTCGACGAAGATCCTGGACGGCGCCTTGGGGTGAGCGCCCATCCACATCTCCGCCTGGGGGGCGGCCGAAGGGGTGGGGCGGCCCAGCAACCCGGCAATGGCGGTTCGCGATCCCCAGGCGTAGGACTGAATGGGGTTTTGCAGCTCAAAGGCCTGCCTGAACACGACGGTTTCTTTTACCATCGGCCGTCATCCCAATTCTTCCACGGCCTCGGGGCCGCGGTCCAGCCGACGGAACAGCTTGGCTTCCAGCCGCCGCGCCTCCTCCCAGAGCCCGCGGATGCGCTGCTGCCGGGTTGGATCGTCGGCGCCGTAACGCTCCAGGATATAGGCCATGCGCAGATCGAGGGAAACGATGCGGTCATGGAGCACCCGCTTGTCGGCATAGTTGACGATCTCGGCTTCCGTTGCCGGGCCCGCCGCATCGAAAAGATCGAGCTTGACATGCTGGGCCACCACCCGGCCCACCCGTCCGAAGCCCTGCCGCGCCAGGTAGATCTCGCCCGAGGCAGCGTGGTTTTCCCCGGTGACGAGGCTGCGGGCCTTGGTGATGTCGTGGAGCAGGCCGGCGGCCCGGACCAGGTCGCGATCCAGGCACGGGGTCACGCGGTTGATGGCGTCGCAGAGCCACAGGGCCACTCGGCTCACCTGGGTGCTGTGGGCCACGATGTGCGCCGGCATCTCCATGGCGGCCATCAGGCGGCGGCACTGGTCGATGGTGGGGCAGTGGGAATCGGTCATTGGTCATTGGTCAGTGGCGGGCTTTAGGAGTTCCCGGATCATGTCCCGCCGTTTCGTTGCGATGAACGTGGATTCCTGATCAAGTGAGGAATGACGGGAAAAAAGCCGGACGTATCCGGTTTCCTTCAGTGCCCGCCCCCCGGGCACTGGCCCGGGGTCCATGTTGAGCGGCTGAAGATTTCCGGTCCGATGGCGCCCTGTCGGCCAATCGTCCATCGAGGCCATGGTCCCTATACGGCGCAGATCGCCGAGACCTCCACCCGCGCATCCTTGGGCAACCGGGCCACCTGGACGCATTCCCGGGCCGGCGGCGCTTCCCGGAACACCTCGGCGTACACGGCGTTGAAACGCGCGAAGTCTTCCATGTCCTTGAGAAAGCAGGTGCACTTGACCACGTCGGCCGCCGTGAACCCCGCCGCTTCGATGATGGCCACCAGGTTGGCCAGCACCTGGCGGGTCTGGGCCTCGATCTCGTCGCCGACGATGCCGCCGCCGACCGGGTCCATGGGGATCTGCCCCGAAACGAAGAGCAGGTTTCCCAGGCGTACCGCTTGGCTGTAAGGGCCGATGGCCGCCGGGGCCTTCGGGGTGGAAACGATGGTTTTCATGCCAGGCCTCTTCCTCTCGCCGGTTGTCCGTTGGGCTGAGGGCGTTCAATTCCGGGCGGGATTTCCGTCCCCCCTCGCTTGGCCCTCGCGGTTTGGCGCCATTCTACGTTACCGCCCCGGGCATTGTAAAGCGGCCCGGCGAATAATTGCGGCCATAAAAAAAGCCCCGCGCGCCGAAGCGCACGGGGCCTTGATAGCGGATTGAAAGGAACGGATCAATACATGTCGTCATCCATTCCGCCGCCCGGCATGGCCGGGGCGTTTTTCTTCTTTTCCGGCTTCTCGCTGATCATGGCCTCGGTGGTGAGCATCAACCCGGCCACCGATGCGGCGTTCTGGACGGCAAAGCGGGTCACCTTCGTCGGATCGATGACCCCGGCGGCCACCAGGTTCTCGTAGGTCTCGGTGGCGGCGTTGAAGCCGAAGTCGTCCTTGCCCTCCCGGACCTTGTTGATCACCACCGAGCCTTCCAGTCCGGCGTTGACGGCGATCTGCCGCAACGGCTCTTCGAGAGACCGGCGCAGGATGTCGATGCCCAGCTTCTCGTCTCCCTTGGCGTTGATCTTCTCCAGGGCGTCGATGCAGCGGACCAGGGTCACGCCGCCGCCGGGGACGATCCCCTCTTCCACCGCGGCCCGGGTGGCATTCAGGGCGTCTTCCACCCGCGCCTTCTTTTCCTTCATCTCGGTCTCGGTGGCCGCGCCGATGTTGATCACCGCCACCCCGCCCACCAGCTTGGCCAGGCGCTCCTGGAGCTTCTCGCGGTCGTAGTCGCTGGTGGTCTCCTCGATCTGGGCACGGATCTGGCGCACCCGGGCCTCGATATCCTGCTTGTTGCCGGACCCGTCCACGATGGTGGTGTTGTCCTTGTCGATGCGCACCGTCTTGCACTTGCCCAGGTCGTTGACGGAGATATTTTCCAGCTTGATGCCCAGCTCCTCGCTGACCACCTGGCCGCCGGTGAGAACGGCGATGTCCTGGAGGATGGCCTTGCGCCGATCACCAAAGCCAGGCGCCTTCACCGCCGCCACCTTCAGGGTGCCGCGGAGCTTGTTGACGATGAGGGTGGCCAGGGCCTCGCCCTCGATGTCCTCGGCGATGATCATCAGCGGCTTGCCCATGCGGGCCGTCTGTTCCAGCAACGGCACCAGGTCGCGCATGCTGCTGATCTTCTTTTCATGGATCAGGATAACCGGCTCCTCCAGCACGGTGACCATCTTCTGGGGATCGGTGACGAAGTACGGCGAGATGTAGCCCCGGTCGAACTCCATCCCCTCCACCACCTCGAGGGTGGTCTCCATGCTCTTGGCCTCTTCCACCGTGATGACGCCTTCCTTGCCCACCTTCTCCATGGCGTCGGAAATGATCTTGCCGATGGTCTCGTCTCCGTTGGCGGATACCGTGCCCACCTGCTGGATCTCGGTCTTGTCCTTGGTGGGTTTGGAGATCTTCTTGAGCTGGGCCACGATGGCCTCCACGCCCTTGTCGATACCGCGCTTGAGGCTCATGGGATTGGCACCGGCGGCCACCAGCTTGCAGCCCTCATTGCAGATGGACTGGGCCAGGACCGTGGCCGTGGTGGTGCCGTCACCGGCCATGTCACTGGTCTTGCTGGCCACCTCCTTCACCATCTGGGCGCCCATGTTGATGAACTTGTCCTCCAGCTCGATCTCCTTGGCCACGGTCACCCCGTCCTTGGTCACCACCGGCGAGCCGAAGGATTTTTCCAGCACGACGTTGTTGCCCCGCGGGCCCAGGGTCACCTTGACGGCGTCGGCCAGCTGGTTGACCCCCTGGAGCATCTTCTCCCGGGCCTTGTTTCCGTAAACGATCGCTTTTGCCGCCATATTCTCGTTCCTCCTTAAATTCAGTCGATTACGCCGAGGATGTCATCTTCGCGCATGAACAGCTGCTCAACACCGTCGATCTTGATCTCGGTTCCGCCGTACTTGGAAAACAGGACCCGGTCGCCGGGCTTGATGTCCAAAGCGATCCGCTTGCCGTCTTCACCCATCTTGCCCGGCCCCACCGCCACGACCTTGCCCTGTTGGGGTTTTTCCTTGGCCGTGTCCGGGATGATGATACCACCGGCGGTCTTCTGCTCTTCCTCGACGCGCACAACCAGAATTCGATCGTTCAACGGTCTGATTTTCATGTCCTCTTTCCTCCAACACATTTTAAAAATTGAAACGTTCTTCGCCGACCGGAGATCGACGAAACATTAAACCCCGGCCGTCAACTGCCAACGCGGGTCATCCGATCACCGCATCACGTGCCAGGGCATCCAAAAGCAAGACGAAACAGATTGTTCGAAGATGGAAAGGTCTGGCGTTCACCGATGTGCGCCTGCCGGAAAGCCGTCCCCAAAGTGCCCGTTCGTCGTCCATCCATGGCTTGCGTACCCGCTCAAACCGATAAAAAGGCAAACTTTTCCAACAGTTGTCAGCAATGATAATCACGGTCGTCCCGATGTCAAGCAGCCGTGCCGGCCTTTTTGAAGGGGTGCCGACCCGCCCGGCGGAGGAGGAGCCGGGGCCCATCAAAGTGAGCTAAAATGACCAAAATGGTCTAAAATGACTAAAATGAACTAAAATGACTAAAATGAACTAAAATGACTAAAATGACTAAAATGACTAAAATGACTAAAATGACTAAAATGACTAAAATGACTAAAATGACTAAAATGAGCTAAAGTGAGCCAAAGTGTCTAAAGTGAGCTAAAGTGAATGAATTCTGGCAGTTATATAAAAGCCGGAGCGCAGCGACGCCACCACTTTAGTCACTTTAGTCACTCGTAATTTTAGTCACTCAG
>JACDJB010003371.1_pt1 | contig 10563 bp, 6 predicted proteins | sample 7454121 | NCBI WGS metagenome assembly JACDJB01 (sample SAMN14253290, study PRJNA609438) | sludge metagenome | isolation source: sludge after 25d culture with pyrite | collected 2018-12-20 | reverse complement strand
GGGGCCGAGCTTGAGAGGCTCGGCCTGGAACCTACAGCCGACATCGACGACGCCGATATCGTCGTCCTCAATACCTGTGTTGTGCGCCAAAGCGCCGAAGACAAAGCCGCCGGCAAATTGGGAGCCCTAAGACCGTGGCGCAAAGCAAAACCCGACCGTACGTTGGCTCTGATGGGCTGCATGGTAGGCGTCAAGCCCTCGCCGAAACTCCTGGCGGCTTATCCGTGGGTCGATGTCTTCATGGGGCCAAGCGAAGCGACGCCCCTGGTCGATTTCCTCCGCAACCGCGCCATCGACGAGGAACTGGCCATTATCGAACGCCAGCAACTCGCCCTGCGCTACCAGACCCAGGACGAGAGTTTCCCAACCGCTTCGATTAAGCACCTGGCGCTTCTCGGCGAAGCCCCGGTAGCCGCCCACGTTCCGGTCGTCTATGGCTGCTCGCATGCCTGCACTTTCTGCATCATCCCATTTCGCCGCGGCGTCGAGCGTAGCCGGCCGCTGCCCGAAGTCGTCCAGGAGGTACGTGGTCTGGTGGCACAGGGTGTGCGCGAAGTCACGTTGCTCGGCCAGATTGTCGATCGCTATGGCTACGATTGGGGTGGTTCGCCTGATCTGGTCGGCCTCTTGCAGTCAGTAAACGAGATCGAGGGGCTGGAGCGCATCCGTTTTCTCACCAGCCACCCCAATTACATGAGCGATGGCCTGCTCGAAGCCATCGCCACACTTCCCAAAGTGATGCCGCACATCGAAGTCCCGATCCAGGCAGGAGATGATGAAGTTCTGGCACGGATGAAACGCGGCTACACGGCTGACGATTACCGCCGGCTGGTAGGCCGCATCCGCCAGTTTGTGCCCAACGCCGCCATCCATACCGACATCATCGTCGGTTTTCCTGGCGAGACTGACGCCCAGTTTCAGCAAACTTACGACATCCTCGAAGAGTTGCGGCTTGACAAGACACACCTGGCCCGATACAGTCCCCGCCCCGGCACCGTCAGCGCCCGGCGCATGATCGACGATGTACCCGACGAGGAAAAACGCCGTCGCCATGCCCAGATCGAAGTTCAACACGAGCGCATCAGCGCCGATCTCAACCAGCGTTGGTTAGGTCAAACCGTGCAGGTGCTTGTCGAAGACAGGCATAAGGGCAAATGGCGCGGACGCACACCACAAAACAGGCTCGTCTTCTTCAGCGACGAACGCGAGTTGCGAGGCCAACTCGTCAATGTGGAGATCACCTGGACCGGCCCGTGGAGTATGCAGGGTGCGCTCAACAATTGACGACAAGAACGAGGCCCCGGCGGATTGCGCGGGGCCTCGTTCTTTTTCACTTCGGGGATGCACGAGGGACCAGGCTACTTTCCCTTGGGCATGACACAGGGCACGCTGAGCACCTGCTTCGGATAGATCAGGCTGGGGTTCTTGATGCCATTGGCCTTTGCCAGCGCTTTCACCGTGGTGTGATGGTGTTTGGCGATCCCGCTAAGGGTGTCGCCGCGCTTGACCACGTAGGTGCAGGCTGGCGGTGGGGGCGGGGGCGGCGGGGTCACGCTATCCGCTGCCCACCGGCACTTGCGCAACTGCAGATCATCGAAGTCGAAGTCCACCTCGCGCTCCACCGTTGCCCACTTCTTCAGGCCAAACAGGTAGAGCACCAGCTTGTCGGATGGCATCGTGAAGGTTGTACTGTAGCTGGTGTAGCTGCCCGGCGATGTGCGCACCGAAATGCCCGAGACTGGCATTCCCCACCAACCGCTAAGCTCTGACGGCGCAGAGATCGGCCAATCGCCGGCGCGATAGCCCCAGTACACTTCGTAACGATTCGGGTCCTCATCGGCGTGGGCAGCGTCTTCACGAATCATCGACTTGGCGCTGAACTGATAGGTGGCGCCCTTCTCCAGCCACCACAGGCGCTGGTAGATGCCGATCAGTCTATCGGGCTGGCTGGCGCTCAGACCTTTGCTGTTGATCTCGAGCAGCTGAGCATGCTTTCCCTCGGCCACCACGGGCGGCCAGGTGTCGTCATAGTAGCCATAGTTGGCCGCGCCACCGTTGTTGTAGGCTGTCCAATACTTGGCGGTGCCGTAGGCATCGAAGCCGCCCTCGAAGTTGCCGTTGGCAAGAAGGTTGGGACCGTCACACACCAATTGTGGCTGCGAAACGACAACGGGTGGATGAACCGGCTGCACAGGCTGCACCGGATGAACCGGAAGTGGTTGCGGTAGCGGTTGCGGGCTTGCATGTGGCGGGTGAGTTCCCGGCAAAGGCCCAGTCAACGAAATGGCGTCGAAGTCGAAATCCACTTCGCGATTCCAGTCACCCCACTTCATACGTCCGGCGATGAAGATGGTCAGGGTGTCGCCAGCGGCAGTTATCGGTAGATGAACGTCATAGTAGCCGCTGGGGCTGGCGCGATCCTGGATGGGGCCGGCGTTGACCTCCTGCCAGCTCGCCTTTGACCAGTCGGCGCCGCCATCGTGAGTGACGCCTACCAGGACGACATAGCGCCACGGATCGCCGCCTGCGGCGAGGTCATCGGCGCGCATCAGGGCCTTGAACTTGAGATGGTAGGTCTGGCCCTTGACAACACGAACGGTTTGATAGATGCCGGCGGTGCTGTTGGGATCAGCGGCATCCTTCCTGGTGTTGATCTCAATCAATTGGGCGTGTTGCCCCACCACAACCGGCGCCCAGCCCTCGTCATAGAAGCCGAAGCCCGCTCGGCCGCCGGAAGTGAAGCAGCCCCAACCGCTGCCTACTGCGCCGCAGCCGCCAACCGCGGCAAAGCCATTCTCGAAGCCGCCATTTTGCAGCAATTCGCCCGTTGGCGCGTTCTTTGCCACCGAAGTGACGATCGCTGCAAAGAGCATGACCGCAAGGGCTAAAGACAGGGCGACTACAAGCGTGCGTTTTCTTGATGTCATTGTCCGCCTCCTTTATCAGCGTCTTGACCTCAGGAACGAAGGGAAAGAAGAAAGGTGATGCTCTGGATTTGAACTTGATGAAACCAGCTAACAGCTAAATCATAGCAGAAAGCGCGCGCGTTGTCAAGCAGTCTACGACAAAATACCGCAAAATTCTCGACAAATATCGCGCGAAGTTCGCCTTGCCAGAGGCGATTTTGCAGGGTTACAATACGTATAGACGCCCGCTCCCGTTCCCCGGATACGGCTATCAGGTGTTCAGCGATGCAGGTTTCCCAAAGGATCGCTTATAGCACTCCAGCGTGAGCTGGGCAATGTGGTCCCAGTTGAAATCACGCCGCGCCGCCTCCCGGCCCCGCCTTGCGCGTACAGCCGCTGCGGCAGGATGGCGAAGCACCTCAAGGATCCCCTCGGCCAGGGTTAGCGGCTGACCAGGCGCCACACCCAGCCCCGTGACGCCTGGCTCGATGACCTCGCTCAAGCCGCTGCCCTCTGCGACCACGACCGGGATGCCCGCCGCCATCGCCTCCAACGCCACGATGCCAAAGGGCTCGTAGCGGCTGGGGAACACCGCCACATCCGCCACGGAATACAGTCGATTTCGGGTCTCATCATCGATGAAACCAGCCAGATGCACGCGCTGGCTCAGGCCCAGACGAGCAACGGCCTCCTCTAGATTTGGCAGGAGATTGCCTTTTCCCGCGATAACAGAGCGAGCGCCTGGAAACTCCTGCAAGACGCGCGGCATGGCCTCCACCAGCAGGTCAGCCCCTTTCTCCCACACCAGACGCCCAACGTTGAAGATCAGAGCTTCGCCGGCCGGCGCCCACTGCAGCCGGAACGACGCCAGCGAATCTCGCTGCTCTCGCAGCCCATCGAAAAGCGCTGCGTCCACGCCGTTGGGAATGACCACGACCCGCTCTTCCCTGGCGCCCAGCTCGCGCACAACCTCTTCGCGCATAAAATGACTACACGCAATAACCGTGTTTGCATGTCCGGCAAGGTAACTTTCTGCCGTATGAATACGATTGCTGATGTCAGAGGACACGTGGCCTGACATGCGACCCCACTCTGTAGCATGAAAAGTGGCTACCAGCGGTATGCCGTAGCGCTGATGCAGGTCGTTGGCCACAAAACCCACCAGCCAATCGTGGGCATGGATCAGATCGAAGGTAGCGCCGCCGCGTATCCATTCGGCAATGACCGCGCCAAGCGCGTCGTTCATCTTCCATATCGCATCCACGAAGTCTGCCCCTTCGCGCGGACGCGCCGCGTCGATGCGGTGGATGCGACCGTGCAGCCCAACCGGCTCATTGGCAGGCCAGGTAGCTTCGTAACGGGGCAAGACAAGGTCCACATTCATATGCCGGCTAAGGCGTGGGACCAGCGAGCGAACATGGGCGCCCAGCCCGCCCACCCGATTCCACTCGTATTCGGTGGCGAGCATAAGCACACGCGGCAAAGAGGGTGTGGCTTCATTCATGGTTCAGATGACAGGGGCAGACAGCAGGCATCACCTTGACGCCGGAAGAGATGGATGGGAGGAAGCGGGGTGGAGGGTAGAGCCTGCAACAAGCTGGCGCGTGACGGGTTCGCGGCCAGCAAGCGCAGGGCTTGATCGGCAGCAGCATAGGCAAGTCTGTCCACGGGGGTAGGCGGGCTGCCCGCCACCGCCTCGAAAGCAGCATCGAAATCAGCAGGCAGGGCTGTCGGGTCCGGGACCGCTGCCGCCCAAACCAACCCGTTGGCGCTGGCCCCGGCCCAGGCGCCGAACGCTTCCTCGGCTGCCACCGACCCAGCCGCCGGCGCCAATTCAGGGCTATCGTTGACCAACGCAGCCAGAGCAAGCGGGTCGCCTAACCAGATGCCTGGCGCTGCCAATGGCATCTGCCAGGCGGGTGCAGCGCCGGGCGCATGACCGTCCAGGGCCTCAGCCAGCCGGCTGCCTGTGCCGGCAAAAGGCAGTACAGAGGATGGCGGCGCGTCTGGCAGCGGCGCCAGGCTCAGAGTGGGCAAACCATGTTCGGCCAGTGCCTCGGCGCTGGCAAGAGCAGTGTGACCCTGCGGCGGCCCGAGTACGAATACCATATCGGGGTCGATGGCCAGTTGGCCGGGCAAGGTAGCCGCCAAATCGGGATCGCCGTCATCGTTGAGGGCAACCAATTCGACCTGCGGAGAACCGCCGGCCTCATTCCACTGCTGAATACGTAAACGAACGGCGTGCAGTACGCTATAGCCAAGCGGACGTGACGGTCCCTCGAAGGGAGCAATAAGACCGATCTTGACCACGCGCGGCGCCCCCCTGCCTGTACATGCGCCTACGGCCAGACAGATGACAAGCCCCATCGCGATAACACGCATGGTAGCCAATAAGAACCGGATAAGCCTTGGCATCCTTGACGCCGCCATCATTGGACAGAGCGCTGGAAGTTAATGGGAAAGACGTGCGCGAGCGAAAATAGTTGTTGGGTTGCGATTAAGGAGCCAACCCGTAAGTCTGGACATTCAACTGGTGTTCAGCGCCGGTCATAGCGAAAACGTGCGCGCCATCGCCGCTGGCCATGAAGTAGCAGTATAACGTCTCGGCGGGCTGGATGGCAGCCTGAATGGATGCCAGGCTAGGGCTGGCAATAGGGCCAGGAGGCAAACCGGGATAGACATAGGTATTGTAGGGCGAATTGTACTGCAGGTAGTCCTCCACCTTCTCAACGGTCGGCCACCATGTATCCTTTTCTGAGTCGAAGCCCATGGCATATTGGGCGGTTGGGTCGGCCTGCAAGTACCCAAAGGACTCATTGGCGCAGGTATCGCCCAACCGGTTACGGTAGGTCGACGCAATCAGGGGGCGCTCGTCAGCCAGAACCGCCTCGCGTTCGATGATCGAGGCCAAGGTCAGCGCCTGATGGAAGGAGAGACCGCTGGCGGCGATGGCTTGACGCAGGTTGTCGTCGAGACGCAGCTCCAGGGTTTCGAACATGATTCGCAAGACCTGGGCCGAGGTGGCGCCAACTGGAAAGCGATAGGTGTCCGGGAAGAGATAGCCCTCGAACGAGAGACCGGCCGGCTTGTCCTTGATCAACGGATAGTCTGGCAGACCCAGCAGGGCCAGGTCTCCTGAACGTACCGTGGCCAGGAAGTCGGCGGCGCCGACGACGCCAGCCTCATCCAACACCTGGGCGATCTCCTCGGCGCGTTTGCCCTCCGGAATGCGCACCAGTACATCCTCGGCACGCGCACTCTGAAGGGCCTCGGCGATTTCGGGCACGGTCATCGCTTTGGAAAGGAGAAAATCTCCGGCTTCCAACTTTTGATCGATGCCATTCAGCCGCATATACAGCCGGAACAGGCCGGCGTTACGGATAAGGCCTAAGTCCTCAAGCCGCAGTGAGATATCAGAGCCGGTCTCGCCCAGGGCAACATGGAATGGCACAGGTTCGGCGTTAGGGTCTACCGGTCTATCAATGGCGTCCCGATTCAGATTGAGGTAGAACTGCAGCACCTGGTCTTCGATGGTGTCGGGGTTCAGGGTGCGCCACGGCGCATCGACGTTGCGCACGATATTGGAATCGCCGCCTTCTTGTTGGTAGGCAGTGGTCTGCGTGCGCGTCCACTGGCCCGCAAGCCATGCCATGGCGGCAACGCCGGCGATTGTGGCAAGGAAGAAGAGCAGTCGGGGTAAGAAGCGTACAAAAGACATGGTTTTGTGGTGGCAAACGATCGAGGGCAGACAGCTATGAGACCTGCATGGGATGGCCCTGCCCCGATCGCACGACTTCGTCGAAATACGACTGTAGGATCGTGGCGGCAGCGATTGCATCGTTCTGAGGATAGCGACGGCGGCCAAGCTCAGCGATAATCTCGTCGGCGATAAAGGAACTGAGTCGCTCATCCCAGTAACGAACAGGGAGGGCTAGGTGTTTCTCCAATTGACGAACATAGTTGCGAACACGTTTCGCTTGAGCGCCTTCGCTGCCATCCATATTATAGGGTAAGCCGACCAGGAGGCGGTCGGCATGGCAGTCAGCAGCAGTGCGGGCTATGGCGGCAAATTCCTCGCGCTTGGTGTGGCGGGTGATAATCCCTACCGGCCTTGCCAGGCAGGCTTCTTCGCTGCCTGCAGCCAATCCGATACGACGTTCACCTATATCAAGCGCCAGCCAGGTAGGCATTTGGATGTCTCAAGAGAGAAGAAATTTTCCGTCTCAAAGACTTCGGATGGTCGAGGTCGGCACAGCATCCGCCTACTCCTGCAGGACACGCACCTGAATGCGAGTAGGAATGTAGGGTAAGCGGCCCAACCAATCGCGCTCGACTGTAATGACCGGCGGCCTGGCCAGATTGAGACGGCGCTGAAGCACACTGTCTGCTTCGGCCAAGGGCACACCTGCCAGGAGCGCCCGCACCTGACCCGAAGGGATGGGCACCAGGGCATCGCCGCTGGCCGTAAGGGTCATGCTGACGGCGTCCTCTCCAAAACGAGTGAATGACGGCTGGCCGATCTGCACAGTGTCATCGAGCAGAAAGTGATTCGCTGGTACTGACTCGCGTAACGTGCGGTCCGCCAAACTGCGCGCGCCTTCGAGGTCGACGGCCATCCCGCGAGCCAGTAATTGCAGAGTCAGCCCAACGCTATCTGCCTGTTCGCCAGCGAAACGGTCATAAGTCTCTGCCAGAGTGAAGGTCTGCACCGTCTCCGGCGGAATGTACTCACCCTGGCGAAGGCTGCCAGCCAACTCCTCATAAGCCTGCCGCTGCACGCTCTCCTGCAACTGACCCAGCACGCGCTCCTTATCAGCCTGGGTCACGACGACCACGTCGGCCACTGTGCCGCCGCCGGTGGGCGACGCATTGCTAGCGCGCAGACTGAGCCCAAGCGGTCCCTCGACTTCGCTGATAGTGGAGGCAGCCACATTGCCTTCGCGCCCTGCTTCAACCGACTCGATGGCGACACTGGCGCGCTGGCCGATCCCGGCCGGCACTGTCACCTCTGCCTGGGTACGGAAACGGATGTTGTTGCCCGTTACCGTGCGCACCACAGTATTGACTGGGACTCTCACCTCGCGCGCTGTGCGGTTGATGAGCGTGACAAAACCACTGGCTTTACCCGCGGGCGCAAAATCAGAACCAGTGGCCTCGGCCGAGCCTGTGCCGACGACGCGAGCCTGCACGATGCGCGCCGGTATCAGGCCGGTGCTGGCGTCCGGCTCATCGATACCCGTTTGCGCGGTGACTTCAATCGAACTGACGAATTGCGTATGCGCCGGGACAAGGGTAACGGTGGCGCGCGGGAGCAGCACGACAGCCAGACCAAACAGAAGTCCGGCAACCAGCAGGCTAAAGGCGATATAGCCCAACGACCGCGCCCACCATGCGTCTTTCCTGCGTCTGACCACACCATCGAAGACTGTCGCGCCGCCGGTCGTGACGATAGTTGGCGCGGTCAAGCCCCGCCCCACCTTCTGAGGCGGCGGCACAACAGCGGGGCGCGCCGCCTCTGGAACAGGCAGCGCCGCCGTCACTTTTGGATAGCGCCACGAGCCGCTGGCGGCGCTGATCGATGCAAAGGTCGGGAGCCCTGCCCGCTGCGCAAAATAGCGCACATCGGCGTCAGTTGTGACGAGTCCGACCTGCACCCCAGCGGCATCAGCCTGACGCCGCAGAACCTTCAGCCGCACCTCGCTGGCAAACGCGTCAGCCGCAACCGGAAGGACGAACGCGACCCGCTCACCGGCAAGCGCCTGGCGAATGCCAACAGCGGCCGCGGCAAGCGTTGCGGGTGCAGAGAGATCGATAATGTGAAGAGACATCGCGCGCTAGACAACAGCAGCAAACAGCGCTTGGCCTAGGATAGGGAGCGCACCTGGTCGAGCGCTGCTGCAAGAGCCTCGTCCAGCCGGCTAGGGTCCTTGCCGCCAGCCTGTGCCATTTCGGGCCGGCCGCCGCCGTTGCCGCCGATCAGCGGGCCAATGGCTTTGACGATGGAGCCAGCATGGATGCCTCGCGCCACAGCATCGGGCGTTGCCGCAGCCAGCAGGGCCGGCCGGCCATCGAAGACGGCTCCTAGAACGACGACCCCGGAACCGAGTTTGTTCCGCAAGTCGTCAGCCATCAATCGCATCCCATTCATGTCGGCCACATCCACACGCGCAGCCAGGATGGTGACGCCAGCCACGGTACGCGCTGAGCGAACCAGTTCCTCGGCCTGGTGTGTGATAGCCTGCTGGCGCAGACGCTGCACCTCGCGTGTCAGGTCGCCAACTTGATCGCGCAGGTCTTGCAGCCTGGCTTCGAGAGACTCGACCGGCGCGTTCAACGAGCGGGAAAGGCGGTTGAGGATCGCCTGTTGTGCGCGCGCAAACTGTTCGGCCCCAACCCCGGTCAAAGCCTCGATGCGGCGCACACCGGCCGCCGCCGACCCCTCGCTGGCAAGGATGAAACTGCCAATCTGTGCCGTGTTATTGACATGGGTGCCTCCACACAACTCGCGACTGCAAAAGTAATGTCCGTCGGCCTCCACGGATTCGATGCAGTCACCCAGGAAGACGGTGCGCACTATCTCGCCATATTTCTCGGTGAAGAGGGCGGTGGCGCCTTCGGCGACCGCTTGCTTAAACGCCTTGTGCTCGATTTTCAGGGGATAGCCAGCCAGGATAGCCTGGTTGACAGTCTCGCTGATCAGCTCAAGCTGCTCCGGTGTGACTGGAGCCTCGTGGCTGAAGTCGAAACGCAGACGATCGGGCGCCACCAACGACCCGGCCTGATGTACGTCCCGTCCCAAATGCATGCGTAGGGCCTCGTGCAGCAGATGCGTGGCGGTATGATTGCGCATGATGTCCCAACGCCGAGCGGCATCGACCATCGCCTCTGCACTGTCGCCGATGCGCGGCGTTCCTGCCATGATAATGGCGCGATGAATCGGAAGCGCCGTCACCGGGCGTGCCATTTCGGTTACCCGCGCCTCCCAGCCTGCGGCGACGATCTTGCCGGTGTCGCTGACCTGGCCGCCAGAGGAGATATAAAAAGGCGTTTCGGCCAGGATGAGATCCACCTCATCGCCAGCGCTTGCTGATTCAACCAGTTCGCCTTGGCGAAGGATGCCAAGCAATTGGGTCGTGCAGGTCAGGCCGCCATACGGATCATAGTCAATGCCGCCCTCGGGCAGCAGGCCGCGCTGCTGGAGCTTGTCCAGCGCCCTGACATAGTGTTCCATCCCGGCGGCATATTGGTTTTCGCCGATCTTGCCCTGGCTGACGCGCCGGTGTGTTTCTTCAGCAGACTGGAACCCGGCTTCATCGACCGTGAACCCGCGTTCGCTGCAGATGTCGCGAGTGATGGGCAGCGGCAGGCCCAACGTCGACTTGAGGTCAAAGGCCCTGTGTCCGGGCAGCTCGTTGCTACCCGCCGCAGTCAGTTCCGCCAGAATTCGGTCAAGTTCGGCCTGGGCGCGATCCAGGGTGACAATGAACTGCTCTTCCTCACGCGTTACTGTCCGGCGAATGAGACTGCTGCGGTCGACCAGTTCTGTGTAGACGCGCCCCATGCGCGTGATGACTGCGTCACAGACCTGGGCCAGGAAGGGAGCATCGAGGCCCATCTTCCAGCCAAAACGAAAGGCCCGGCGTATGACCGTGCGTAG
>JACDJB010003370.1_pt1 | contig 10564 bp, 8 predicted proteins | sample 7454121 | NCBI WGS metagenome assembly JACDJB01 (sample SAMN14253290, study PRJNA609438) | sludge metagenome | isolation source: sludge after 25d culture with pyrite | collected 2018-12-20 | reverse complement strand
GTAACCAGTAATACTGTGCCCGGTGGAACTTCCGGAACCTGAATCAGGTTATTAAAAGTAGCCGGGGCACCCATATCCTCCGCCTGGACCATAAAGCCTTCGTTGAGTAATTGCCCGGATAATGGGTCCGAGATTAAAATCGATAGGTTATTCTCAAAAGGCCCGATCGGCATGGTTCCAACAAGCGCGAAGGATTCACTTACTTCCTCCCCATCGCTTGGCTGCTCGATAAAAATAGCGTGCTCTCCTCCACCACCAAAAGCAGAACTCATCCTGGTTCTTACCAGTCTGTCATCAAATAATGTCCACTCAATGTTGATGGTTGTGGTTGGATTCACCATTGGATCATTCGATCCGTGCACAAGTCCGGAAAATGTTACCAGTCCATCCGATATTGCCATCGAATTAACGATGGGGCGGTCGTCGATGTAAATCCCGTCAGCTTGCTTGAATTCATCTCCGTGACTGTAAATAACCATTAGCGCCACAAAGACCCCCGTGCCTCCGGTATCTTCTGCTATCAGCCAGGCAGCGTCGGTGATCTCGTCAGCGTTGAGATCACCAAACTGAATATTCGCTTCGATTCTCGCGTTTAACTCTACGCCATCCACCACGCCATTGAAGCGCCCATCTACCAATTGAACTGGAACCTGGAGCATCGGTGACTGGTACTCCAGATTCATAATCGTTGTCTCAGTCAGACCTGTTTGGAGGGTTGGAGTTTCCAAAGCGACGATATTCGTCGGAGTAATAACAGGGGTCGCGGATGATACAGGGTTAACGGGACTTTCCTGTTGAGGCGGTGTGGTGGGTTCCTTGTTGGGGCGTAGAAAATCGAAATTAATGATCCTGCAACCACTTAAAACAAGCATGGCGATGATCAGCAATGAAAACGAGCGCAAACTCGAATGATGGATTCTCATTTTTCTCTCCTTTCAAAACTGAAGGGGGGGGGATTTTCTTAAAAATCCCTTAATCTTGCACTTTTCGTGCCAAAACGCTTGCATTTGCCCACGGATTTGGTTATAATGTGGGGGAAAGTGGTAATAAGTGGGTTTTAGTGGAGCGCCGGACATATTCCCGGCGTTCACCATAAATAGAAAAGGTAGAAAATATGTTCAACGGTTTCATCGGTCGCTACCTCCACAATATTGACGAAAAAGGAAGGTTGACCTTTCCTTCATCATACCGCGACCTGCTGGGGGAAAGACCTTTCATCCTGAATGGCTTTGACGAGAACCTGCTCGTGATGGACGCCAACCGCTTTCAACTCCTTTACGATCGCATCAACGGTATGAACATGGCTGATGCGAACACCAGGCAGCTGCGCCGTCTCATTTTCTCCAACGCGACTCTGATCGAATTCGATAAATCCGGTCGTTTTGTGATACCGCAGCCGCTGCGGTCAGCCGCAGGAATCGACAGCACTGCCCTCATTTTGGGCATCGGTAAAGACATCGAAGTCTGGAATCCCGATGCTTACAGGAAGATGGAGGAAGCCAGTGAAGGACCCGCTTCCGCTGCTGCGCTGGTCTCCAATTTCGATTTGACGATCTGATCATGACGACACCTGACAGCGCGAAAAAAGTACCGCATGTCTCAGTTCTTTACCATCAAATTATAGCTGCTTTACGACCGAAAAGTCCGGGATTGTACGTAGACGCAACGATCGGAGCCGGTGGTCACGCCCAGGGAATCCTTGAAACAAGCGCTCCTCACGGGAAGCTACTTGGATTGGATGTTGACCCACGGGCGCTGGAGTTGTCTCACCAGCGCCTCAGTTTATTCAAAGACAGAATTCATCTTGTTCATTCCTCCTACACCGAACTCCAAAAAACGCTGCAGACCTTAGGTTGGGATCGTGTGGACGGCATCGTGATCGATCTGGGTGTTTCTTCGATGCAAATCGATACACCCGAACGCGGATTCTCATTCCAGCAGGACGGTCCATTGGATATGCGATTTGACCCGACGCAAAGCATCAGCGCGTCGGACATCGTCAACGGATTCTCTGAAGTTGAACTCGCAGACCTGATCTGGCGCTATGGGGAAGAGCGGGAATCACGGCGAATCGCACGGGTGATCGTTCAAAACCGCCCGTTTCACTCCACCGGTGAGCTGGCAAGCGCCATATCTGCTTCTTTGAGGCACCGTCCCGGCACGATCAATCCCGCAACCAGGACCTTCCAGGCTTTGCGCATCGCGGTCAACCGTGAACTGGAGGGATTGGAGACTTTCCTTCCACAGGCGGTTGAGGTTCTGGCTGGCGGCGGCAGGCTGGCGGTCATTTCGTTTCATTCACTTGAGGACCGCATCGTAAAGCAGTTTTTCAGGCGTGAAAGCCGTGATTGTGTGTGCCCGCCGGGTCAACCGGTTTGCACCTGTGGACATAAAGCATCGATCATCGACCTTACCCGCCGCCCGATTACAGCCGATCCGGAAGAGATCGCGAACAACGTTAGAGCGCGCAGCGCAAAATTGCGCATCGTTGAGAAGAAATAGGCAGGATGATGGCAGCGTTAAAAGGCAAAAAGAGTGAAAAGAACACAAAAGCTGGAATGAAGAACCAGCTGGAGTTGGCATTTAAACAAGCCCCATGGCGCAGTCGGGTCCAGTTGGCAGGCGGTTTCCTTGTCGCGCTCGTTATCGTGATCCTGGTTGCCAGTATTTACCTCAGCATCAGCGGGCAGGCTGCCACCGCCGGACTCCAGGCCTATCAACTTGATCTTGAGCGTCTCGATCTTGAGCGCGAGATTGCCAATACAAACTCAAGGATCGCTGATCTAACCTCCGCGAAAAACATGGAAGCCAGGGCGCTTGAAATGGGATTCAAAAGGATCGACCCGGAAGATGTTCTATATCTCACTATCCCCGGATACCCGGGCAAACAGACCATGGTCGTCACTTCTCCTCCGGGAAGCAATAACGATGACCGCTTGTTGGTCAAATCGGTTTATCGCGAGTCTCTCTGGGACTGGCTCTTTAGCGGCATCAATTCATTGAGCACATCTGTTATTGGGAGCGGTGAATGAAAAACCTGTCTTTTTCACGCTCTAAAGTGCTGGCAGTATTTCTATCGCTTTTCGCGCTGGTCATTTGCTACCAGATGATCCGCATTCAAAACAGCACCGAAGCGGAATACCTGGACAAGTGGGCGAAAAACTATGGCTACGAGGTCCGCACCATTCAATCAGAGCGCGGTTATATCTACGACCGTTGGGGGAACCTGTTGGCGGGTAATAAAGAAGTGTATGAGATAGGCATCGAACTGCAATTCGTAAAGAACCCCGCTGCTATTGCTTCAACGATGTCCAACCTGTTGGAGCTGGATTACGGTTTTGTTTTTAAAGCAGCGAATATTCCGTACGTTCCAGGCGAAACTGTGTACATCACGCTCGTTGACTTCGTCTCGTACGAGAAAATCAAAGAGCTTTCAGCTTTAAAGACCAGGTATGAGAACCAGAATCCGTACGGTGACGACCCCAACAAACCATCTCTGCGTGGACTGGTTTGGAGCCCTCACCTTCAGCGCGCCTACCCGGAACACGACCTTGCTTCCAATGTGCTCGGTTTTTACAGTTTCTATAATCGCGAAGATGGAATCGGCAGCTACGGGGTTGAACAATACTATGACAGTCTTCTGTCCGGGATCAAGCAAAATGTTGTGATCTCCCTCGATCCGTATGAATTGCAGGAGATTCCCACAGCGCCTGCGGGTGCCAGTCTGATCCTCACGATTGACCGCGAGATCCAGCGCAGCGTTGAAAAGATACTTGATCAAGCGGTTACCGGCAGCAAATCGGTTTCCGGAACGGTCATTGTGATGAACCCTGAAAACGGAGAAATACTCGCTCTTGCGAACTCTCCCCGACTGGACCCCAACGCCTACTGGGAGATCGAGGACATTTTCCCCGATGTCACAGCGATCAACAAATCTGTTACGCAGGTATACGAACCCGGATCAGTTTTCAAGGTCCTGACAATGGCAGCAGCGCTTGACTCCGGAGTAGTCACTCCTGAAACCACTTACACAGATACCGGCGTATTTGAAGTCGGTCCTTGGGAAATTTACAACTGGGACCGCGGTGCCTGGGGTGAACAGAACATGATCGGCTGTATGCAGCACTCGCTTAATGTCTGCCTCGCCACAATTGCGGGATGGATGGAAGAAGATAGATTTTACAGCTACATGGAACGCTTCGGTATCGGGCATCGCACCAATATTGATATGGCGGGAGAAGTTGTTTTCCCTCTTGTCGTACCGGGCGATCAAAACTGGAACATTGTCAACCTGGCGACAAATTCATTTGGTCAGGGTTTGGCCGTCACACCGATGCAATTGGTCATGGCAGTATCTTCCATCGCGAATGATGGCAAAATGATGGCTCCGCACATATTAAAAGCCTACATCCAGGACGGGAAGCAGTACGACACCGTTCCACAGGTCATGGGGCAGCCAATTACCGCAGAAACCGCCCGCACCCTCACCGACATGCTGGCAATTTCGCTTGAGCAGGAAGCTTCAGACGCGCTGGTTGAGGGGTACCGCGTTGCCGGTAAGACGGGCACAGGCGAAATTGCTGTGAACGGAATGTACACCAGTTACCTGACGAACGCCTCGTTCGTGGGATGGGGCCCGGTCGATGACCCGAAGTTCGTTGTTTACATCTGGCTGGAAAAACCCCGCACCTCCATCTGGGGTTCTGTTGTAGCCGCACCGGTCTTCAGAGATGTGGTCGAGGAGATCGTGGTCCTGATGGACATTCCGCCTGATGATGTTCGCGTCAGCAAGACGGAAGAGTAGTGAGGAAGAATGTTGACACTGGCTGATATTATCGAAGCGCTGCAGGGAGTTAGGCCCGCTGGAACGAGCATGGGCATCTCCGAGGCTGTCGTCGATTCCCGCCATGCAATTCCCGGCTCACTGTTTGTTGCCATCAAAGGAGAAAGAACCGATGGACATGCGTACGTCGCTGATGCATTCAAGCACGGCGCACACCTGGCGTTGATCGAAAATGAGATCGCGGCGGAAATTCCTGTTGTCGACCTCACCACAACACCTGACCTGGACCAGCCTTTCCCGCCTGCTCCGTTTGCACTGCGGGTCGAGGACACGGTTAAAGCCCTGCAGAAGATTGCCGCGTTCTGGCGCCGCCGCTTCGACGTGAGAGTTATCGGCATCACCGGAAGTGTTGGCAAATCAACAACCAAAGAGTTAACCGCAGAGATTCTCAGCAAACGCTTTAGAACCCTAAAGAACCAGGGGAACTTCAACAACGAGATCGGTTTGCCGCTCACGATTTTAAGACTCGGACCGGGTTACCAGCATGTTGTGCTTGAGATGGGTTTCTATGAACCACATGATATTGAGTTGTTGTGCGAAATCGCCCAGCCGCAGGTTGGCGTGTTGACCAACATCGGTACGGTGCACGCTTCGCGGGCAAAATCACAGGAAGCCATCGTGCGCGGGAAAAGTGAACTTGTCCAGGCACTGCCCCCCTCACCCGTGGGCACCGCCATCCTTAACAAGGATGACCCGCTCATCGTTCCCATGCAGGAACTCACACAGGCTAGCGTCTTTTTCTACGGGCTCGACCCGAGCGCGGACCTGTGGGCAGATAACATCGAATCACAAGGTCTTGATGGGATCCGCTTCAAAATTCATTATATGAACGATTCATTCAACCTGCAGGCTCCATTGATCGGGCGTCACTCGATCCACACGATTCTGCGCGCCGTATCGGTTGCGCTCGTCGAAGGACTGACCTGGGGTGAGATCATCACTGGTCTGAAATACGCATCCAGTCAATTGCGACTGGTTGTGGTTCAAACACGGCATGGCGCTTTATTGCTGGATGATACCTACAACGCTTCACCAGAATCCATGCTTGCCGCGCTGAATCTTTTGCACGAGTTGCCGGGTCGCAGGGTCGCAGTACTGGGCGGTATGAATGAATTGGGTCCTTACGAGCAATCAGGTCATCAGAAAGTCGGCTTACGCGCCGCGGAAGTAGCGGATCATTTGATCACTTACAAGGAAAACGGTCGCATGATCCACGACGCGGTGAAAACGACCAGCTTCCCCGCCCAACATCTCGTTCATTTTGAAACCCAAGAGGAAGTCGTTAAGTTGCTGGATGATATGCTGCGCGCCGGGGATGTCGTGTTAATCAAGGGAGCCCACAGCCTGCGGATGGATAACATTGTGCAGGCGTTGGAGACGGAGGAATAATGGAGACCTCACTGGCATTGGCGTTGAGTGGGCTTGGTTTTATTCTTTCCGTGATCTGGGGCGGACCCCTGCTGAGCGTGTTGAAACATTTCAAGCTCGGCAAGATTATTCGGGTCGAGGGACCTGAAAGCCACATCACGAAGATGGGTACTCCCACAATGGGCGGCGTGGTGATCATTGGTACGGTCGCGCTGATCACGATCCTGCTTAACGCGGTATCCATACTGGGTCTAAATCTGCTCGGGCGCTCCGTTCTGCTGCCTTTGACCGTATTGATCGCCTACAGCGTATTGGGAGCGATCGATGACTGGGAAGGCATCCGCGGACCCCGTCGGGGATTGGGAATGCGCATCCGCACCAAGTTCATTCTGCAGGTGATCCTTGCAGTCATTACCGCATATCTGCTCAAGAACACGCTGGACGTACCTGAAATGATTTGGCCGGGATTGAACGTCGAGATTGAACTGGGTATCTGGTACATCCCGCTCGCAACCTTCATCATCGTCGCCATGTCGAACGCGGTCAACTTCACCGACGGTCTCGACGGTCTGGCAGGGTTGATTTGCGCGACGGCGTTTGCCGCCTACGGTGCCATCGCGTTGATGCAGGGAAACACTTTTGTTGCCCGGTTCTGCTTCACGCTGGTGGGCGCTTTATTCGGCTTCTTGTGGTTCAACGTGCACCCTGCGATGATGATCATGGGCGACACCGGCTCCCTCCCCCTCGGCGCGGTTTTGGCGGTTGTCGCATTGATGACCGGTCAATGGGTACTCTTACCCCTGATCGCCATCATCCCATTGAGTGAAGCCGTCAGCGATGTCCTCCAGATCCTGTATTTCAGGATAACGAAAGGAAAAAGACTTTTCAAAATGGCGCCGCTGCACCACCACTTTGAATTGCTTGGATGGAGCGAGACCCAGATCGTGCAGCGATTCTGGTTGATCGGTCTGCTCGGCGCGATACTGGGTATCGCGGTTGCGCTTGGTTAAGGAGATTATGAACGCTTACCAGGGTAAAAACGTGTTGATCATTGGAGCCGCCCGACAGGGCACGGCTCTTGCCCGTTTCATGGTCAACCAGGGTGCCCGGGTAACGCTGAACGACAGGCAGCCGGCTGAAAAGCTGCAGAGCGTGATCTCAAGCCTTTCAGGGCTTGAAATCCACTGGGTGCTCGGACATCATCCTTTGGAGATTCTGGATGGGCTTGACCTACTCTGTGTTTCAGGCGGAGTTCCACTGGACATGCCGCTAGTCAGCGCGGCCATCGCCCGCGGTATACCGGTAACCAATGATTCGCAGATATTCATGGAATCGGTTAAAGCTCCGGTTGTGGGAATCACCGGTTCCGCGGGTAAAACCACCACCACCACCCTCTTTGGCCGTATCGCTGAAGCGCAGGTGAAACCGCCCCGCAAAGCATGGGTCGGCGGGAACATTGGTAAACCGCTGGTTGAATATTTGAACGAGATCGCCGAGAACGACCTGGTGATCCAGGAACTTTCCAGTTTTCAACTTGAGCTGATGACCATCAGCCCGCGTATTTCTGCGATTCTGAACATCACGCCCAATCACCTCGACCGGCACGCGGATATGGCAGCCTATATCGCTGCCAAAGCGCGCATCATTGAATTTCAGCATCCTGGCGATATTGCCGTGCTGAATCACGAGGACCGGGAAGCATGGAAACTGCGTGAAATGGTCCGGGGTGATTTGATCAGCTTCGGTATTGAGCCTGTCACAGGGGATCACACGCAGGTATTGGTGGAGGATGATCAGATCGTGGCTCGAAGTGCTCACACGAAGAAACCGCTGCTGGACACCCGTCTTATTCAACTTCGCGGCAGGCACAACCTCATGAATGTTCTCGCAGCCAGCGCGCTTGCCTTCGCCCTCGATTTTGATCCGACCGCTATCGCCGCCGGTGTTGAGGGATTCACCGGTGTCAATCATCGCACCCAGTTGGTACGGATGGTGAATGGCGTCAGCTGGATCAACGATTCTATCGCCACTGCGCCTGAACGCACATTGGCAGCGATCAAGTCATTTAACGAGCCGATTATCCTCCTGCTCGGTGGGCGCGACAAGAACCTGCCCTGGGATGAACTGGCAGCGATCATTCACCAGCGCGTGGAACACGTGATCGTGTTCGGGGAAGCAGCTGACAAGATCTTGAACGCGCTGGGTCAACCTGAAGGTGCTGACCGGCTGCAAACGATCTCTTCCCGGGCGGGCATGATTGAAGCGCTGGAGGAAGCCGATCGGATCGCCGCTCCTGGTGATGTGGTACTGCTCTCCCCCGGCTGCACCAGCTACGACGCGTTTAAAGATTTCGAGGAACGTGGTGAAACTTTTATGAATTGGGTGAATGCGCTATGACAACCGCGACTAAAACTGCACCGAAAAGAAAAGCCGTGATCAGGAGATTGAGCCTGCGCGAAAGCCTCGACCTGCCTCTGGTTGTGATCGTGCTCACACTCTTCGCCATTGGTTTATTAATGATCTACTCTGCAAGCTGGCAATTTGCCATCAATCAGGGCTTTTCTGAATACAAGGTTGTGCTACGACAGGCGCTGATTGGAATCGCCGGCATCGTTGGGATCGTCATTCTCACATTCATTGATTATCACAGCTACCAGAAGTACGTCGTCTGGGGGATGGGTTTGGTTATCCTGCTTTGCGTCGGCGTGCTCGCCTTTGGCACCGAAACCCAGTTCGGCGCACGGCGCGGTCTCTTTGGCGGCTCAGTTCAGCCGTCAGAATTCGCTAAACTTGCGGTGATCGTTTATCTGAGTTTCTGGCTGTACAGTAAAAAAGAAACACTGCATAAGTGGTCTTATGGTTTCTTCCCGTTGCTTTCGATTATTTCTGTTATCGCATTGTTGATCTTCTTCCAGCCTGATATTTCTGCTGCTGCGACGATCATCCTTCTCGGCGGAATCATGTTCTTTATCGCCGGGGGCAAGTTCAGCCAGATCCTCATTGTGCTCTGCGTTGTCGCTGCCCTCGGTGTGATCATCTTCAATATTAGCGATACCGCCAGCACCCGCGTTACCGACTATTGGAATGGGTTGCAGAACCCGCAAAACGCCTCGGATCACGTGAAGTGGTCTTTGGAAGCCATTGTCAATGGCGGCATCTTCGGCGTCGGTATCGGTCGCTCGACAACCAAATTCATCGGCCTGCCTGTCGCCACTACAGATTCAATTTTCTCCGTCATCACCGAAGAAACCGGTCTGATTGGCGGGTTTATCGTCATTGGATTGTTCATCGCACTGCTCTGGCGTGGCTTGTACATCGCCGACCATGCACACGATGACCTCGGAAAATGGCTCGCGGGAGGAATTTCGATTTGGATCTTCCTGGAAGCGATGATCAACATCGGGGTGCTTCTCAACCTGCTCCCCTTTGCCGGGAACGCGCTTCCATTTATTAGTTCAGGCGGTTCAAATCTCATCACCACGCTGGCAGCTATCGGAATCTTGATGAGCATTTCACGGCAGTCAAAACTTGCGTCCTTGAACGCGGAAAGGAGCCCCACACGTGCGGTTGTTGATATGCGCCGGAGGGACAGGCGGGGGAGTTTATCCCGCGCTGGCAGTTCATCAGGCACTCGCTGATCGCGTAGAGCAAACCCTTTGGGTAGGCGGCAAGGGCGGCATTGAAGCCGACCTCGTTGCCCGCTATCAGATACCCTACACTGAGATCAGTGCAGCCGGTGTGCATGGTGTGGGTTTGACCGCGCTGCCCGGCAATCTAATGAAACTTTCGCGTGGATATTACGAGGCGCGCCGTATTTTGCGTGAATTTCAACCCGACGTGATGTTCTTCACCGGTGGTTTTGTCGCTGTTCCAATGGCTTTGGCGGGGTTAAAACAACGCAGCTTGCTGTATGTGCCCGATATTGAACCTGGAATGGCGCTAAAGGCATTATCCAGGTTCGCGGATGTGATCGCGCTGACCAGTGAGACATCAAAGGGATTTTTCAACCCTGCCAAGCGAATGGTCGTTACCGGTTATCCAACCCGCTCCGATCTGACACGTGTCGTGAGAGATGAAGCACTAAAAACTTTTGACCTCTCCGAAGAATTACCGGTTTTGCTCGTCATAGGCGGGAGCAAGGGTGCTCATTCGCTCAACCAGGCGATATTTGACAACCTCGCCACCCTCCTGCAGCGGGTTCAGGTACTTCATATTACAGGTCAATTGGATTGGGAAATCGCAAAGGATGCAAAGGCAAAGCTACCTGCACCTTTAGCCAAACGCTACATCGCTCACCCCTACCTGCACGAAGAGATCAGCACTGCCTTTTCTTCAGCCACAGTCGTTCTTTCG
>JACDJB010003368.1_pt1 | contig 10568 bp, 11 predicted proteins | sample 7454121 | NCBI WGS metagenome assembly JACDJB01 (sample SAMN14253290, study PRJNA609438) | sludge metagenome | isolation source: sludge after 25d culture with pyrite | collected 2018-12-20 | reverse complement strand
TTGAGTGGCGTCAACCGCATTCGATACAATTTCGCGCAGGAAAATATCGTGATCGGAATAAAGAAATTTTTTGATGATTGGAAATAGATTTTCACTGGTTACGCCAATTTTTCCTTTCTGCATATTCTAATCTTTTAAATGAAACTTTTTTATTTTTTATTGATATGCCGCATTTGGGCAAACCTTATGCCATTCAGCCTGTCTGACGAATTGTCACAATAGGGGAGCAGCTTTTTGGCTTTCATTTCCCCGTCCCCTCCCAAGGAGGGGGAGAGAGAGAAGAAAGAAATAGCGCTAAATCTCTCCGCCTCCTCCCCCCCACTTCAGGGTAGGGGAAAGGGAGAGGCAGAACTAACAAATATTAGCGCGAACCCCGAGTTGGTTGGGATGGGTAGGTCTGGCGACGCCGTCAGATCTAATGACGCTGACCCCGAGTTGACCGGGACGGGCGGATTTTACTTGCCAAATTTATGAGTTTCCGCGCTCTGCGTGGAATGACAGTGTTTCGTATGATAGATGATGTTTTTCAGGCGGCACAGCCTCCTGAAAACTATCATTACAATAATAATGCGGGTCATTTTTCGCGCAGCGAAAAATCTGCTGATAGTTAGCAGCAGGCTGATTGAAACTCCCCACTGCCTGTAGGCAGGCTTTAGTAAATTAGTAGCAGCAATTATTCACCTTAATTTCCACTTAATCTCCACTTAATCTCCACTTAATCTCCACTTAATCTCCACTTAACCTCCACTTAACCTCCCTTACCCCTCCCAATTCATTCTTAAAAATTTCCTGCTAATTTTTTTCGATTCAATTTAAAAAAGAGAAAAAATCAGTTACACCATCAAATATTGTTCGTATATTTGCGAACTCTAATGTGAGGATTTATATGTTGAAAAAAGAGTTTACTAAGGATCAGGAAGAGATTGCACGAATTGCCAAAGCTCTTGGGCATCCCGTGCGAATTTCAATTTTGCAAATGCTTGCTAACCAGCAGTGTTGTTATCATGGCGATATGTCTGAGGTAATTCCGGTAGCAAAAAGCACTTTGTCTCAACATTTAAAAGAACTCCGGGAAGCCGGGTTAATACAGGGTGAGATTACGCCCCCGACTGTGAAGTATTGTATCAATCAGGAAAACTGGCAGTTGGCTAAGGTATTATTTGGTTCTTTTTTCAAAGATGTCAAAGAACAAGCTGCGGGTTGATAAAAAATTTTACAAATTGTGTTCGTTGTTTTGCGAAATACGAACACCTGCTTTAAATTAATATATAACATCAAATGAAAATTTTAATTCTTTGTACAGGCAACAGCTGCCGAAGCCAAATGGCACATGGTTTTTTGCAATCGTTCGACAAAAACTTGATAGTGCGATCTGCCGGCACGCAAGCCAGCGGTAGTCTAAACCTAAAGGCAGCAGAAGTGATGAAAGATGTGGGTATTGACATTTATCATCACACTTCTGACCCCGTGGAGCGATATATAAACGAAGAATGGGATTATGTAATAACCGTTTGTGGCGGAGCCAATGAAAGTTGTCCTGCATTTATTGGTAAAGTGAAACATAGGTTGCATATTGGTTTTGACGACCCATCAGAAGCTGTGGGTACTCCCGAATTTATACACAGCGAATATATCCGTGTACGTGACGAAATAAAAAATGCTTTTTACAGACTATACACTGAAATAAAAGAGAAATAATGAGCAATAAAAAAATGGGATTCTTAAATAAGAATCTAACTCTTTGGATTTTTTTGGCAATGACCATCGGGGTAGGATTGGGATATTTCATACCATCATTCAGTGTGCACATAGATTCAATGTCGAAGGGTACTACCAATATACCTTTAGCAATTGGACTGATATTAATGATGTATCCGCCATTGGCAAAAGTTGATTACAAACTTCTCCCAAAAGTATTTTCAAACATGAAAGTTCTTACTACATCTTTGGTACTAAACTGGATAGTTGGACCAATACTGATGTTTATTCTTGCAATAGTTTTCCTTCATAACTATCCTGAATATATGGTGGGGGTAATCCTTATTGGATTAGCCAGATGTATTGCAATGGTAATTGTATGGAATGATTTGGCAGAGGGAAATACAGAGTATGGTGCGGGATTAGTAGCATTGAATAGTATCTTTCAGGTGTTTTTCTACAGTTTTTATGCATGGTTGTTTATCACAAAGCTACCTCCATTATTGGGACTTAAGGGTGCTATAGTTGATATTTCAATTGGTACTATTGCTGAAACTGTCGGTATTTATTTAGGACTTCCTTTTTTGATGGGCATCCTCAGCAGAGTCATTCTAGTGAAGTTGAAAGGCAAGGAGTGGTATGAACAAAAATTCATCCCTGCTATTTCACCAATTACACTGATAGCACTACTTCTTACTATTATGTTGATGTTTAGCCTGAAAGGAGAATTAATAGTACAAATTCCAATAGATGTTGTCAGAATTGCTATACCGTTGATTCTTTACTTTACATTGATGTTTTTTATAAGCTTCTTTGCCAGTAAAGCTACTGGAACAAAATATGATCAAAATGCCTCTATTTCATTTACCGCTACCGGCAACAATTTTGAGCTGGCTATCGCTGTGGCAATTGGTGTGTTTGGTCTGCATAGCGGAGAGGCATTTGCTGGCGTGGTGGGTCCGTTGATTGAGGTGCCTGTGTTGATAGCATTAGTAAACGTCTCTTTATGGCTGAGAAAGAAATACTACAAAAGTGAATTAACTATTTAATAAACTACTGAAGAAATGAAAACAAAAAATCTATTATCAATCGCACTTATCACTTTAATAGTGATATCGTGTAGCAACAAAGAGCAAACAGCAAATAACGAAACAAAATCAAACGCAATAGAAATAAATGTTGACGATGCTTCGGTAACCAATGTCTATTATTTTCATGGCAAGCATCGTTGCAAAACTTGTATTGCAGTAGGTGATTTAGCCAAAAAGACTATCGAAGGGCATTATGCAGATAATAATAAAGTGAAGTTTGTAGAAATCGATACCTCTGACAAGCAGTTTGCAGATTTGGTTGACAAATACGAAGTATCATGGAATGCTCTTATTATTACAAAGGGTACTAAACATATTGATATTACCGAACAGGCCTTTGCAAATGCTGTGAACAGACCTGAAGAGTTAGTAAAGTTATTGAAAGACGAAGTAAATAAAAATTTATAATAGGATATGGAGTTTCTTCAACAGTTGGTTGACAATTCAGATATTCCAATTCTAACAGCTTTTATTCTGGGATTAATGACGGCTATTAGTCCATGCCCACTGGCTACCAACATAACAGCTACGGCATATTTGAGTAAAAATATTTCAGTAAAAAGCAGAGTGCTGATCAACGGATTGTTCTATACTTTTGGTCGTATGTTAAGCTATACTGTATTGGGCTTAATCTTTTATTTTGGAGCAAGCCAGTTTAAAGTAGCTAAACTTCTTCAAGGTATTGGTGGAATATGGTTGGGTGCGGCATTGATTGTTGCAGGTATTCTTATGTTGGATGTTATAAAGCTCAACTTGCCAATTTTTGATAAGATTAAACCACAAATAGATGAAACAAGGCAAAGAAGTGGATATTGGAACTCTTTAGTAATGGGTGTAGCATTTGCCTTAGCTTTTTGTCCTTTTAGTGGAGTGCTCTATTTTGGGGTTCTTATCCCTATGACAATAACTGCACCATCAGGGTTACTTTTGCCTCCGATTTTTTCGATAGCTACAGGGTTGCCGGTAATAATCATTGCTTATCTGTTGGCTTACAGCATGTCTGGTATAAGTCGGTTTTATAGTGGTATGCGAAGTTTTGAGAGCTGGTTTAAGCGCATTATTGCAGCTGTATTTATCATTACAGGAATATATTATATGACAATTTATATTTAGAATAAAAATAAACATTATGGAAATTAAAATTTTGGGTACAGGATGTGCCAAGTGTAAGAAGACACAATCGATAGTGGAAAAAGTGGTAGCGGAAACAGGTACAGAAGCTATAATAACAAAAGTAGAAGATATCATGGATATCATGCAATACAACGTAATGGCAACGCCTGCTGTAGTTGTGGATGGCACTGTAAAAATAAAAGGAAGGGTGCCATCTGAAAAAGAAGTCAGACAAGCTTTGGGCCTATAGTATTTAAAAGTGTAGTTTTAGTTTGATGGAAACAAAAAAAGAACTGAATTATCTATTCTGGATAGTTGTGGTTTTCGCTGCGGTATTTTTTATGCCCATCGGAAATCAGACATTCATGACAGCTGTTGAAGCCACCTTAGATTTATCGAAATGGTATGCCCGGGAACACGTAGTGTTGTGTCTTTTACCTGCTTTTTTTATTGCGGGAGTAATTTCTGTATTCGTAAGTCAGGGTGCAGTACTAAAGTATTTTGGTGCAAATGCAAAGAAATGGCTGGCATATACCTTTGCTTCAGTTTCAGGAGCTATACTTGCAGTTTGTTCCTGCACAATTTTGCCTCTTTTTTCAAGCATCTATAAGCGTGGTGCCGGCTTAGGACCGGCAATTGCCTTTTTGTATTCGGGTCCTGCAATCAGCATTTTATCTATTATACTTACAGCAAGAATTTTGGGTGTCGAAATGGGAATTGCACGTACAGTTGGTGCAATTTTATTTTCGGTGGTTATCGGATTGATTATGGCTCTAATTTTTAGAAAAGAGGAGAAAGCCAAGAAAGAGGAACAAATGAATTTTCCCGACATGCCGGAAAAAAGACCTGTGAGCCAAACCATATTTCATTTTATGACTTTGGTGGCTATTCTGGTATTTGCAAATTGGGGCAGTCCGGCAGCTGACGATACAAGTAGTGTGTGGTATTATATTTTTACATACAAATGGTTAATTACAGCAGCGTTTGCTTTAATGCTGTGTTATTCGTTAGTGAAAATATTAAAAATAAAATGGCAATGGGTTTTGTCTGCTGCATTAGCAACAACAGCATCTGCATTTATTGCAAAAGCGTTTATAACAAATGCCCTGTTTGTACCGATAGTGCCTGTGATAGTGGGAATAGCGGGACTGAGCATCATAACCCTGTTTGACAAAACTGATGAAGACAACAGAGCATGGACTCTTTCGGCATGGGAGTTTGCCAAACAGATAATGCCTATGTTGGCAATTGGTGTTGTAACAGCAGGATTCCTTTTAGGTTCCACTCACGATTCAACCGCAATTGCCGGAGTAATACCCAACGAATGGATTGAATGGGCAGTTGGTGGTAACTCGCTCTTATCAAACTTTTTCGCAAGTTTTTCAGGTGCTTTTATGTACTTTGCCACACTCACTGAAGTTCCTATTATTCAGGGATTATTGGCTTCGGGTATGGGAAAAGGTCCGGCTTTGTCGTTATTACTTGCGGGTCCTGCATTGTCGCTTCCCAATATGTTGGTGATTCGTGGTGTAATGGGCACTAAGAAAACAATAATCTTCGTAGGACTTGTTATTGTGATGGCCACATTTTCAGGATATGTGTACGGTGCGTTTTTTTAGATCGGTGATTGGAAAACAGGCATTCTGTTGTGCTATTCTGTTCTTCCTGACTTATCCCTTCTAAAATTTAGTGCAGTCATTTTTCGCTGTGCGAGAAATCTGTTGATAGCTTGCAGCAGGCTGATTGGGGCTAGTTTCCTATAAAGGCAGGTAAGCTCTGGGAAGGATTGCCTGCTTTTATCTTATGCCAGGTGGCACAAAAATAGGAGTTCAAAATATTGAAAACAACCTAAAGTTTCAGCTAATGAAACTTTTTCATTTCTTCACAAAAAAGTATCCATCATCTCGTGCGATAATGGATACCTGTCCGGCAAAAGCTGATTGCCGGAATTATTAAAAAGTCTGGAATTATTTCTTATCCCACCGCATTTGCGATAAGGAAAGTAACGGCTAATGCAATGATTGCGTAAAGCTCGGGGAATACGGCAAGGATAAGAGTTTTTCCTGCCACATCATGTCCTGAACCGATAGCTGCAATACCATTGGCACAAACCTGCCCCTGGCGAATGGCTGACAAAAGCCCGACGAAGCCTAAAATCAGACCTGCAACAAATACGGAAGAAGCAATACCCCATCCGATGTCTGTGCTGAGCAGTCCGTATGTGGACATGAGAAAGTAGCCGGCAAAACCATACAGCCCCTGGCTGCCGGGAAGCGCCGAAAGCATGATGTAGCTCCCAAAAGCTTCTCCGTTCTTTTTCATGGCGCCAACAGCTGCATTACCGGCCATTGTTGTTCCATACGCACTGCCTATACCTGCAAGGCCAACCATAAAAGCAATTCCAATGTAAGCTAAAACAATAGGTTCCATTCTCGATTTATTTAAAATGTTATTACTTGTTAATTTATCTCTTTATTCTGTTGCGCCGGAAGCGGATTCTGCAAAAGGTCTGTATGCCTTGCCTCCGCCGGTGAAGCCGGCATTTTTATAAAATTCCACAAAAGTTAACCGGATGGGATGTACAAATGCACCTAACCCCGACATAAATATCGTGATGCCGTGCCCGGCAAGCAAAATGATAATCATCACTAACGGACCCACAATGATAATATCCGGTTTCATACTCAAAGCCATGTTGTTGAACACCATGCCTAAAATTGCGCTGGAAATTCCCAGGGCAAACAACCGGACGTATGACAACAAGTCGCCCAGCAGCCCGGTCAGCATTCCGTAAACATCCCACAAACCGGCGCCGAAATTGATTAAAATATTGCGTTTCGGATTGTTCAGCAGCAAAATGAGCACACCGGAAACAATAAAAATGATTGTTTGTGCCAAACTCGCTGCTCCAGGAGAAATGATCTCTTTGGTTTTCAACCCGAAAACTGCGACAAGCCCAACTAACAGAATCAGCCAGCCAATGGTTGAAAGCGAATAGCGAAATCCGCTCACCCGGGTGATGTTGAATACTTTCAGAACCATGCCGAAAAGCACCTGCACAGCCCCGACAATAATGGAAAGGCTGAAAAGCTGATCGGTACTAATCATATAATCTTTCATTTTGTCGAAAAAAGGAATGCCGGAATCTGCCAGTGCAATACCGAAAAATGTTCCCGTGAAAGCGCCAAAAATAACGGTTCCCAATCCTAACCACTGCGCAAGAGTGAGCGCAGATTTAATGTTGGGAAATTTACGTTTCATAAACTGGGCGGCAATAATCATCACCAATCCGTAGCCGGCATCGCCCATGGCAAAACCGAAAAACATCATGTAGAACGGTGCGAAAAACGGAACCAGATCCAATTCCCTGTGATTCGGCAGGTCATATAAATCGCCAATTATCTCATATACTTTCGAAAAACGATTGTTTTTCAGAAGGATGGGGACTTTGTCGTCATCGGTTGGCTCCTCGCAGGTGTGCAGAATATTTTTTTCTTCAAGATAGGCGTCAAGCGTGCTTTTTTTGGTTTCGGGAACCCAGCCCTCCAATAATTTTACTTTTCCTTCGACCTCTTCTTCAGTTTGTAAAAGTGCATTTTGCTCTGAAAAGTGCTGCTCTAACTCACGCTGGTAACTGCTTAACAAAGGTTTGCCGTGAAATGCGATGTGTCTCATTTCTAAATGAAGGTCATCGCTGTTTTTATGCAGATTTTCAATTTCTGCGCTAACCTGGCTCAGCGATTTGCGCGGAAGAACCAGTTCTTCTGCTCCGGGCATTTCAAGTTCCTCAACGGCAGTTTCCTCTTCCTTCTTTTCAATTTTTGCAAAATAGCGATAGCCTTCAAAATCGCCGATGGTGCGTACATAATATTGTTCTTCCCATGCGGCGTCGTATCTTCGTGAAGGAACAGACATAAAACGGATTTTTAATCCGTAGTTTTCAAGCTTTTTGACTCTTTCCCATTCAAAATCACCCCAAGGAATAAGCTGCCTTTTCTCCTTTTCGAGCTGGGCAATCTGCTGCGTATTATTCTCAATCTCCTTTTCTATGGTTTTCAGCCGCTCAAACACCTCATGCCCTGAACCGAATTGTGGTGCAACTTCGGATTCCTCGGCGTGAGTCATGTGCAGTTTTTGAAAAGCTCTGTCCACCTCCGCAAGATGGCGCAGAATATCCTGCATTTCGGGAGTTGGCTCGTTGTTTTTTGTGTTGATGTGCACCACGCCAATTTTTCGGATATCCTTCAGAAAACCCTTGTATGCGGAGTGATGCACCAAAAACATATATTTATACATCGGAACAATCATGCTTCTTCCTCCTCCTGTCTTTGTTTTTCCTGTCTTGTTTTAACAATTTTCTGTGCCGATTTGGACAAATTATCCTGATCTTCCAGAAAACGCTTGATTTTCAGGATTGCATCGTGAAATCCCGGAATCTGCACCTTTTCGTAGAGATTTACCTTTTGCGTGGTTTTTTTCCGGGTGAAATCGAGTAGTTCCATTTTCCTGAGAAACACCTCGCGCTCAATTGCCACTTCCGCAATTTTTTTAATGATGGAAACGCCCTCGGGAAACCAGACCGGCTGATTTAAAAGGTTATCCGTATGGGTTTCAAAAATTATATTTTCCAGAACCGGGGTGAAAACGCCTGCAATTTTCTTTGACGAAAGTTCAACCTCCCTGATTTGAATGAGCGAGTGGTCAAATTCTCCCCAAAGACGCGACATATTGTCAAACGATGAAATATGCCGGTTGTAGGTCTGCTCCAGTTCCGAAGCTTTATCTCTGGCCCTTTTCACTTCAACGCGTAGCGCAGACTCCTTGTTTTTCAGGGTGGGCAGCGCCCGCTCCCTGATTTGAAGCTGCTTTTCGAGTGATTGCAGTGCAGTTTTGTTATATTGAAATTTTATGGCCACCTGTTATGCTTTTTATTGTTTAAATATTATGCCTGCTCTTTCCAGTATTTGTTCATCAGGCTTTCGCGGATTGCCACTTCCGCTTTTTTGAAATATTTGCCAAACAGTTCCCAGGTGATGTCCAACATTTTGTCGGTATCGATATTCACGTCAATGGCAAGTAGTTTATCGGAATACTCCTTTGCAAATTTCAGTGTCCGTTCGTCATAATCGGTCAGGTCGAAGCCGTTTTCCAGCTTTGTGCGGGCATTGGCGGCATCAGCATAAAGACGGATGGCAGAGTTCATCACCTGCGGATGGTCTTCGCGGGTCTGTTTTCCGATAACTAACTGTTTCAGCCGCGAGAGCGAGCGGAACGGGTCAACGATTACCTTTCCGATTTCCGTGTCGCGGCGAAGGAATAGCTGCCCTTCAGTGATGTAGCCGGTATTGTCGGGGATGGCGTGGGTAATGTCGCCGCCCGAAAGCGTTGTTACCGCAATGATTGTAATGGAGCCGCCGGTAGGGAACTGAACCGCTTTTTCATAAATCTTTGCAAGGTCGGAGTAGAGCGAACCGGGCATACTGTCTTTTGACGGAATCTGGTCCATCCGGTTGGAAACAATACTCAGCGCATCGGCATAAAGCGTCATATCGGTGAGCAGCACCAGCACGCTTTCGTTTTTGTCCACCGCAAAATATTCGGCAGCCGTGAGCGCCATATCGGGAACCAACAGCCTTTCCACCGGCGGATTTTCATTGGTATTCACAAAGCTGACAATACGGTCAAACGCCCCGGCATTGTCGAAAACATTTTTGAAATAGAGATAGTCGTCATTGGTAAGCCCCATGCCGCCGAGAATAATTTTGTCGGTTTTTGCCCTGAGCGCCACCATTGCCATCACCTGATTGTAGGGTTGGTCGGGGTCGGCAAAAAACGGAATTTTTTGCCCCGAAACCAGAGTGTTGTTTAGGTCAATGCCGGCAATTCCCGTGGCAATAAGGTTGGACGGCTGCTGGCGGCGCACCGGATTCACCGAAGGGCTTCCGATGTCGCGCACTTCGCCCTGAATTTCAGGACCGCCGTCAATCGGCTCGCCATAAGCATTGAAAAAACGACCTGCTAACTCGTCGCTTACCTTTAACTGGGGCGGTTTTCCCTGAAAACTGACTTCAGCATTGGTGGGAATCCCTTCGGTTCCCTCAAAAATCTGAAGCGTAACTTCATCTCCCATAATTTTAACCACCTGAGCCATCCTGCCGTTCACAATGGCAATCTCGTCATAACCAACATCCTCAGCTTTTAAAGTAACTGTCGCCTTCGTAATGTTTGTTAGTTTGGTATATACTTTCTGAAATGCCTGGACTTCCATATCGTTCTTTTTACTCCTGTTATTCTATTGTATTGATTAATTCATCTGCTTTTGCATCAGTTCTTCAAGTGCTTTTTCGTGCTGATTGAATTTATCTGACTGAAACTCAGAATAGTTCATCTGTTTGAAAACATTGATAATCTCCTTAAAGAAAAAGCTTACATCTTCAAAATGATTAAAAGCAAATTTGCTGTCTGTTACCTCTAAAACTTTTGTGAGCATAAATTGCTGGCGCTTCATGGGTGTGGAAGCGTCAATGGGGTCGAAAGCATCCTGTTGCAGAATCACGAAGTCGATAAGCTCTGATTTCCAGAATGTTTCGTGAAAATAGATGGGGACGCCGTCGTCGCCCAGAATATTGATCTGCTCCATCGCTTCCTTTCCGCGAAGCAGAATAT
>JACDJB010003367.1_pt1 | contig 10571 bp, 10 predicted proteins | sample 7454121 | NCBI WGS metagenome assembly JACDJB01 (sample SAMN14253290, study PRJNA609438) | sludge metagenome | isolation source: sludge after 25d culture with pyrite | collected 2018-12-20 | reverse complement strand
TGCATTCTGGCGAGCAGCACTTGCACCTGCGCGAGATGCGTTTCCAGGTTGTCCTGCGACTGGTTTTCGAGGGCGTCGGTCATGGGGCGGGCGTCTGAAAGCCCCGCGATTGTAACGTGGGAACGGAGGCGAACGAGCGGTTCCCCGCGCATTGGGCCGCGCGCGAGCGGGGCGGCGATCCCCGCCTCACCCTGTAATCCTGGCGATCAGTGGCAGCGTGAGTGCAGGGGCCCTGCGGAACGCAGGCTCATGGATGCGTCGCCGCATTGTCCGTCGCATCAGGCCGGGCGCACGCGACCAGCACCTTGTCGACGCGGTTCTTGTCCATGTCCATGACCTCGAAGCGGCAACCGCCCCACTCGAAGTGGTCGGCCGCAGCGGGAACGCGGCCGAGCCTGTGCATGAGGAAGCCGCCCAGCGTGTCGAAGGCGTTTTCCTCCTCGCCGGGCAGGTCGTCGTTGACCCTGAGAACCGTCTTGAAGCGCTCGACCGACACGCCCCCGTCCATCAGCCATGAGCCGTCTTCGCGCATCACGATATCCTGCTCCTCGGAGAGGTCTTCGGACGGAATTTCACCGACAATCGACGTCAGCACGTCGGTGAGCGTCGCCAGCCCCTGCAGTTCGCCATATTCGTCGACGATCAGGGCCGACTGCAAGCGCGCCTTGCGGAAGTTTTCGAGCAGTTGCGTGGTGCTGACTCCGGCCGGCACATAGAGTGGAGGGCGCAGCGCACGGGCGACATCGAGCGGTTCGTTACCGAGCGCCGCCTTGAGAAGATCGGAGGTGCGCAATATGCCGACGATATGGTCCAGACCGTCACGGCAGACGACGATGCGCGTGTACGGACTTTCGGAGATGCGGCGGCGGATCTCGGCGTCGGGATCGTTCAGGTCGAGGGCGTAGATGTCCTTGCGTGGCGTCATGATGGCCTTGATGCGTTGTTCGTCCAGGCGCAGCACGTTGGAGACGATCGCCCGCTCGCTCTCGTGGAACACGCCGGCCTCGGCGCCCTGTCCCATCAGCACCTTGATCTCGTCGTCCGTGACGGGCGGCTCGTCCTTCCGGCGCACGCCGGTCAGTCGCAGAACCAGGCCGGACGAAGCGGACAGCAGCCACACGATGGGCCGTGTCGAGCGGGCCAGCCAGAGCATCGGCCGCGAGACGAGCGAGGCAATGCTTTCGGGGGCCATCAGCGCGAGGCGCTTGGGCACGAGTTCGCCGACCACGACGGTGAAAAAGGTCAGCCCCGCCACTACGATCGTCAGTGCGATCAGTCTGGCATAGGGCGCGATCACAGGGAAACCGGACAACCATGCAGCAAAGGGATCGACTAGCGCGGCCTCGCCGATGGCGCCGCTCAGAATGCCGATCGTCGTGATGCCCACCTGGATGGCGGACAGGAAATTGGACGGCTCCGCGTGGAGCGAGAGGGCCGAATGCGCGCCCGGACGGCCGTCATCGGCGAGTCGTTGCAGCCGGGTCTTGCGGGAGGAGACGACGGCGATTTCCGACATGGCAAAAGCGCCGTTGAAAAGAATCAGGAGCAGAAGTAGCGCTATATCCATGGTGAAGTCGTCCCGCCCTCAACTTGCGCGGCGACCTCTGAATGAAGGGTGGACATTTTAGCACCCGCCTCGGCAGGCGCTTGAGCCAGGCATGGTACACCGCACATCGGTCCGGCGTATTTCCGGCCCATTGCGGGCGTCACGGTGTGTCGCCATGTCTCTGGGGTTCAGCTGAATTGTCCAGGCTGATGCGGCTTACTGCGGTACCCGCACGCTCCCCATGTACCGCTTGATCACCGCAACCCGTCGCTGATACGTCCCCGAGCCGCGATGGTTCTCATACCAGCGCGGGTTGGGCACCATCGCGGCCATGCGCGCGGCCTGGTCGCGGCTGAGGTTCGCCGCGGAGGTCCCGTAATAGCGATGGGCGGCAGCTTCGGCGCCGTAAATGCCGTTGCCCCATTCGATGACGTTGAGGTAGACCTCGAGGATGCGGCGCTTGCTCCAGGTGGTTTCGATCATCAGGGTGATGACGGCTTCCTGACCCTTGCGGATGAAGCTGCGCTCGCCGGAGAGAAAGAGGTTCTTGGCGAGCTGCTGGCTGATGGTCGAGCCGCCGGCGACCAGGCGTCCCTTTTTCAGATTTTTCCTCACCGCTTTCTGGATGCCTTCGACGTCGAAGCCTTCGTGTTCGAGGAAACGGGCGTCCTCGGCGGCGACGATGGCGCGCTTGAGGTGGATCGAGATGCGCGCGTAGGGTATCCACTTGTGACGCAACTCGGCGTCGGGATTCCTTTCCTGCTGACGCACCAGCCCGGCTTCCATGAATGCGGTGGATGCGGGGTTGTGGTCGATCCACCACAGCACGTGGGCGAAGATCCACAGCTGATACAGCAACACCAGGCCGATGGCGGCGGCGAGGCCCTTGCCGATCCAGCCGAGCAGTTTTTTCAGCACGCTGCGCGCAGGCTCGCGATGACCGGGGCGGTGTCGGGGCGCACGCCGCGCCAGACGAAGAATGCTTCGGCGGCCTGCTCGACCAGCATGCCCAGCCCGTCGGCGGTGGTGACGCCATGCGCGCGCGCGAAGGCGAGGAAGGGGGTGTCGCGGCCGTACATCATGTCGTAGGCGAGGCTGCCGGCGGCGAACATCGTGGGCGGCAGCGGCGGCAGTTCGCCGGCGAGGCTCGCGGCGGTGGCGTTGACGATGACGTCGAAGGCGCCGTCCACGGCGTCGAAGCCGCACGCGACGACGCCGTGGCCGAACAAGCCGGCGAGGCCCTGCGCGCGTGCGACGGTGCGGTTGGCGATGACCAGGGTGGCGGGCTGCTGCGCGAGCAGCGGCTCGATCACGCCGCGCGCGGCGCCGCCGGCGCCGAGCAGCAGGATGCGGCGGCCGGCGAGGTCGCGGCCGAGGTTGCGCGTGAGGTCGGCGAGGAGGCCCGCGCCGTCGGTGTTGTCGCCCCGGATGTCGCCGGCAGCGAAGGTGAGGGTGTTGACCGCCCCGGCGCACTCGGCGCGCGCGCTGAGGCGGGTGGCCAGGCGACAGGCTTCTTCCTTGAAAGGCACGGTGACGTTGGCGCCCCGCCCACCGGCGGCAACAAAGGCCGCGACGCTCGCGGCGAAGCCGTCCCTTGGCGCGAGGATGGCCTCGTACGTCATGTCCTGTCCCGTCTGGCGGGCGAAGGCGGCGTGGATCAGCGGGGATTTGGAGTGGGCGACGGGGTGCCCGAAAACGGCGTAACGATCGGTCATGGCCCGCTATTTTAGCGCGTGACCGGCTTGTTCAGCTCTGGCTCCACGGCAGTCCGCATCGTTTCCAGCCGTTCTGCGCGTTGCGGTGGCCGGTGGCCCGGTCGAGATCGCCCTCGAATCCCTCGCTCACGTTGTAGCAGCCGCCCCGCCCGGCCTGGGCGCAGGCTGCGGCGGCGTGGTGCGAGCGATGGCCGCTGCGGCAGATGAAGAGGAGCAGCGCCTCGGGGTCGGTCGCCTGCGCCAGTTGCGCGAGAAAGTGCGGATTGGGCACCCAGCCCGGCCACGACTGCCATTCGATGTGCAGGGCGCCGGGAATGCTGCCGGCAAACTCCAGTTCGGCGCGCGAGCGTACGTCGACCAGACGCGCGCCGGGTGCCCGCTGGAGCAGTTCGTGGGCCTCGTGGGGCCGCAACTCGCCCGCGTAGGGCAGGGCCCTTGCCTGGCCGCGTCCGTGTGCTTCATCGAGCAATTCGGTGATCCGCCCCACGCCTGTTTCCCCTTCTGGACCCGTACTCAGTATATGCAAGAGTCTGTTTGGCGCAACGCGCACCAAAACAGTGCGCCGCGGTTTCCGCACGCACCGTTTTCGGGCGCGAAGGATGGGGCCCACCGCGATGTCCGGCCCCCGGAGCCTTGTGGCACAATGTTTTCGTTGGCATTTCACACGTGGCACGGTTGCTGCTAAGTTAAACGTGTCTGCGGCGCACGCGTGCCGTTCCGCCGTTTCATTCATTTCAGTTTCGAGGAGATTCAGCATGGCCGTGGCCGATGTGCTCAAGAGGATTCAGGACGAGGAAATCAAGTTCGTCGACCTGCGTTTCACCGATACCCGAGGCAAGGAGCAGCATGTCTCGATTCCTTCGCGCATCGTCACCGAGGACTGGTTCGAGGACGGCCATCCCTTCGACGGCTCGTCGATCGCCGGCTGGAAAGGGATCCAGGCTTCCGACATGCTGCTGAAGGCCGATCCGGGTTCGGCCTACCTCGACCCGTTCTTCGACGAGCCCACGCTCATCCTCACCTGCGACGTCATCGAGCCTTCCGACGGCAAGGGCTACGAGCGCGATCCGCGCTCGGTCGCCCGGCGCGCCGAGGCCTACCTGAAGTCGACCGGGCTGGCCGACACCGCCTACTTCGGTCCCGAGCCCGAGTTCTTCATTTTTGATTCGGTGACCTGGCACGACACCATGTCGGGCTGCGGCGTGAAGATCGAGTCCGAGGAAGCCGCCTGGTCGTCCGCCGAGAAATTCGAGGAACGCAACAGCGGGCATCGTCCCGGCATCAAGGGCGGCTACTTCCCGGTGCCCCCCGTCGACAGCCTGCAGGACATCCGCGCCGCCATGGTGATGGCGCTGGAAGAGGCCGGCGTGCCGGTCGAGGTGTTCCACCACGAGGTGGCGACCGCCGGCCAGTGCGAGATCGGCACCGTGTTCAACACGCTGACCCGCCGCGCCGACCAGACCCAGGTTCTGAAGTACATCGTGCAGAACGTCGCCCACGCCTACGGCAAGACCGCGACCTTCATGCCCAAGCCCATCGTCGGCGACAACGGCTCCGGCATGCATGTGCACATGTCGCTGTGGAAGGACGGCAAGAACCTGTTCGCCGGCAACGGCTACGCCGGCCTGTCGGAGACCGCCCTGTACTACATCGGCGGGGTCATCAAGCACGCTCGCGCGCTGAACGCCATCACCAACCCGTCGACCAATTCCTACAAGCGCCTGGTGCCCGGCTTCGAAGCCCCGGTGATGCTGGCCTACTCGGCGCGCAACCGCTCCGCCTCGATCCGCATTCCCATCTCCTCCAGCGAGAAGGCGCGCCGCGTCGAGGTGCGCTTCCCCGACCCCACGGCCAATCCGTACCTGGCTTTCACCGCGCTGATGATGGCGGGCCTCGACGGCATCCAGAACAAGATCCATCCCGGCGATCCCGCCGACAAGGATCTCTACGACCTGCCGCCGGAAGAGGACGCGAAGATCCCGAAGGTGTGCCACAGCCTGGAAATGGCGCTGGACGAACTCGACCGCGACCGCGAGTTCCTCACCCGCGGCGGCGTCTTCACCAACGACATGATCGATGCCTACATCGCGCTGAAGATGGAGGAAGTCACCAAGTTCCGCATGACCACCCATCCGGTCGAATTCGCGATGTACTATTCGCTGTAAGCCTGTGTGGCGTTGCGAACGGGGTGGCCGTGGCCACCCCGTTCGTTTTCAAGTCCGGCGCACTTTTGGCCGTAGACAAGGGGACAGGCTACACTCGGACCCATGCGCACTGCCCTTCTTCCCTTCCTCGCGACGCTGATGGCGGCGGCACCCGTGCACGCCGAAATCTACAAGTACGTCGACGAGAACGGCCAGGTGACCTTCACCGACGTCTACCGCAAGGGCGCGCGGAAGATCGAGCTGCCCGGCGCGCCGTCCGCGCTGCCCGCAGGCAAGACGGGGTCGCGGCGCGCGTCGTACGCGCCCAGTCCCGCCGAGTTCCCGCGTATCGATACCGCCACGCAGAAACGGCGTGATGACATCCGCCGTCAGGTGCTGCAGGACGAAATTGCCGGCGAGCGCCGCAACGCCGACGAAGCGCGCCGCCAGCTCACGCTGGGCGAACGGCCGCAGCCGGGCGAACGGACGACCGACGCCACCTATGTCAACCGCGTCAACAAGCTGCGCGCGACCGTGCAGCAGCACGAGCAGAACGTCGCGGCCATCGAGCGCGAACTCGCCAACCTGAAGTAGCGGCTTTCCGCTCTCTGGCACAATGGGTGCTTCAGCAGGGTATGAGCATGAAGCCGCCTTTTCCAAATGTCTTTGCTGGGCTGGAAAACCTGTCCACCGGGGTGGTGGTGCTCGACGGCGACGACCGCATCCTGCACCTGAACCCGGCTGCCGAAACCCTGCTCGGCGTGTCCGCTGCGCTCTTCGCCGGGCAGCGCGCGCGCGACGCCTTCGAGCGCAGCCCCGAGCTCGCGACGGCCCTGCGCACGGTGCGCGACACCGGGGAAATGGTGATCGAACACGAACTCGACGTGGCGGTGGGCGGACACCCGCCGATCCGCCTGGGGTGCAGCGTCTCGCCGCTGGACGCGCCGCCGGGCGGTCTGGTGGTCGAGCTACGCGCGGTCGACCCGCACCTGCGCATCGCCCGCCTGGAGCAGGCGCGCCTGCAGCAGGAAGCCAACCGCGAACTGCTGCGCAATCTGGCGCACGAGATCAAGAACCCGCTGGGGGGCATCCGCGGCGCGGCACAGTTGCTGGAGCACGAGCTGCCGCGCGAGAGCCTGCGCGAATACACCCAGGTCATCATCAAGGAAGCCGACCGCCTGCAATCGCTGCTGGAGCGCCTGCTGACCCCGCATCGCATGCCCCGTTTTGGTGCAGTGAACATCCACGAGGTGCTGGAACGCGTGCGCAGCCTGATCCTCGCCGAGACCCCCAGCGTCAGGCTGCGCCGCGACTACGACGTCAGCCTGCCCGAAATCCGCGCCGATGCCGAGCAATTGATCCAGGCCGTGCTCAACATCGCGCGCAACGCCGTGCAGGCCATGAACGGTCACGCTAACGGGCATGGCCAGGGCGAGATCGTCTTCCGCACCCGTGTGGCGCGCCAGATCACTCTGGAGTCGCGACGCTATCGTCTGGGCCTGCGCGTGGAAATCATCGACAACGGTCCCGGTATTCCCGAAGACATCCGCGAGCAGATCTTCTATCCGCTGGTGTCCGGGCGCGAGGGTGGCAGCGGCCTCGGACTCGCCGTGGCGCAGACCCTCGTGGTGCAGAATCAAGGCACGCTCGAATGCGAGAGCCGTCCCGGTCACACCGTATTCGCCATTTTTCTTCCGCTGCCAGGCTGACCTTCATGTCCCAACCGAACTGCGTCTGGATCATCGACGACGACCGCTCCATCCGCTGGGTGCTGGAAAAGGCGCTGCTGCGCGAGGACATCCCCTGCATGACTTTCGGCGCGGCGGGCGATGCGCTGCGCGAGCTCGAGCGCAGCGCGCCCGCGGCGGTGTTGTCCGACATCCGCATGCCCGGCGTGTCCGGCCTCGAACTGTTGCAGGCGCTGAAGGAGCGCCTGCCCAGGGTGCCGGTCATCATCATGACCGCGTACTCCGATCTCGACAGCGCGGTCGCTGCATTCCAGGGCGGCGCGTTCGAATACCTGCCCAAGCCGTTCGACGTCGACCAGGCGCTCGACCTGGTGCGCCGCGCGCTGGCGGAAAACGCCAGCCGCGCGGCGCCTGCGCCGAACGCCGTGCCGGTCACCGAAATGCTCGGCCAGGCGCCGGCGATGCAGGAGGTGTTCCGCGCCATCGGGCGCCTGGCGCCATCGCACGCCACCGTCCTCATCACCGGCGAATCGGGCAGCGGCAAGGAACTGGTGGCGCGCGCGCTGCATCGCCACAGTCCGCGTGCGCACGGCCCGTTCATCGCGCTCAACACCGCGGCGATTCCGAAAGATCTCCTGGAATCCGAGCTCTTCGGCCACGAGCGCGGTGCCTTCACCGGCGCGGCCGCGCAGCGGCGCGGGCGCTTCGAGCAGGCCGACGGCGGCACCCTGTTTCTCGACGAGATCGGCGACATGCCGGCCGAGTTGCAAACACGCCTGCTGCGCGTGCTCGCCGACGGCCAGTTCTACCGCGTCGGTGGTCACACGCCGGTGAAGGCCAACGTGCGCGTGATCGCCGCCACCCACCAGGACCTCGAAACCCGTGTGCGCGAGGGCCTGTTCCGCGAGGACCTGTTCCATCGGCTCAACGTCATCCGCCTGCGCCTGCCGCCTTTGCGTGAGCGGCGCGAGGACATTCCGCTACTGGTGCGCCACTTCATGCAGAAGAGCGCGCGCGAACTCGGCATGGAAGCGAAAGGCGTGTCGGAGACGGCGATGAAAACGCTGGTCGGGCTGCCCTGGCGCGGCAACGTGCGGCAGCTGGAGAACGTGTGCCACTACCTCAGCGTGATGGCGCCGGGACAGGTGGTCGAGACGAGCGATCTGCCGGCGGATCTGATGCAGGATCGCGACGTGCCGCACGCGGGCGACTGGCTGCAGGGCCTCGCCGCCGACGCGGGCGCGCGGCTGGCGCGCGGCGAGGCGGCGATTCTCGGCGAGTTGACGCAGGCCTACGAGAAAACGCTGATCGAGGTGGCGCTGCGCCACACCGGCGGCCGCCGCATCGAGGCGGCGCATCTGCTGGGCTGGGGGCGCAACACGCTGACGCGCAAGATCCACGAGCTGGGCATGGATGCCGGGCCGGAGGGGGACGCCTGACGCCCACTGCGCGATGGGTCTCCCGGCGCACGCCGGAGCCACGGAGACGGGCTCATGGGACAAAAAAAAAGCCGACGGGTGTCGGCTCGAACGCGCTCACCGTGCAAGGTGGCGCACCACGCCCCGTTCGGGGGAGGTCCGGGGGCGCGGGAAGGGAACAGGCGCCGCTCAGGCGGCCTGCGTGTCCTGCAGCAGCTTCTGGATTTCGCCCTTCTGGTACATCTCGATCATGATGTCGGAGCCGCCGATCAGTTCGCCGTTGACGTAGAGCTGCGGGAAGGTCGGCCAGTTGGCGTAGTACTTCAGGTTCTCGAAGATCTCCGGGTCCATCAGCACGTTCACGGCGAGAAAATCCTGCACGCCGCACGCCTGCAGCACCTGCGCGGCACGCGCGGAAAAGCCGCACTGCGGAAACTGCGGCGTGCCCTTCATGTACAGCACGATCTTGTTCTGGGTTACCTGTTCGCGGATGCGGTCGAGGGGGGTCATTGTGGCTCCTGAATACTTGAGTGGAATGCTCAAGAATTATACCCCTGCGTGCGGGCGCGTCAAGCGGCTTTGGCCTCGCGCGCTTCCTCGTTGCGCAACGCCTTGTGCAACAGATGCGGCAGCAGCAGGCGCGGCGGCATGCGCAGCCAGTGCGCGCGCACGTAGGCGGCCAGCCGCGCGGCCGGGGTGAGGCGGTCTTCGTAGCTCGGATGCATCGGCGCCAGGGCGCGGGTGAAGAGGGCATCGAGCAGCGCCTGCACGGGACGCGCCGGCGCGCAGCGCGCGAGCGCGACGTCGACGCTGGCCGGCACCGGTGTGGCGAGAAAATGCCGCACATAGCGCAGCGCGTGGAACAGCGAACGTCCCAGTTCGAGTTCCCCGGCGCGTGCGACGAGGCGCGGCCAGAAATCCGCCTCGCGGGCCGCGTCGCGCAGCAGCAGGTCGAGGTCGGAGAGGTCGCGCAGACCGTGCGGCAACTCGCCGTCGTGGAACAGGTGGGCGGCGGAATGCAGGATGCGGTCGGTGGCGCTCAGCACGCGCACGCCGGGTAGGCCGGGAACGGCGACCGCCTGCGCACGCAGCCGGGCGGGGTCGGGCCGGCTGCGTGCGGTATCGGGCAGGATGGCGTGGTGCACGTCGATCACGGTTGCGCGCTGCACGTGCTGCAGCGGCGGAATCTCGTGCATCCAGCGGCGATAGTAGCGCTGGTCGTAGGCGGACAGGCCGGTGGCGTGCCAGCCGGCGAGCATCAGCGCGGATTCGGCGGCATCCAGCGCGTCGCGCGGCACCAGGATGTCGAGGTCGTTGAACAGCCGCCCCTGCGCGGCAGGCAGGCCGGCGGCCACGTAAGCGGCGCCCTTCAGCAGCAGCAAGGGGATGCCGGCGCTGCCCAGTGCTTTCTGCACCTGTGCGATCTCCCAGCGTACCGCCACCTGCTGGCGTGCCGCCAGCGTGTCGGCGGCTACGAAATGCCAGCGCGCGGGGCCGGGGATGGCCTCGTTGCAGCCGGCCTGGCGCAACGCATGATGCAGACGCGAGGTCAGCCCGGCATGGTGTGCCTGGCGCAGCAGCAGATCCCACTCGCCCATGGAGAACGCGCGTGCCGCGTCCGGCGCACGCAGCGTGCGCGACAGCAGGTCGGGCGCGTTCATGCGGCGCCCTCCGTGGCGAGGCGCTCGAACTGCGCCACGGCGTCGTCGAGGACGCCATACTCGAAGTCGTAGCATGCCGCCTGGTCGATCAGCGCACTGCCCACCCGGAAGCCGTCCGCGCCCAGGTGGCTGTAGTTGAACGCGTTTTCGGCGAGGAACATGAAGGTTTGCGCCTTCGAGCGCGGGGTGAGGTGCGCCGCCGCCCCCGCCTGCCAGCGCGGAAAGATCACCCAGCCGGGACGCGCGGGTTCGTGCTGGCGGCGTACGCTGTCGCGCAGGGGGCGCAGGTGCGCCACCGTGCCCTTGACCGTGTCGCGCGACTCGCGGTTGACGAAGGCATCCGGGCTGAATGCGCGGATGATGTCGATGGACTGGTTCTTCAGGCTGACCGGGCGCGGC
>JACDJB010003365.1_pt1 | contig 10573 bp, 8 predicted proteins | sample 7454121 | NCBI WGS metagenome assembly JACDJB01 (sample SAMN14253290, study PRJNA609438) | sludge metagenome | isolation source: sludge after 25d culture with pyrite | collected 2018-12-20 | reverse complement strand
TAAAAGCTTCAAAATAGCCCAGGGCATAGCTAACGCTGTCGATTTGCGATTTCATGTCGGCTTTGCCGGTGTGGGGCACTTTGTTGCAACCGGCTACTAATATAAGTGCTGCAACCAGTGTCGTGATAAAAAAGTTCTTTTTCATAAAGTTTGATAAAGGTTTAGTTGTTAAACATTTGTAATTATTGAGTTTCATTTTTCGGGGCGAAAGTTACAAAAAACAATGCAAAGAAGATGCAAAAGGCACCACCCTTGCGGGCGAAAAAAATGTTGTCCATAACCTGTCCCGCTTTATCGGGAACCTGTCCCGCTTTATCGGGAACCTGTCCCGCATTTTCATTGCGTGCGCGATGAAAATCTAATCCCCGGGATGAAAGAATCTTTCCACCTTTCACCTTTCACCTTTCACCCGCCGAGTTAAGGAACGGTTCTGATTCTCAAAACGGTCATACAGAACCGTTCCGCTAAAGACTACCCCCTTATACTTCCCCCTTTCACCTTTCACTGTTTACCGTTCACCTTTTACCTTTTACCGTTCACCTTTCACCTTTCACCTTTCTCGCTCTTATCATCTCCCTTTTCCCCGGTGGCCCCGGTATCTTCTCCACTTCAAAGCCGGCGTTGGTCAATGCTCTTTTTACCGATCCTTTGGCGCTATAGGTAACCAGCATTCCACCCGGGCGGGTCGCCTTACCAATTTTATCAAATACAGCGGGGGTCCACAGTTCCGGTTGTTTTTTGGGATCGAAGGCATCGAAGTAGATGAGGTCGAAGAGCGTGTCGGGGCAGTAGGTCAACAGGTCTTGTTGCATCTTTAGCAACTCAAAACAATGGGTAATGGTGCAGGGCTCATTCCATTTGGCGTGGTGCAGTTTGTTGAAGAACATTTGAGCGTCGGAGTCATCAATGAGTTCCGGGTAGTTCATTTTGGAGACCAGCTCACCGGGGAGAGGATATCGTTCCAGGGCATGATAGCTGATCTTTTTTCCCGGGCTGCGGAGAAGAGTGAGCAGGGCGTTCAATCCTGTTCCAAAACCCACCTCAAGAACGGTTATTTCCCGGTTTGTGATATAACAAAGGCCTGCTTGGATAAAAACATGCATCGACTCTTGTATGGCCCCGTGTATGGAGTGATAATGCTCCTCTAAGTCGGGCCGGTAAAAGGTGGTGGAGCCGTCTTCGGATATCCTGACTTCTATGGCGGGACTTGTGGTTGGATTCATTTTTGCGTTTCGGGATGCTGCGAAATTAGAGTAAATCTATTAAACTTGCAGTATGGTGCGTAAAATCATCCACATAGATATGGACGCCTTTTTTGCTTCCATAGAACAGCGCGACAACCCTGAACTGCGCGGAAAGCCTGTTGCCGTTGGACATGGCAGCGATCGCGGGGTAGTAGCGGCGGCCAGTTACGAAGCCCGGAAATTTGGTGTGCATTCGGCCATGCCCTCCGTGGTTGCATCCCGCAAATGTCCCGATCTTATTTTTGTTCCTCCCCGTTTCGATGTTTACAAGAGTGTATCTGCTGTTGTGATGAGCATCTTTCGGGACTATACGCATTTGGTAGAGCCTCTGTCGATCGATGAGGCATTCCTGGATGTCACCACCAATAAAAGGGGAATACCATCGGCTACCTTAATTGCCCGCGAGATTAAAAGCCGGATAGTAGAGTCCACGGGGTTGACTGCCTCGGCGGGCATCAGCATCAATAAATTCCTGGCCAAAACAGCATCCGATCAGCGCAAGCCCGACGGCCTGTTTGTCATTAAGCCCAACGAAGTATTGTCTTTTATTGAAACGCTTCCGGTGGAAAAATTTTACGGGGTGGGGCCCCGCACTTCTCAAAAAATGCATGAGTTGGGTCTTTTTTGCGGCAAGGACCTCCAGGAAGCGGAGCTGCAACTGTTGATTCGTCACTTTGGAAAGGCAGGAAACTTCTTTCACCAGGTGGCTCATGGAATTGATCAACGATCGGTAGAGCCCCACAGGGTGCGGAAGTCGGTAGGTATCGAAAATACCTTTTCGCACGATATGGAGGAACAGGAACAGATGCTTAACGCCCTTGCCGATCTTGAGGAGGGGCTGTGGCGAAGAGTATTAAGGCATGGCCGCTTTGGCAAAACCATCACCCTGAAAATAAAATACAGTGACTTTGAACAGATTACCCGTTCTCAATCGTTTTTGCATCCCATAACCGAGCGTGCCGGCATACACCGTATAGTCGCCGAATTGTTGCAGCTGGCTGATCCTAAAAAGAAAGTGCGCCTGCTGGGTATTACCATCTCCAATTTTGAGTTTGAAGAAACCACCGGACCTGTTCAATTAACCATAGATTTTGATTAAATTTACATTAAAAAATATGCGCCCGCTTTTATTCTGTTGTTTCATCCTTTCATACTGGCTGGCAGGCGCCATTGACCGGCCGGGTCATTTTTTTATTCACAACTATACCAAGGCCCAATATAATGCGCACAGCCAAAACTGGAGTCTTGACCAGGATACCGTTACAGGCTATATGTATGCAGGAAATTCCATGGGATTGTTGAGATACGACGGTACCCGGTGGAGGGTTTACCCACTGCCCAATCGCATGATTGTCCGGTCGGTGCGATGCGATCACAACGGACGGATATATGTGGGCGGGTTTGAGGAGTTTGGTTATTTCGAGACACTTGAGGAGGGAACTCTTAAATACAACTCATTGTCCGACTCTGTTCCGGTACCTTTTACTCCCAACGAGGAGATATGGAAGATTTATATAAAGGAGAATTCGGTTTACTTCCAGTCCTTTACCACCGTTTACCATTACACTTTAAGCGGGCAGGTGTCTGTACACAGGGCACCTGCCATATTGTTGTTTCTATTGGACAACGGTGAAGAGATGGGTGTAAATTTTAACCATGAAGGGCTTCACCGCTTTCAGGATGATAAGTATGAGATGATTGAGGGAGGGGAGACTTTTTCAGAGATGCCTGTGCTATCATGGCTCCGGTTTGGAGACAAAGAAGTTGTGGGAACCTCTTTGAACGGGCTTTATGTGAAACAAGGCGGCGTATATAAGCACTGGGATACGCCGGCATCCGACTTTTTGGCAGGCAATCAGCTCAACTGCGGCCTCATATTAAACGATTCGTTGTGTGCTTACGGCTCTATTTTAGATGGATTGATCATTATCGACCGGCAGGGAGAGATTGTGGAGCACATAAATATGGAGAGTGGATTGCAGAACAATACCATCCTGAGTATTCATGCCGATATGGAGCTAAACCTATGGCTGGGGTTGGACAACGGTTTGGCGCGGGTTGAGTTGAACTCACCGTTCAGATATTTTTTTGATGCCACCGGTCGCCTGGGTGCTGTTTACGATGCGCGGCAGTTTGGCGAATATCTCTATCTGGGCACCAATCATGGACTTTTTTATTATCCCATGAAGGAATTGTATCCTCTGAAGCAGGGGGCCCCGCGGCTTCGATTGGTGGAGGGCACCCAGGGACAGGTGTGGGAGTTGAAGATAATTGACGGAAAGCTATTTTGCGGTCACAACAACGGCACCTACATGGTGGAAGTGCCGGCAGGACCAGCACACAAAATTTCAAACGTTTCAGGCGGATGGTCTCTCGATCGGTTAGATGAAGAGCACCTTGTGCAGGGGACCTATATCGGGTTGGCGGTTTATCATAAAGATGAGGATGGGAGTTGGCGTTTCTTACATCGTATAAAGGGATTTCAGGAGCCGGTGAGGTATGTCGCTTCAAAAGGCAAGGACGTGGTGTGGGCATCTCACAATCAAAAAGGGGTTTACAAGGTGATTTGTACACAAAACCTGGACAGTGCTTTGAAGGTAAAGTATTACGACAAATCGCACGGATTGCCCGGTGATTATAACATTCATCTGTTCAAAATAAGAGACCGTATCGTGTTTACCACCTCTGGTGGTCTTTATTCGTACGATGAACTTAATGATTCAATTTTTCGCTTTGATAAGTTGAATGGGAACATCCCCGATTACAATCATGCACATCGCATCATTGCCGCCAATCAAGGTAAATGGTGGTTCATCACCCCCGAAAAAGCCGCACTGGTGCACATCGACCCGGAGTTCAATGCTCACATTATAAAGGAATTGGAGCCACCCAAGGGATTGAGAATTGAAAATTATGAAAACGTGATTGATTTAGGTGCCGGGAGTTGTTTCACGCTTTCGGGTGGTGTAATGTTTTTTCCCAACGATACCGCCGTCTATTCAGTGGCTTCGCCCTTGCGGTTTAGAGTTGAAAAAGTGGAGGCCTGGGGCAAAAACGCCCGAAAATACAAACTGTTTCCTTTAAGCTATGAATCGGCTCCTGAACTAAAAGCCAATCAAAATAATGTGTCCATCACATTTTCCAATGCGGTCTATACACGCGGTGGACATGTTTATCAAACCTTACTCAAAGGACTCGAAGATGAATGGTCGTTTCCGGAAGCCACCGGACAACGTACTTTTACCAACCTACCTTCAGGTGAGTATCAGTTTTGGGTACGCCTAAAGGACACACCTGATACCGCTGAAATTCTGTACAGTTTTCGCATCACTCCTCCATTGCATCAAACATGGTGGGCTTTTGGACTCTATTTTTTAGTGCTCACCATTGTGTTAATTCTGGCTTTGTGGTTGCAAAGGTTGCACCTGGATAAGCAAAAAGCCGAGCTGGAGCAAAAGCAGGCCGAAGAGCTGGAGCGGCAACGATTACTGGCCGAAAGCCGCATTATGGCACTGGAGAATGAAAAGCTGGAAAGCGAGTTGATGCATAAAGCTCGCGAAATTAGCTCATCGGCCCTTGAGCTGTCTGGCAAAAACAGATTGCTTGTCGGGTTGAAAGCTGAGATTGAGCGCATACGCAGTGAAAGTAACGTAGGGAAGGCTTCCTTTAACCGGTTGCTCAACCTAATCGACACCAATTTGAAACGCCGGGACGACTGGAAGCTGTTCGAGGCCAACTTTAATCACATGAACAGCGAATTTTACAAGCAGTTAAGTGCCGGTTATCCCAATTTAACCAGCAAAGACCTTCGGTTTTGTGCTTTTCTGAAAATGAATTTAACCACCAAGGAGCTGGCTTCCCTGTTGAATATCTCGGCCCGTAGTGTGGAATTGAGGCGTTACCGGTTGCGAAAACGGCTTAATCTGAATCATGAGGATAATCTGGTGGAGTTTTTAATGGGATTTGAAGAGCATGGTGTGGGGTTGGAGTGATTTGTGGATGTGATGATGTGATGATGGGATGATGTGGTGATGGGTTGATGTGATGATGAATTGATGTGATAATGATGGGGTTATGGGGTGTTTGTTGAACTGTTGGCAATATTCACTTAATGGAACTGTTTACCGGTTACCCATTACTTCTTACCCGTTTTCCTTCCCCAAAAACACTTACCTTCGTGCCCTGTAAAATCTTACACCCATGAACGCAAATCACATCTGTTTTATCGTGGCCATGCAGGTGGAGGCACAGCCGATTATCGATCATTTTTCTTTGGTTGAAGACCATTCATTCGCACCTCATTTGCCCATGCGGGCCTGGGTTGGAGGCTACAATAACATGATTATCAGCATGGTGGTGAATGGCAAGAACGAAGAAACCATGATGGACCTGATAGGTACCCAGGCAGCCACACTTTCTACTCATCTGGCCATCGGGAAATACAAACCCGATTTGATCATCAACGCCGGTACTGCCGGTGCATTTAGTGAAAAGGGTGCTGAAATTGGAGATATTTATCTGAGCGGTAAGCATATAGTTTACCACGACCGCCGGGTACCCATCGAGCGATGGGAGCGTCAGTGCATTGGTTATTATCCGGTTTGGGATGTCTCACGGCTGGCACATCTGGGGTTTAAAACAGGCATTGTCACCACCGGTAACTCACTGGATATGCCGCCGGTGGATGAAGAGATGATAAAAACAACGGGTGGTGAAATAAAAGATATGGAGGCCGCAGCTGTCGCGTGGGTGGCGCAACTGCACGGCGTACCTGTGTTTTGTGTAAAAGCGGTCACCGACCTGGTGGACTCAGGCGTAGCCACCCCCGACCAGTTTAAAGCAAACCTCCATCTGGCTACTCAAAACCTGAAGGAGGCTTGCTTTAGGATTTTGGAGGCGCTATTAAAGAATTAGCATTTTAGCCTCTCTTTCAGAATTAGGAGTACTATCAACTCTATAATTCATTAAGGAATTCTTTAGCTAAAAAGCTGGCTGGTCACAGACACAACCCTTTGTCAAGGGTAAAACGTAAATATTATTGTACCTTTGTCATCTAATCGGAGCAGGAGCACTGCTCCTGGCTGATAATAAGGAGAATAATAGAAAAATAAAGTATGGAAAAAGCAGTAATACACACCCCAAAAGGGGTAATGAAGGTTGAATTTTACTACGACGATGCTCCCGGTACGGTGGCCAATTTTATCAAGCTGGGTAAAGAGGGATTTTATGACGGATTGGCTTTTCATCGGGTCATCCCCAATTTTGTGATACAGGGCGGATGTCCGCTTTCCAGCGATATGAGCAATGCGCGGGTAGGCACCGGTGGCCCCGGCTATACCATAAAATGTGAACTGGATGGTGATAAGCAATACCACGACCGTGGCGTGCTCAGTATGGCACATGCCGGGCGCGATACCGGTGGCTCTCAGTTCTTTATCTGCCACAGCCGCCAAAATACAAAACATCTCGATCGCCAGCACACCTGCTTCGGGAAGGTTTATGAAGGGCTGGATGTGATAGATGCCATTGAAGCCGGCGATAAGATCGATAAAATCGAAATCGTGCCTGCCTGACGGCAGGCATAAAGAAGCCATAGATGCCTAATCAAAAATAAGAAGCCACAGATTCCCAGATTAAAATTAGGGATAAACGAATTCTCACAAATTAAAAATGGTGCACCATTCCAAAGTACTATGTGCAAATCAAGAATCTGTGGCCATTTCTTTTTTTTTAATTCTTAATTTGGGAATCTGTGTCCTTTTATTTTTCCCCAAAAATCAGTGGCATTTTTTTACATTTAATTCTCAAAACAGACTAATATGAACTTTGAAATTACAGGAAGCCTAATTTTAAAAGAAGATGAGGTGGCAATCTCCGACAGGTTTAAGAAGCGTGAATTTGTGATTGAGGTGCCCAACGAGCGCAACTCGGAGTGGAACGATTTTGTGAAGTTTCAGTTGACTCAGGATCGTTGTAACCTGATCGATTCGTTTAATGAGGGCGACCAATTGAAGGTTAACTTTAATATTCGCGGCAGGAAATGGGAAAAAGACGGGCGCGTTAATTACTTCTCTAATCTGGAGGCCTGGCGGGTAGAGAAAGCCAACGTTGCGCCGGGAGCCAATGAGCCCAATCCTGAATATTCGCAAGCCGATATCCCGCCCGCAGGCGAGGATGAGGACCTTCCCTTTTAAGGTTTCCACATCAAACCTACCGGGGACTCAATGAGATTTCCATCTCCACCATCTTTTTGCCGGAGAGTTCATCGGGGCCCATCTCTTTTTCCGATGGCTGGAACAACCTCTTCATAAACGAAAACGACCAAATGTCACCGGCCTTCAGATAAATTTCAAACCTTCCATCGGGGCCTGTGACCCACTCGCCGGCTTTTAAGTCTTTAGAGGTTAGGGTAATATATACCTGGTCGAGTGGATTTTTAGTGCCCTCTTCCACTACTTGTCCGTTTATTCGCACATATTTTAAGGGTTGGGTGCGGCTGAAGGCATACAGGTCGTCTTCGCCTTTTCCTCCCGGCCGGTTGGAAGCAAAATATCCGTTGGTTTCATCGGGTGTGAGCCAGATGCTAAAGTCGTCGAAGGGCGAGTTTAAGGGTGTTCCCGCGTTAAATGGTGGCGAAAAATCTTCACCCTCCCATTGAGCTACAAAAATATCCAGTCCGCCTATTCCTGTATGCCCGTCGGATGCAAAATAGAGATTCCCGTTTCGTGAAATAAACGGGAAGGCTTCATTCCCCGGGGTGTTTATTTTTGGCCCCAGGTTCACCGGCGAGGAGAGAAAGCCGCTGCGTTGTTCACTGTAATAGAGGTCCAGACCACCATAGCCGCCGGGCATATCCGAGGCAAAAAAGAGTTTGGAACCATCGGAGGTAAACACCGGGTGCATAATGGAATATCCCTTTTCGCGCAGGGGTAAATAGGCAGGACGCGAACTCCACTCACCTTTCACCAGGTTGTAAACTACAATGTCGAGATTCTGTTCTTGATTTTTTGAGTTGTTTTGCACATTGGTCGTTACAAACATGCGGAGGCCGTCGGAGCTAAAGGTCACCGGCCCGTCGTTCAGCGAGCTCCAGATTTTGGGAGCAAAGGGTTGGGCTTTATCTAAGGCCGTAATATCCAAAATGGTGGCCGCATAGAGATCGAAAAATGGACGCCGGTTCCTCACATCGCGCCTGTTAACAACTGCCCGCTCGGTGCGGTTGGAGCTGAATACCATCTGGTTGTTATAAATGGCAGGGCCGAATTCCGAAGCCGGTGTGTTGATGCTGAGGTTAAAGAGGGTCCACAGTGCCGAATCCGATTTTAGCGTCAGAAGGTACTCCTCTGTTGAGAGCCCGTTGATGCGCACCGATTTCCCGGCCAGGTTACGATAGCGTTCAATATTTTTTTCCGCTTCGTTGTATTTTTTCAGCTTTTTCAGCTCTTTGCCTAAATGATAATAGGTCTCCTTCTCCACATCGGGAAAAGCCACTGCTTTTTGATACCACTCCACGGCCTTGGTGGGTTGATCGAGCAGACGGTAACAATCCGCTATCTTTTGGGTGACATAATAGACCGACTCTCCCTGACTTTCGAGTTTTAAATAAGCATCAAGGGCTTTGGTGTAATTGTAGGCATTAAACCAGTTGTCGGCTTTTTTTAAACGTTTGGGCGGCTCCTGCCCAAACGAGTTAAAGGTCATCATTAAAAGAAAGAAAACAGCACTGCTAAAAATAGCGCGGACTCTTAACTTTTTCTTTTCTAAAATTAAATTCATAGCTGATCATTAGTTCATGTGTGCCACTGTGAAAATTCCTAAGTTCGTTGGTGTTCATGTCGAAAGCATATCCCACCCTGAATTGCGGGGTTATCTGCACCTGGGCAATGGCGCCGAAGGCATCTGCCGGCCGTACCATGCCGCCTATCCACAGCGTCTCTTTTATAACCAGAGTGGCGTTTAGGTCGTAGGATAGAGGTGCTGCCTCTGTGAGTCGCACCAGGAATGAGGGCTTTAGCTTAAGCTCGGGAGATAGATCAAAAACCACACCACCAATGGCCATGTATTGTCTTTTTTCGCTTCCGGGGTTGTTGGTCTGGACATCGCTCTCGTCGGCAAATTTATTCTCAAACAGCCGCGGGATAGAGATGCCGAAATAAAACCGGTCGCTGTACATAAAGGTGCCGAATCCGAAGTTGGGGAGCCATTCGTTCGATGAGGCTGCCTCATAAGCGGGGTCGCCTGCACCAACTTCCATAAGCAGCTCGGCATAATCAACCTGATAATGGGTCATTCCACCTCGCAAAGCCATCGAAAGATTAACGGTTTCAGAAAGTTTGAGACGATAGGCATAGTCGATCCAGGCGGCACTGTTTTTCACTGGCCCAATCCGATCGTGAATGAGCGTGAGGCCTGCTCCAAAGTTAAGGTGACTCACCGGTGAGTGCACCGACAGGGTTTGGGTGGAAGGCGCGCCATCGAAACCCACCCATTGATGCCGCGACAACAACATGGCATTTAGGACGCCACGGGTACCAGCGTAGGCCGGGTTAATAGCCAGCGTGTTAAACATGTACTGCGTGTATATGGGGTCCTGCTGCCCAGCCACCTGTGCGGTGCCTGTGAACAGCAATATCCCGGTTACGATTAGAAGATGATATTTTAGTAATAACTTCATAAAACAGTAAATTATGCTCATTTAAAAACTTGATACCCAAACCCCTGAATCGGTTGTACAGATGCAAGGTATTGCGTTTGTAATCCCGAACGGTTTGACATTTCGGCATTTCAATTTCGGTCAACACATTGCTTCTGTTTTCTTCTACCTAAATCGACGCTTCGAGGTGCTTCGCACGGTCAAAGGTCTTACTACCATTATATTCCATCATTCCATCATTCCACATTTCCGTCTTCGGTCTTCGGTCTTCGGTCTTCCGTCTCCGGTCTTCCGTCTTCGGTCTTCCGTCTTCGGTCTTCCGTCTTCGGTCTCCTCCCCCTTACCTTTTAATATACACCGTTCCTTTCTCCACCCTACTGCCCAGCCTGAGCACGTAAAAATAGGTGCCCTCGGGAAGTTCGTCCGACCCCAGAGTACTGCTTTCGCTGCGGCCATCCCAGGTGTTGTCGTACCCTTTTTTGTGAAACACCAGTCCGCCCCAGCGATTGTATATAAATACTTCATTGTCGGGGAAATCGGTTATACCTCGAATAATCCACTCATCGTTTGTCCCGTCGTTATTGGGCGAAAAGGTGGTGGGTATTTTAAGGTATTCCCCGCAATCGTCGAAGGCATCTATATAGTTGGGGATGCCGTCGTTGTCACAATCTCCTGT
>JACDJB010003364.1_pt1 | contig 10573 bp, 5 predicted proteins | sample 7454121 | NCBI WGS metagenome assembly JACDJB01 (sample SAMN14253290, study PRJNA609438) | sludge metagenome | isolation source: sludge after 25d culture with pyrite | collected 2018-12-20 | reverse complement strand
TCCTCCAGACCTTGTGGGTCATTTGATGATGTCGACCGTGCCCGGGCTTTTGACCCGGTAGAGTCGGGCAGGGCGGTGCGCCCCGTCCCGTTTCATCTTCTTCGTCTCCGCGAGCTTGCCCAATGCGAGCACCTGCTTGCGGAAGTTGCGCTTGTCCACCGGCTCGCGGCGGATGATCTCGTAGACCTCTTGCAGCTCACTCAAGGTGAATTCGCGCGGCAGGAACTGGAACGCGATGGTCGAGTAGTCGAGCTTGGCGACCAGGCGCTGATGGGCCATGGCGACGATCTCGTCGTGGTCGAACGCGAGCGGCGGCAGTTCCTCGAAGGCGAACCAGCCCACGGCCTCGGCGTCGGTCGCCGCCTGCAGGTGCATCTGGTTCGAGGGGATCAGGGCGTAGTAGGCGACCGTGATCACGCGTTCGCGGGGGTCGCGGTCGGGGCGGCCGAAGGTATAGAGCTGTTCGAGGTACACCCCGGACACCCCGGTCTCCTCTTCGAGTTCGCGTCGCGCGCTCGCCTCCAGGTCCTCGTCCATCTCCACGAAGCCGCCCGGCAGGGCCCAGCGCCCCTGGTAGGGTTCGCCGCCGCGCTTGATCAGCAGCAACTTCAACTGGCCGTCGCGGATCGTGAAGATCACGATGTCGGTGGTGACGGCGGGGTGGGGGTGGCGGTAGCGGTACATGGCGGCACCTTCGTGTGTTCCGTACACGAATAAGATGGTGTCAATACGACACTATGTCAAGGTTGTGCCCAGACCATAACCACTTTATTAAAGAAGAAAAGAACAAGCCCGACACAAGTGAGTGGGGATAAAGGGACAAGCCGGTGTCAGAACAACCATTACCCGCGTGGCAGGCATGGCCGTCGACGGGCCGGTACCGTGGAGCTCGGTGCAATCACAGGGTTCAGGGAGGGGTATGCCCATTCACTGGGAACATATCGGCCGTCAACGAGGGTCTCACGAATTGATAGCCGCCCCAACGGTGATTGCGCTCACCCCGGAGCACCAAATTTTCCTGACCCACCATCACAAAAAGGTGTTCCTCTGATGGCGACGCTGATCCCGGCCTTGAGCAGTTGTCTGAGCCGTATGCAAGCGGGCGAAAAACGCTTCGCGCGACGGTTGGAGAGTCATCTGGAGGAGGATTATCTCTGCTGGTACGAGATGCCGGTCGGACTTCGCCAACGCTATTCCGACTTCATCGTGTTGCATCCGGCGCGCGGTATCTTGTTGCTGGAAGTGAAGGACTGGAAGCTGGAAACGGTCCATTCCATCGACAAAGCCTCTGTCACCTTGTTGACCCAGAATGGCCTCAAAATGGTCAGCAACCCCCTGGAGCAGGTTCGTCAATGCGCCTATCAGCTGGTGAAGCGGCTGGAGACTGATCCCCAATTGGTGCGCCCGTCAGGACGTTACCAGGGGCGCCTGGCGTTTCCTTACGGCTACGGGGTTGTCCTCACCAATATCAGCCGGGACCAGTTCGTCAGCAGTGGCATGGAACACGTTCTGCCCGGGCATCAAGTGATCTGCCGCGATGAAATGACGGAGTCGGTCGATCCGGAGGCGTTCCAGAAGCGGTTGTGGGATATGTTTAATTACCGCTTCGAACGACAGATGACCCTGCCGCAGATCGACCGGGTGCGTTGGCATATTTTCCCCGAGATACGTATCGGTGCCGGACAGGCGGGCATCTTCGACGAACCGGCTACCGGCGACGAAGGTGCGACTGCGGGTACACCGAAGCCCGAGGCTGATATCCCGGACATCATCAGGGTCATGGACATGCAGCAGGAGCAGCTGGCCCGCAGCCTGGGCGATGGGCACCGGGTCATCCATGGCGTGGCGGGGTCCGGCAAAACGCTGATCCTGGGCTATCGTTGCCTCTATCTCGCCAGGCTGCTGCACAAGCCGATCCTGGTGGTTTGTTTCAATATCACCCTGGCCGCCCGGTTGCGCGGCATGATGGCCGAAAAGGGCATCAATGACCGGGTCCATGTCTATCATTTTCACGACTGGTGCGGCGAGCAGCTCAAGCGCTATCACATTCCGCGGCCCACATATGGCGAGAATTACATCGACGAGCTGGTCACACAAGTCATCGAGGCGGTGGATAAGGGCCGAATCCCGAAGGGACAATACGGCGCGCTGTTGATCGATGAGGGCCACGACTTCGAGGCGGATTGGCTCCGGTTGATCGTACAGATGGTCGACCCGGACGAAGGATCGCTACTGCTGCTCTATGACGATGCGCAATCCATCTATAAGAAGAGCAAGGCCATCAATTACAGCCTTTCCAGTGTGGGCATCCAGGCGCGCGGCCGGACCACGATCCTGAAACTGAATTATCGAAACACCAACGAGATCCTCGAATTCGCCTATCGCTTCGCCAGGCATTACCTATCGCCCGCAGAGTCCGACGACGACCATGTCCCACTGATCGAGCCGCAAGGCTCCGGGCGCCGTGGTCCGGAACCGTATCTCAAGCTCTGTACATCCAAGGGTGAGGAAATCCAGTACATCGTGCATACGCTGAAGCGGCTGAACGAAACGGGTATGGCGTGGCATGAGATGTGTGTGGCCTGCCGTAGCAAGGGGCTGGCGGCAGCCATGGCAGGCGGATTGGAGAAAGCCGGGATTCCCGCCATGCGCTTGATCGAGAGCGCGGAAAAGAAGAGCTTCGACCCGGCCAGTGACACAGTCAAGGTGATGACCATGCACAGCAGCAAGGGACTGGAGTTTCCGTTGGTCGTCATACCGGGCGTGGGACAACTCCCTGGTGCGCATGAGGATGTGGCGTCGGAAGCCAAACTTTTGTATGTCGCTATGACGCGGTCGATGGACAAGCTCCTGCTGACTGCCAGTAGCGAATCTTCATTCGTGAAATTGTTGCAGCAGCCACACTAATAAGATAAAGGCAACGTAGCACGTGACATTTTTATCTCTCCTTGACGACCGAGCCCGGCCAAAGGGCTCGCGCGACCCGCTGGGTTTCGAGATGGTCTGGACCCATTTTGGTCGCCGGGTGGTGGGCAACCTGACCACCATCACCTCTTCGTGGCGCATCTTCTCGGTTGGGCTGTTGGGCTTTCACTGGTGCAATCAGTTATGCCGCGATGCACACCCAGTGGACAAGCAGCGGGTGTTGCAGGAGCACTTCCTCCGCTACGAGCAACTGGCCGCCTATCTGCGCAGCAGTGCAGGGGACCACGAGATCATGGGTATTACTCGGGTGCGCAAGCGCCTGGGTGAGTCACGAAAGACGATCGACATTGGCACTGATCAGCAGAGCCTGATCCTGAGCGACCAAGTGAGTTATGGGATCTGGGGCCTGTATTCCACTGCGCTGCGCGAAACCGGGCTGGTGCGGGGAGATTTTCGCGAGCTGACCGACCGAGGCCTTGAGATCGTGCGCCTGATCGAGGAGAGACTGACGCGCAAGGGTGAGGGGCAGGGGATCGATTGGTACTGGGATTTTCTCCGGGGTGAGCGTAAGGCGGTCGCCGTCGCCGATCTGGAGCGCGAGGGCAAACGTTTCACTAAGGCGATATCTGCAACGAAGGTGATGGATGCGCTGATCGCGGCGCTGTTGCGGGGTTCCGGCGAGCACCAGTGCCAACTGGCCCTGTACGAGGCCTGTCGTGCGCTGCCAAAGGCGGTGCTGGAACAGGCCGAGCTGGGGGCACTGATCGCGGCCATCCGCCAGCACACGGATTTTTCGGAACTGCGACAGGCGCTGGATGATGTGAGCCAGATTGAACGCCTGCTGGTGACGGCCAACGTGCTGTTCAATTATCTGCGCCGCAAGGACGGTGAACCGCTGGCCCGGCTGGCCGCGGCCATTGATCGAGTCTACCACTTTGACCACCTGCCAGTGGATCCGGAGCTGGTCAACGTGCCCTATGGCGTGGATCTGGAGATCCTACGGACCCGACTGCGGGGCAGCGATACCCTGGGCGCGTTGCGCTGCCTCCTGGATATGAACAAAAAGATCATGGTTGGGCGCGGCGGCGCCGCGTGGGTGGAGGAGGCCGGAGACGGCAGCCTGCGAGTACGGGTCAAGGCGGAGACCGCGCATCTGCCACCACTGGAGGTGCTGCAATCTCAGTGGGATTACGATTACTTCTTGCGCTCCTTTGCCCGCATTGCGGCCATGGAGCGGCGATGAGTATGGAACTGAGTACCATCTCCGATGGTTTCCGGGCGCAGATCGGTGAGAGCGAGCGGGTGATGGCCGCTGTATTCACTACCTACCGCTTCGAGCCGGAGTTCTTCGAGCAGGAGATCATTCCCCTGATGCTGGACCAGGGCCTGGCGTTCTCCTCGGACCAGCGCATCAAGTCCATCCAAGTGCGCGAGGCACTGTCTGATGCAGGCCTTCCCGTGGAGGTATTCTACGATATAGATCTGTTCCGCCAGCAGGGCACGGTGTCGCCCTCCATGGAATACCTGCATCACGGTATCCGGGGCGAGCGCAGCGCCTTCCACGCCAAGCTGGTGTTGCTGCTGGTGGAGGACGTGGACAGTGGCGAGCAGAGCCTGTGCGTGGGTGCCGGTTCCGCGAACCTGACCATCGCCGGCTGGTGGGAGAACATCGAATGCCAGCATTGGGAGTGGGTAGTGAGTGGCGAGGTGAGTCGCCCCTTCCTGAATCAACTGCGCGACGACGTGGCCTGGCTTGCGGCCCGGCGCAAGGGCGCACCTGATGATCCGGGACAAGCACTGCCGTGTATCGCGGCTTTCCTGGAGGATTGCCGGGGCTCCAACAGTGCAGAACGGGTCTCCTATTACGGGCTCACCAGCCTGGCGCTCGGGCAGAAGCGCCGGCCCGCCTTCATGCGCTTTCTACGCGATGCTTTGAGCGAGCAATCGCACTATAAACGCTGGACCTTGGAAATCATCTCTCCCTATTTCGCCGAAAGTCCCACGTTCGACGGTCACGCACATTTCTTCAACGACCTGGGGTTGCAGGAGATCCGTATCTTTCTGCCCGTGAACGATCAGGGCGAGGCCCTGTGCAACCGGGATTACTACGAGCGGATCGCGCAGACGGATGGGATTGAATGGGCGACCTGGTCGCCGGAGATGGTCAAGAGGCTAGGACTTCAGACCCCCGTGAACCGTACCACCCACACCAAGGTGTATCACCTCTACAATGGCATGCAGTCCTGGGTGTTCGTGGGGTCGGTCAACTTTACCCACCGCGCCACCAGCGACAACCAGGAGGCCGGCTTCTTCATCAAGCTCGATGCCCAAACTACCTTCCTCAAGCCACTCAAGTCGGAACCGGACAAGTGGTGCCCGGAGACGGAGCTGCCAGGGGGTGAGGAGGGACAGGGCGATGACCAGACGCTGCCGGATCTGATCCTGACCTACGGCTGGAAGCAGCGCGTGCTGACGGCGGCGCTTGGCGACCACCAATCGGAGCGCAGGCTGGTGTGCGACATTCTCTCGCCGGAAGGGGCTGTGCGGGTAGCGGACATTCTGGTGAGCCATGAGGCTGTCAGGGTGGCATGCGATGCCGAGATCATCGAGGAATTGCTCAAGAACACCGGGTTCCTGCGGGTGTCCGGGCGCTGGTTGCCCGATGAGGAGGCCTTTCCTGCCTTCGAGGTCCTGGCCCAACAGATACACTGGACCCACAAGCCCCTGGACCTGCCACGCCTCTCTCCCCAGGAGATCATGCAGATCTACGCGGGACTGAGCCAGATGCGCCGCAACCAGGTGATCGAGTTCCTGAAGCAGCGCCAGCTCCGCGAGATGGGGCTGGTGGGAGAGAGCGCCGGGAGCCAGGCACATGAGGACCTGGGGCGCCAGTTCTTCGCGGAATATGCCGAGCTGTTCCATGCCTTTCGCAACTTGCGCAAACGCATGGAAGAGGCCTGGGTCCAGGAGCGGGTAGCGCTAGTGGATTACTACCTGAGCGGTCGGGGCATGGATAGCCTGCCCACTCTGCTGGAAAGCCTCTATGAAGAGGACCGGCGCTTGGACGGGGTGACCATATACCTGGCTCTGCTGTGCCTGATCCAGATCTATGAGCGGTCCGAGTATCGTGATCGGCCTCAGGTCGGGCATTGGCTCCGAGAATGCCGGGAGAGGCTGCACGCCATCGAAAACTCCGGCGAGATCCAGCTGATTAGCGATGATGCCGAGCGCACGCGGCGGTTTTTCGAATGGTATCGGACGCACTTTTTCCGAGAGTACCGGCCCGTGGTGGAGGGAGATGGGTATGCAGCCCATTGACCTGACCACCGCCAGGATGCTGCTCGACTTCAGTGGCGGCGATCCCCAGCTTGAAGCGCTGGGGAGGCTGCAACTGGAGGGTGCGGTGGTGTTGCAGAATATGCTGGCCAACCACGAGGTGGGCATGGGCTATCTGGCCGATGAGGTGGGCATGGGCAAGACCTATGTCACCCTCGGCGTGGTGGCCATGATGCGCTACTTCAATCCGGGCTATCGGGTGCTGTATATCTGCCCGAGTCGCAACGTGCAGGAAAAGTGGTATGGAAGAGAGCTTCCAAATTTCATCAAAACTAACGTCCTCACTCAAAACTACAAGATCCGCACACCCCAAGGGGAACCCGGCACGCCGTCGATCTCCTGTTCTAGTGTCGATGAGCTGATCCATGCCGCCACTACAGGTTTCTACGGTGACATCTTCGTGCGCATGTCCAGCTTCAGCATGGCCATGGGGGAGGACGATGAGGGTCTAGAACGCCACCTGCGGGAGCTGAAGGAACATGTGCCGGCCTCGGTGTTGGGCAGGATCCAGCGGGGCAAGGAGGGCGTCAAAAAAGCCTATGCCAAGGCCCTCAATTACCTGTTGCCCACCTTCGATCTGGTGGTCATCGACGAGGCGCACAACTTCAAACATCCGTTCGAGAGCAGCGCCCGGAACCTGGCCCTATCGCGCATCCTGGGCTTCAACAACGAAGGAGGAGAGAACTACCGCAAAAGGGTGAAGTCGGCCCTGCTGCTCTCGGCGACACCTTTCGACGTGAACCCAGTACATCTGTACAACCAGCTGAACCTGGTAGGTAAAGCCCATCTGCTGCCCGATGAGGACCAATGGCAGGATAAGGGACGCCTTAAGCAGGCCATGGCACGGTTCCTGGTGCGGCGCCTGAACGAGTTGGTCATCCAGGGTGAACGTCATACCCGCAACATGTACCGTCGCGAGTGGCGTAAGGGCGAACGTGCGGAGATCGGGTTCGCATCGGACGAGCACAAGCTGATCACTGCCCTGGTACAGAAACACATCGGTGATGTACTGAACCGAGAGGGCAGTAATCCCTCCTTTCAGATGGGTCTGCTGGCCTCTTTCGAGAGTTATGCCCAGACGACCCGCTCCGGGCCCGTGGAGTTCGATGGGGAAAAAACGCCGGAGAATCGGAACGATGCCCAGGACCGTCATTTGATCGCTGCCATCCGCGATAGTTATGTGGCGGAGGAGAACTTCGGCAAGTCCCTGCCGCACCCGAAGATGGACCAGGTTTCCCGGGAGGCGGCCGGGCACGCTCTGGACAAGGGATGCAAGCAGCTGATCTTTGTGCGCCGGGTCAAGAGCGTGCCTGAGCTCAAGCAAAAGCTGGACGACGAATACGATGGCTGGCTGCGCCGCCACATTGAGGACACCCTGGCAGGTTTCACTGACCAGCTACGCTTCCTCGAACGGGTCTGGGGCGTCTACCATGAAGTGCGAAAGCGTAGGGACGACGACATCTCCGGTGGCGAAGTCGACACGACTTCCGGCGACGACGAGGAGCGTCTGCCGCCCAAGAACGATACGATCTTCAATTGGTTCTTTCGGGGTGAGAAGCCGGTGGAGCTGGAGCAGGCCCTGCCCGGTGATCTGCGGCGCTGGTCCACACCGGAAGCCCTCAAGAAATCGCTGATCTCCAGGAACAACGCCAACATCCTGCTGTTCGAGTTCAACTGGGCCGCCTGGGCTGCGGAGATCCTGTTCGCGATCCCGTTGGATACGTTGATCGGACGCCTGGGCGAGGAACGCGTGGTGGAGGTGCTGGCATCAGTGCCCGGCGTGCCGGAAGACGACACACTCTCTCTGTACCTGTCCATCCAGAGAGCGTTCCTGGAGGAGGTGGCCAAACAGACTCCGGAGACGCCCGGGATTGCTGAGCTGGCAGCGTATCTGCAGCCCCTGATCCGTGAAGGTAATTACCGGCCGACCGATCCGCAGACTTCCGTCCAGCTACTTTCATCGCACACCTTGTTCAGCCATCTGTATGAAGCCGGCTTGGCGCCATATTTCTTCGGTAGTGCGGCGTCGTTGGGCAAGGCATTCAAAAAGGGTGACAAGGACCTCTACGAGCTGATCCATCGGGTCGAGATCCATCGTCAGTTGGTGGCTCAATCCTTCCGCAGCGGACATGCTTTCATCGATATCTATCTTGCCCGTCTCAGTCTGGGCGAGGCCGAGTTGAACGAGACCAGGCGGCAGGAGTGGCTGAGGAAACTGTGCCGGATGCTCGAAGATCAGCGTACATACGAGGGCTTCAGCACAGCGAGAGAGCTTTCTCTGCTGAGCGATAACCTGGATCTAGTGATCAAAAACAACCTGCCTGGCGTTTATACACGAACCCAGGACGAGCTGCGCCTATGGCTGAACCGCCAGCTTCCCTCCAGCGCGCCGGTCATCGGCGCCACCGGCGAGACCACAGCCAACCGCTCTGTTCAGGCCCGCAAGTTCCGTATGCCGGGTTATCCTCTGATCCTGGTCTCCACGGACGTGTTCCAGGAGGGCGAGGATCTGCACACCTTCTGCGACAGCGTCATCCATTATGGGCTGCCCTCATCGCCCGTCAGTATCGAGCAGAAGACCGGCCGCGTGGACCGGGTAGGTGCCTATGCCCATCGCCGCCTTCTGGGTTTGGAAGACGGGCAAGCTGTCGCCGATGATGACTTCATCCAAGTGCGATTCCCCTTCGTGAAGCAGAGCATCGAGGCCATCCAGGTGAGGGCCTTGTGTAACAACCTGAACATCTTCCTGGGTTCGTTGCACGAGATCGGCGTAGAGGGCAAGTCCATGGATGAGTTTGTGGATACCTCCAAAGAGCTGTGCAGCCGCAATGAGATTCCCGATCAGCTGCTGGACTTGCTCACCTCGCCCTATGCTCCGCCGGCACCGAGGACCTCGAATCCGAAGCTTGAGAAGAAGATCAAACACGATACGGAATTACGCGGTGAGGCAGTCGAGCATGTCGAGGCGATGGTTAAGTCGGTCGCGGGAGTGAGTCTGGATAAAAGGATCCCGGTACAAGTGAGCATCCCGGGGCTTGAACATCACAGCTTCGATGTGCGCTTGGATTCGGCACGTTCCTGTGGCGAGACACTGCTGCGAGTGACTGTTGTCGATGCAGTGGATGTAATAAGCCCGAGTGAGCTGACAAAGGCATGGATACTGGAGCGGCAGGCTGGGTTGTACCGGGAGACTCTTTACCGCACCTACGCCCTCCGGGTGACGGATGGCTACGAGTTGCGTCGGGACGCGGAGATGCTGGTAGGCGGGCCTGGCATCACCTATGACGCGGACATCGCTGGTTTGTTCGGACGCTTCTCGAGCCCGGGAGAAGGCGTTGATAAACAAATCTCATTGGATGAGATTATCCCGGAGTTTGACGAGGAGCGGGCGAATGCATATCTGATGTCAGGTTTCCACTGGAGCGGTACATTCTCAGTCAAGCGCCGCGTAAAAACTCTGGATTTGATTTTCAAGTTCGATGAAGACCGGTGTCGCCAGCACCATATCCGCGTGGGTTATCGGGACGGTTGCTGCTACTTTGAGGCCATGGCAGCTAACGAAAGCGTGGTCAAAGGCTTCTCCCGCGACAAGTTGCTCAGGTGCACCTGGCTTAGAAATCGGAACGTGGATCTGGTTGAGTTTTTGGTGCGTCCGGATGGCTGCCTGGTGGCACGTGCCATGCATCCAGCGGCCAGTATGGGCTTTGAGGAGTTCATCTTCACAGCCTACGTACTGGCGGTGGAAGCGGATAGGATGGAGTATCTGGTCAAAGAAGACGATGACTACTGAAATGCCTACGGAATAGGTCGGCCGCACCTAGTATCTGTCGAGACAATCTCGTGTGGTCGTTTTTGTAACTGATACGAGCGATGTTCATGAAAGTCGGGGTGGATTCTTGAAAACCCACTTCTTGTGCCAGTCGAGGTATTCAGCGCTTGGCAGGTATTGGCGGCTCTGTGGAAGGGTAATTCCGGCGCCATGATAGGCCAACATGCTCTCGGCAGCTTTATCGTTGCCATTCAGGTGCCCCCCTGTGTCAGGATAGATGTCGCCTCCTCTAAAATAGTCTCCAGGGGGGGTATACCGTCTGTTCGTACTCCATGGTTTGCTCTCCTGCGCTAACTGGTCTTCACGAAGGCACCGAAGGTAACAGGAAGCAACTCAATCGAACAGAGCAGCGACGGAGTCCATTGGCAGGAACAGTTTCAGTGGTTGGCTGGGTAGGGGGATAAAGCCAAATTGCTGGTAGAACCCGGCGGCTCGATTATCTAAGGCGTCGACGACTACGGCATAGACCGCCATCACCTGGCT
>JACDJB010003363.1_pt1 | contig 10573 bp, 8 predicted proteins | sample 7454121 | NCBI WGS metagenome assembly JACDJB01 (sample SAMN14253290, study PRJNA609438) | sludge metagenome | isolation source: sludge after 25d culture with pyrite | collected 2018-12-20 | reverse complement strand
ATGCGCAATCGCGTTTCATCAACGAGCGCGTCCACGCCAACATCCAAAAAGACGGCACATACTCGGTCATTCCGCGCATCTGGGGTGGTGTCACCTCGCCGTCTGAACTCAAAGCCATTGCCGAAGTCGCCGAACGCTATGCGATCCCCACAGTGAAATTCACCGGCGGGCAACGACTGGATTTGCTGGGCGTGAAAAAAGAGCAACTGCCCCATGTCTGGCGTGACTTGAGTGCCGCCGGGTTTGTTTCCGGTCATGGGTATGGCAAGGCGCTGCGCACCGTGAAAACCTGCGTCGGCAAGGAATGGTGCCGCTTCGGCACGCAAGATTCCACCGCGCTGGGCATCCGTCTGGAAAAACTCACCTGGGGTTCCTGGATGCCGCATAAATTCAAGATTGCCGTCTCCGGCTGCCCGCGTAATTGTGCCGAGGCCACGGTGAAAGACCTCGGCGTGGTCTGTGTGGACTCCGGTTTTGAGCTGCATGTCGGCGGCAATGCGGGCATCAAGGTGCGTGTGACCGATTTTCTCTGCAAGGTGTCCACCGAAGATGAAGTGGTCGAATACACCCAAGCCTTCATCCAGATGTACCGCGAAGAAGCGCATTACCTCGATCGCACCGCGCCGTGGATTGAGCGCGTCGGCCTGCCCTACATCCAGCGCCGTTTGATCGAAGACCTGGCCGGTCGCAAAGCACTGGCCGAGCGGTTTATCTATTCACAGCAGTTTTCACAGACCGATCCCTGGGCCGAACGGGCCGAAGGCAAGGATGCCCATGAATTCGCCGAACCGCTGGTTCTGGCCTGAACCAAGCGATAAAGGACACAGAGCATGAGCAGCACATGGTTTACCGTAGGCCAACTGGCCGATATTCCCCGCCTGGGCGCGAAAGTGGTCCATTGGCAGGGCACACCCATCGCGATTTTCCGCACCCAGAAAGACGAGGTCTTTGCACTGGAGGATCATTGCCCGCACAAAAAGGGCCCCTTGTCGCAAGGCATCGTCCATGACCGGAAAGTGACCTGCCCCTTGCATGGTTGGGTCATCGAACTGGACAGGGGCACCGCGATCGCGCCGGATACTGGTTGCACGCCCACCTTTGCGGTTCGGGTAACCGAGGGCCGGGTTGAACTGGCGGTGCCGCATCTCGACGCGCTGGCGACGGCCTGACCATGAACGGTCACATTGCCAACGAACCCGTCAGAACCACCTGCCCCTATTGTGGCGTTGGTTGCGGTGTGCTGGCCGAGCAAAACGTTGCGGGACAGTGGTCGGTGCGCGGCGATCCGGATCATCCGGCCAATTTTGGTCGACTCTGTTCCAAGGGCGCGGCGCTGGCAGAAACCATCGATTTACCGCAACGGCTGACCGTGCCCATGCAACGCATGGCCGACGGCGGCTTCAGCGCGTTTCCTGGGATCACGCACTGGATCGGGTCGCCGAAGGTTTTCGCGCAGCCATCGATGAATTCGGCCCGGATTCGGTCGGGATTTACGTCTCCGGACAAATCCTGACTGAAGATTATTACGTCGCCAATAAGCTGATGAAGGGCTTTATCGGCAGTGCGAATATCGACACCAACTCGCGGCTGTGCATGTCCTCGGCCGTGGCCGCCTATAACCGCGCCTTCGGCAGCGATACCGTGCCGGTGTCCTACGAAGATCTGGAAAACGCCGATCTGGTCGTGTTGGCAGGCTCGAACACCGCCTATGCCCATCCGGTGATTTACCAGCGCCTGGTGGCAGCCAAGGAACGCCGACCCGAGATGAAGTTCGTGGTGATCGATCCGCGCAAAACAGCGACTTGCGACATTGCCGACCTGCACCTGCCGATTGCACCCGGTGCTGATGCCCTGTTGTTCAATGGGCTGCTGGTCGCGTTGGCCGATGCCGGCAAAATTGATCACGACTTTATCGCCACCTCGGTCGATGGCTTTGATGCCAGCCTCGCTGCCGCACGCGCCGATGCGGGCGATCCGGATACTCTGGCGCAACGCTGTGGCCTCTCACGGGCGCAGTTAGAGCAATTTTTCGGTTGGTTTATTGCTCATGAGCACACGGTGTCGCTTTGGTCGCAGGGCATGAACCAATCTGCTAGCGGCACGGACAAGGGCAACGCCCTAATCAACTGTCATCTGGCGACAGGACGGATTGGCAAACCGGCAATGGGGCCGTTTTCAATCACCGGTCAGCCCAATGCGATGGGCGGTCGCGAGGTTGGCGGCCTGGCCAATATGCTCGCGGCACATCAGGGGTTTACGTCAGAAGCCATCGACCGGGTCAGCCGGTTTTGGGGCAGCCAAAATGTCGCGCAAAAACCCGGTTTGAAAGCCGTGGATTTATTTGCCGCCGCAGGAACCGGCCAAATCAAGGCCCTGTGGATTATCGCGACCAATCCCGTGTTCAGCCTGCCCGATAGCCATGCCGTGCGAACGGCGCTCGAACACTGCCCGTTGGTTGTGCTGTCGGAATGCGTGGCCGATACCGATACCGCTCAGTTCGCCGACATCTTGTTGCCTGCCACCACCTGGGGTGAGCGTGACGGCACGGTGACCAATTCCGAGCGCCGAATTTCTCGTCAGCGTCCGCTCTATCCGCCGGTGGGCGAATCCCGCCATGACTGGCAGGCGTTGTGCGCCGTGGCACAACGACTTGGTTTTGGCAGCGCCTTCGATTTCCCTGATGCCGCTGCGATTTTCCGCGAATATGCGGCGCTCACAGCCTTTGAAAACAACGGCAGCCGGGATCTTGACTTGGGTGCATTCACGCAACTCAGCGATGCGCAATATAACGAGCTGCCCCCGACCCGCTGGCCACAACCGGTCGACCGTCCGCCAGTTGAACCGTTCAGCGATGGCCGTTTTTTTACGGAAAACCGACGCGCCCGAATGCTGCCCATCACGGCACAAGGAGCACCATCGGCGCTGACGCCCGCTCTTCCGCTGCGGTTGAATACCGGTCGTCTGCGCGATCAATGGCACGGCATGAGCCGCACGGGTGCGGTGCCGAAACTGCTCAACCATGTCGGCGAACCCACCCTCACGATTCATCCGATGGACGCGGCACGCTACAAGCTTCGGGGCCATCAGATCGCGCGGGTGGGTAACCCGCGCGGGCAATTGTTGACGCGCGTGGTCTTGGACGAGCACCAACGCCAAGGCAGCGTGTTCGTGCCCATGCACTGGAGCGATGCATTTAGCCGCGATGGTCTGGTCAATGCGTTGATTGCAGCGATTATTGATCCGATTTCCGGGCAGCCGGAATTTAAAACCCAATCGGTCTGGGTCGAGCACTATCCCGCCGAGTGGTTCGGATTCGCCTTGATTCGCGAGGGCCTGCCCGTTCCCGAACTCAAGCAATTGCCCGGCGATTACGCCATCAAGATCACAGCGACCACCGCAACCCACTACGAACTGGCTGGTGTGGCCGCGCCCAGCAATTGGATGGATTGGGCAAAAACCACGCTTAATCACCAAAAAATGGCCCTTAAAACCGTCGCTGAAATCGACCGTGAATGGATTGAATTTGCCGATTCGGCCACCGGCCGCTATCGCATCGCGCAAATCACGCAGGGGCGACTCGATTGGGTGCTGCACATCACTCGTGATAGCCGTGCGGTCGATACCAACTGGCTGCTCGGTCTGTTTGCGGAACCCTCGCTCAATGCTGCACAACGGGCCGATTTAATGGCGGGCAAACCCGCCGGTGCGCAGGCCGATGTCGGGCCGATCATTTGTGCGTGCTTCAGCCTGGGGCGCAACCCCTTGATCAATGCGATTCACCGTCATGGCATCACCGATGCAAAAGCCTTAGGCGCGTGTACCCAAGCGGGCACGAACTGCGGTTCCTGCCTGCCGGAACTCAAGGCCTTGATTGCCCAGAATCCACCATCCGCCGAAGCGGCAACATCCAATGCCCAAGCGACTATTGAGGACTGAGATCATGCGTTACTTACCAATTTTTCTTGATGTTCAACAGCAAACCTGCCTGCTCGTGGGTGCGGGCGAAGTGGCCGCGCGCAAGCTCGCCCTGTTGAAATCTGCCGGTGCAACCGTTCGCATCGTATCGCCAGAATGCAGTGAAGAAATCCGGGCGCAAATCGACGGTGCGCGCATTTCCTATATCCCCGCTGCTTTTGAGCCACATCATCTCGATGACTGTGGTCTGGTAATTTCCGCCACCGACGACGAGGCCGTCAATGCAGCCGTGGCCGCAGGCGCCAAGGCGCGACAGATTCCGGTGAATGTGGTCGATAGCCCCGCGCTGTGCAGTTTCATTGTGCCGGCCATTATTGATCGCGACCCGATCACCGTGGCCGTTTCCAGCGCGGGCAAAAGCCCGGTGTTGGCGCGTTGGATTCGCGCCAAAATCGAAACGCTCCTGCCGCACAGCATCGGTAAGCTCGCAGCATTTATGGGTGCGCGTCGTGCCGCCGTGCAAGCGGCGTTACCTCGAGTGGGTGATCGCCGGTTGTTCTGGGAAAAAATACTGACCGGGCTCCTACCGAGCACGCTGGCACGAGGCCAGACCGACGAGGCCGATCGCTTATTCGAGCAAACCTTGCAACAGGATGCCGCGACGCCGACGCAGGGCCGGGTGTATTTGATTGGCGCGGGCCCGGGCGAGCCGGATTTAATGACATTTCGCGCGTTGCAGCGTCTGCAGGAAGCCGATGTGGTGATTTACGACCGGCTGGTCGCGCCCGCCATTGTCGATCTAGCGCGCCGGGATGCCGAGCGCCGTTATGTCGGCAAATGCCGCGATGCGCACAGTGTGCCGCAGGCCGAAATTTCGCAATTGCTGGTCGAGTTGGCGCAGCAGGGCAAGGTCGTGGCCCGCTTGAAAGGTGGCGATCCATTCATTTTCGGGCGTGGCGGTGAAGAAATTCAGCAATTGGCTGCGGCGGGCATTCCGTACGAAGTCGTGCCGGGCATTACCGCTGCCAGCGGGTGCGCCTCGTATGCCGGGATTCCGCTCACCCATCGCGATTATGCGCAGTCCGTGCGCTTTATCACCGGGCACACCAAAGACGGCAAGCTCAGTCTGGATTGGGCGCATCTTGCGCATGGCCGAGAAACGCTGGTTTTTTACATGGGGCTGACCGCCACTGCTGAAATTTGCAGCCAACTACAAGCGCATGGCCTGCCTGCAGATTACCCCGCCGCGCTGGTCGAACACGGCACCACCGCGCGCCAACGCGTGCTGCGAGGCACGCTGAGCACCTTGCCAACGCTATTGGCCGATGCGCAATCGCCATCGCTGTTGATTGTTGGTGAAGTGGTGCAGTTGCACGATAGCCTCGCGTGGTTCGAGGGACACAGTGACGCTGATGCGGCTTTTTTGCCGCCGGTAGAGCACCGCGCATTGTGCGGGATGGCGAATGCCGCCTGACGAGATAACCATAAAAAGTAGATTAAGGAAGAGTCTGATGCTTCGTTTAATTGTCCTGTTTTTCTGTTACTGATTTTTCAGTCATTGAGGTACGCATCATGTCCGAGCAAATGTCCAGCGACTATGTCAAACCGAACGATCTGGCCAAAGCCATGGTCGATGCGGGTGAATCCAAGGTTCTTCTTTCCACCCGCGATACTCTGATCCGTGCTTACATGGCCGGTGCGATTTTGGGTCTGGCTGCCATGTTCGCCATCACCATTTCCATCAACACCGGTTCGCCGTTGACCGGCGCAATCCTGTTCCCCGTCGGCTTCATCCTGTTGTATTTGCTCGGATTTGATCTCCTGACCGGCGTGTTCATGCTGGTGCCACTGGCGCTACTCGATAAACGCCCCGGCGTGACCGTCAATCAAGTCCTGCGAAACTGGGGGCTGGTGTTCATCGGCAACTTCGCCGGTGCAGTCACGGTCGCTTTCATGATGGCGTTTATTCTTACCTTCGGTTTTACCGTGAATGCCGGTGCCGTGGCGGAAAAGGTGGGGCATATCGGTATGTCGCGCACCTTGGGTTATGAATCGCACGGCATCATGGGCTGGTTCACCATTTTCATCCGCGGGATTCTGTGCAACTGGATGGTCTCTACCGGCGTGGCTGCCGCGATGCTCTCGACCTCGGCCATCGGCAAGATTTTCGCCATGTGGATGCCGATCATGCTGTTCTTTTACATGGGTTTTGAGCACTCGGTGGTGAACATGTTCCTGTTCCCGTTCGCACTGATCATGGGCGGCGATTTCACCTTCGGTGACTACCTGTTGTGGAACGAGTTGCCGACTGCGCTGGGCAATCTGGTCGGTGGCCTGCTGTTCGTCGGGTTGATGATGTACGTCACCCACTACAAAACCGCGCCGAAACGCGAATTGTCGCTGTAAGCGCCGCCACGGCAGGGAAGCCGTTTGTTCCGGGTATATTCCAGGGGATACACCATGCAAGACATTAACCCCAATCAGTTTTCCGGCCGCACCATCGCCCTGCCCGAATCAAGGCAGCTGGATGTGTTGGCCGCCCTATTCGAACGCCGGGGGGCTGCGATTCGCCGCTGCCCGCTGGTCAGTATTCACGACGCGCCGGATCAAGCGCCCATCATCGCCTGGATACGCGCGTTTATCGCCGATGCCACGATGAACGATCTCATCATCCTGACCGGTGAGGGCATTACCCGCTTGATTCAAGCCGCTAAACGCACCGGTCTGGTGGACGCGTTTTTGCATAAACTCGGCACCACCCGATTGATTGTGCGCGGCCCAAAACCGGGCCGTGCGCTGAAGACCTGGGGCTTACAACCCAGCGTTCAGGCCGTAGAACCGACCAGCGCGGGCATTATCAGCACTTTATCCACCCTGCCGGCCTTGTCCCCCCGCATCGGCGTAGTGTTGTACGGCACCGAAGAAAACGCGCCACTGCAAGCGGCGATCAGCGCGCACGGTGCCACGCCCGTACCCGTCGCACCGTACATCTACGCCAGTGAATCCGAGACCGGAGCCGTGCTGGCATTAATTGAAGAATTGGCTGAAGGTCAAATCGACGCCTTGGCGTTTACCAGTCAACCGCAATACAAACGGCTGGCCAGTGTGGCCAAAACACACAATTGCGAACCGCAACTTGTTCAAGGACTGGCGCGCACCCGAATCGCGGCCATTGGCCCGGTGATGGCGAGCTATCTGACCGAAAATGATGTACGAGTCGATGTCGTGCCCGACGGTCGGTTTTTCATGAAGCCGCTCGTGGATGCGCTGGCAGACCATTGGGCGCAAGCGTCTCTTGAGGGGGTGTCACAATGAACGCCTATCCGCCGGTCAGCGCCTTGATCCTCGCCGGGGGCGCTGGTCGGCGCATGGGCGGTGCCGACAAGGGACTCCTGCCTTATGACGACGGCGTGTTGATCGACCCGATCATCAAAACACTCTCGCCGCTCGTCGATGAAGTATTGATCAATGCCAATCGCCATCTGGAGCAGTACCGCCGATGGGGGCATCCTGTCGTGGCCGATCCGGTTCAGGCAGATCACCTGTTTGCAGGCCCCGCCGCTGCCTTGGTTCATGCCAGCCGCCATGCCAAAAACGACTGGCTACTGCTCGCCCCCTGCGACATGCCCGATTATCAACCGCATTGGCTCGGTGCATTGCGGCAAGTACAGGAACAAACCCGCGCAGCGGTCGTCATTGCGCATGACGGATTGCGTTTGCAACCGACTGTTGCCTTGATTCATCGTCCTTGCTTGAGTCAGCGCCCGGCATCGGCCGATGCCCGTTTGCTCAGTGTGCTCACAGCCGGTCGCTACAGCGTGTGTGCACTCGATCAAGATGCCTGGGCTTTTAGCAACCTCAATACGCCGGAGCAATTGCGCGCGCACCAGTCCAGACGCGAGGCGCTGACATGAATCCGCCCGTGCTTGAGCCTCCAGTCGGCGCCTCGCTCCAAGATACCTGCGCGATCTTTCATGCAGACCCCTCGCCCGCCGAAGCCGTCGAATGCCTCTGCGCTCATATTCAGCCGACACCTTGCGAGACGGTGCCACTCCGAGCTGCGCTGGGCCGTTGTCTCAATGAACCGCTGCGTGCGCCGATGGCTTTTCCGCCGTTCACCCGCGCCATGATGGATGGTTACGCGCTGCGTTCGACCGAAGTCAAACCGGGGGCCCAATGGCGTGTTCTTGACGAATTGATTGCCGGGCAAATAGCCGATAAACCGCTCCCTGCACACACCGCACTGCGCATTGCAACGGGGGCGCCTCTACCGATTGGCGCGGATACCGTGTTACGACAAGAATCCGCGCAGCGGTTTGGCCAGACACTGCGCGGATTGCTTCCTCAAATTGAGCGCGGAAAAGATACCGAGGCTATGGGCAGCGTGGCCGCAGTTGGCGACCTGCTGATATCCGCTCATTCGCCACTGTCGCCGACGGATCTTGTCAAGGCAGCGCGACACGGCATCAGCCACTTGTCGGTGCATCGACCGGCGCGGATTGTCCTGTTAGTCATCGGCAACGAACTGACACCCGCCGGGGCACCCTTACCACGCGGCCATTTGTACGAGCACAATGCCCTTCTGATTGAATCGACCCTCGATCAGCGCCGCCTTGGGCAAATCATTCACACCGCAGCGGTAAAAGATGATCTGGCTGCCATTGACCAGTCAATCGGTACGGCTCGTGCTCAACGCCCTGATCTGCTTATCTTGATTGGCGGGACCTCCGTGGGTACGCATGACTTCACCCGACGCGCTCTTTTCCGCCATGGTCAACCACTTTTCGAAGGAGTACATACCCGCCCCGGCCGCACGGCCTGCGCGAGTGTAACCGATAACGGCCTCGTCCTCTTAGCGTTACCCGGCAGCCCTAAAGCGGTTAATGCGCTGCTTGAAAACATCCTGCTACCCACCTTGCGCTTCATGCAGGGCCATCTTATCCCGTGATCATTGTTGCGAATCCGGCAAGGAACGCACCGACCTGCACCAACTTAAATCATGAACTCTCTTGGTTGCGCCATAAACGAGCGAAAAACCCAATCTTAATCCAACTAATCTAATGTAACCATATGTTATTTATAGTTTTATAAAGTTGGCATCATTATCGCTATCTCTTGTATACCAGATGAAATACAAGAAGGTGTGCGTTATGCAAAAGCAGGTTGTCCAGCACGAAGATCAACAGAATACAAATGAGGATACGGGCACGGGGAATGTGCTGACGATCACGGATTGGTTACAGCGATGGAAAACAGATCCACAAGCGACTGCTCGGGACTTGCTTGATCGGCAACAAAAACACATCGCCGACTGGGAAGCGGGAAAAACCCCTCAATGGATCAATCTTGTTGCACTTGATGTGCTTGAAGCACAGATTGACGAACTTCTGAAGAAAGACGCAAAAGACCTGCCACTTTATGGGGTGCCGTTTGCCGTCAAGGACAACATTGATGTTGCGGGCATACCGACGACCGCAGGCTGTCCTGAATATGCCTACACGCCAGATTCGGATGCCTTTGTTATCGCCGAGCTTAAAAAGGCCGGTGCCATTTGTATCGGTAAAACCAATCTTGATCAATTCGCGACGGGCTTAAACGGAACGCGCACGCCCTATTCCATTCCCCATTCGGTCTTTAATGAGGCTTATATATCCGGCGGTTCGAGTTCCGGTTCGGCAGTGGCGGTGGCGCTGGGTGAAGTGGCATTTTCATTGGGCACGGATACGGCCGGGTCAGGTCGAGTCCCGGCCGGTTGCAACCAACTGGTAGGGTTGAAACCGAGCAAGGGATATATCAGTACGAACGGTTTAATCCCGGCGTGTCGCACACTCGATTGCATTTCAATCTTCGCGCATACGGTGGACGATGCCCAAAAGGTGCTCGCCGTCGCCGGTGTTTATGATGCGGAGGATCCTTATGCACGCCGCGCCGCGCCATCAACCAAGTCGTTGTCATCACAAGGCCTGAAACTGGCAACCTTCAGTGGCTTGCAGTGGTTTGGGGATACCGAACAGAAAGCCGCTTGGGATGCCTATGTCGCGCAACTGGCCAAACGAGGCATCACGCTGACGGAAATCGATCCGACGCCTTTTTTTGCGCTGGCACCGCTGCTCTATAACGGCCCCTGGGTGGCCGAGCGTTTGGCCGCACTTTCTGACTTTCTGGCAGAGCAACCTGAGGCCATTCATCCTGTGGTGCGTGAAATCGTGCAATCCGGCGAAAAATTCTCTGCCGTCGATACGTTCAATGCCGAATATCAACGTGCTGATTTGGCGAGGCAAATCCAACTTGCCCTCTCCGAGTTCGATGCGCTGATGGTGCCAACGGCACCAATTTTCCCCACGATTGAAGCGATGTTGGCCGAGCCGATCAAGCTCAATTCCGAGCTGGGCACCTACACGAATTTTGTCAATCTGGCGGATTTGTCCGCGCTGGCTGTACCCGCCGGTTTGCGTACCGACGGACTGCCGTTCGGTATCACCCTGATTGCCGAAGCTTGGGCCGAAGCCCGATTGGCCGCCATTGCCAAACAGTTGAACCAAGAAAAAACGGGCATCCCGCCGCTGCGCCGTGATGAAATTGCGCTCGCCGTTGTGGGTGCGCACCTGACGGGCATGCCGCTGAATCACCAATTGACCGGCCGGGGTGGTCGCCTGCT
>JACDJB010003362.1_pt1 | contig 10574 bp, 6 predicted proteins | sample 7454121 | NCBI WGS metagenome assembly JACDJB01 (sample SAMN14253290, study PRJNA609438) | sludge metagenome | isolation source: sludge after 25d culture with pyrite | collected 2018-12-20 | reverse complement strand
TTGACGCCGTTCCTCCGAGGCGAGGAGCTTTTCAGTTCGGGTAGATCCTCATATAGCCAACACCGAACCGTGTGGCCGGGGCTGAGCGATTTCAATTCCGGTTCCTCTTGAATGCAGATCTCCAGATTGTATTGGATGCGCACCACACAACGGGGCCAGAACTTGCAGCCGGTCGGCAAATTAATCAGATTTGGAACTGAGCCGGGAATCGTTGTCAGCGGTTTATCGGCATGTCCGAGGATAGGCGTCGATCCGATGAGCGCCTCGGTATAGGGATGCTTGGGCGACTTGAACAGTTCGCCGACAGGCGCCTGTTCGACGATGCGGCCGGCGTACATCACGTTTACCCGGTCGCACATCTCGGCGACGACGCCCAGATCGTGGGTAATGAGGATGATGGCCGTATCCATCTTCGAGCGCAGATTGCGCATCAGGTCCAGAATCTGGGCCTGGATGGTAACGTCGAGCGCCGTCGTCGGCTCGTCGGCGATAAGCAGTTCCGGCACACAGGCCAGGGCCATGGCGATCATCACGCGTTGGGCCATGCCGCCCGACAGCTCGTGCGGGAATGCCTTAACGCGCGACTCCGGATCGGGCACGCCAACCATCGCCAGCAGTTCGATGGCGCGCTTCTCGCCTATCTCCTTGCCGACATCCTGATGAATCTGCAACACTTCGGAGAGTTGATCGCCGATTCGGAAAACGGGATTGAGGCTGCTCTGCGGCTGCTGGAAAATCATCGAGACCCGATTGCCGCGAATCTCAACCATGCGCGACTCCGGCAATTCCAACAGATCCTGGGTGTCGAAGATGATCTGACCATCGACGATTCTGCCCGGCTGACCGATGAGGCGCATGATGGAGAGCGAGGTCACGCTCTTGCCGCAACCGGATTCCCCCACCAGGCCGACCACTTCGCCGCGCTTGACCATGAAATCAATGCCATCGACAGCGCGCACGACCCCGGCTTCGGTAAAGAACTGGGTTTTCAGGTTCCTGATATCCAGTATGACGTTCTTATCGTTAGTCACTCTACCTTCTTGCCTTTCCACCCGTTCAGATTTGCGTTGTGATAATGCCACCGATTTATTGTAACCGCGGGTCTCTTATCCGGCAGCTATTGGCTACTGATCGTGCCATTCGTCTTTATCTTTCCTGCGAGCATCGCCAACGTACATTGCCACGCTGATAACGCCCAGGAAGATGCCCACGGTTGAGGCGGCGAATGCGATGAAGTTTACCAGAAAGGTAGACGGCAAATAGCGCAAGACCACAAGGAACGGCAGGACAGCTCCTGTCAACACCATCAGGAAACCAATCACCATCAAGCGATTAGGTCGCATCTCGATTAAGTTTTGGATCGTACAGCCAACAGGCCACCCGATGATCCTCACTGACGACAAAGTTCGGCGGCACCTTCACATCGCAAAGACCCGCCATAAAGCTGGAGCAGCGCGGATGGAAGCGACAGCCGGTGGGCGGCTTCACCAGACTCGGCGGCTCGCCCTTCGGAATCTCGCGCAGAACCAGCGCATTGTCCGCATTCGGATCGGATGATGCATCAAGCAATGCCAACGTGTACGGATGCCTCGGATCGTCCAGCAAATCCTCCATGCGAGCGAACTCAATCACCTCGCCGGCATACATGACAAATATATACTCGGAGAAGTAGCGCACGGTGGAAAGATCGTGGGTGATATAGATAACCGCCAGGTTGTGGCTCTCTTGCAGCTTGCGCAGCAAGCGCAAAATCTCGACGCGCACCGAAGCGTCCAGCATGGAAACCGGCTCATCGGCAACCAGCAGCTTCGGCTCCATGATCATGGCCCGGGCAATAACGACGCGCTGCTGCTGACCCCCGCTCAACATATGAGGAAACTTGGGCAGCACTTCGTTAATAGGGGTCAGCTTCACTTCCTCAAGGATTTTCTCGATGCGTCGCATTCGCTCTTGCGAATCAGACACGCCGTTCACAATCAACGGCTCCTCAAGGATCGTCTTGATACTCATGAAAGGCGGCAAGGCTCCGAAGGGATCCTGCTGAACGTAGCCTATCTTGGAGCGATATTTGCGGAGGTCATCGCCTCTGGTTTTGCTCAGTGGCGTGTCGTCGAATATCACGTCCCCCTTGGTGGGGATATTCAGGCCGAGAATGGTCTTCATCAGGCTCGACTTGCCGCAACCGCTCTCGCCTACGCAAGCAATCGCCTCGCCCTGCTTAAGGTCGAAAGTGACATTATCAACAGCGCGGACATAACCGGCATGACCAAAGCCAAACCGTTTTAATTCATACCAGACGTGCAGATCCTTGATCTGCAACAGCGGCTGACCGTTCATCTCTGAAACGGCGCTTATCTCAGAGTTATCTTTAATCATTATGCCGGTCCAATTTCCTTGTATGTGGCAATTATCCGATCAGCTAGGCGTACAGCCAGCATTTGACCTTGCGATCACCGTCCACTAAAACGGTGGGTGGTTCTTCGTCGCACTTCTCAAAACGTTTGGGGCAACGGTCTTTGAAACGACAACCCGTAGGCGGATTGAGCAGGCTGGGCGGCTGACCGGTAATAAACTCCGGCTCTATTGTCTCGCGCAAGCGCGGCACGCTGGCCATGAGCGCATGCGAGTATGGGTGCAATGGATTGGTGAAGAAGCGCCGGGCGTCGCCGACCTCCACGATCTGACCCGCGTACATTACAGCCACGTTGTCGGCCAGTTCGCTGGATGTGGCGATGTCGTGGGTGATGAGGATGAAGCTGGTCTCCAGTTCTTTCTTCATCCGCTTCATGAGATTCATGATGCTGGCCTGAGTCAGCACGTCCAGAGCCGATGTCGGCTCGTCCAGCAGGACGACGTCGGGCAGGGTCACCAGAGCCATGGCCAAAGCCGAACGCTGGCGCATGCCGCCGCTCAACTCGAAGGCGTAGCGGTGGAGAAAGTCCACGGGCACACCGACATGCTCCAGCATACGGGCGGCGCTCTTGGTGGCTTCCTCTTTGTCCATGTTCATGTGAACAAGAGCCGGCTCGGCCACCTGATCGCCGATTCGCATGACGGGATTGAGCGCGTTCATGGCCGCCTGAGGGACCATGGAGATCCGTTTCCAGCGAATCTCCTTGCGGAAGCTCTCATCGTTCAGAGCCATAATGTTCTGGTCATGCAACCAGATTTCACCGTCATAAGTCCCTGCATTTCGCGGAAGCAGGCGCAAGATAGCCTTGGCCAGCGAACTCTTGCCGCAACCCGACTCGCCAATGATGACTGTGGCCTCGTTCTTGCGCAGGTCAAAATCGACGCCGTCTACAGCCTGGACGAAGCCACTCCGCGTATTAAAGTACAAGCGAAGGTTTCTCACCTTCAGGACTAATTCTTTTGGCTTTTCCATAGACTTTATATTTCGCGCAATCTCGGATTGAACACACGATCTAAAGCAAAACCAACCATGGCGAAGCCCAGCCCGGCGATCATCAGCAGGAAAGACGGTAGCAAGATCCAGTAGTAATAGCCGTTGAACAGCGCGCCCTGCCGGTTGGCATCATTGATAAGCTTGCCCCAGGTTGGGATGAAGGGGTCGCCCAGTCCCAGAACGGCCAAAGAGGCCTCCAGGAAGACAAAACTGGGCACGAGGATCACGATAGCCGGAATAACCAGCGGCAGGATGCGCGGGATTAGATAGCGGAAGATGATCCGCATATCACCCGCCCCATATGCGCGAGCGGCGTCGATGTAGGGCGATTCCTTCACCTGCATGAAGATGGCCCGGTAATTCTTGATCTGCAACCCGAAGATGCTCAGCACAATGACCAGGCCCAACGTGATCCAAATGCTTCGACTATAGAGCGTGCCCACCATAATCAAAATGGGCAAAAGCGGGATAATAGAGTTCACTTCCGTTATCCGCTGAATGAGGCCATCCACCCAGCCGCCAACCCAGACGCCGAAAGCGGCAATACCCATCGTGGTGACGGTGGTGAACAAGGCAGCCAGCAAGCCGAAAGCCATGGCAATAGGAGTTCCCCAAAGCAAGGCTACCGAGAGGTCACGCCGTTGGTGGTCGGTTCCGGCAACGCCATGAACCTGACCATAACTGACGAACGACAGATCAAGTTCGGACTCAGGCTCGAACAAAAGAGCTGTGGCATCCAGCCGGTAGGTACCCTGCAGGACCTGAATACCCTCCTTGCTGGGATCATCAAAAAGCCCCTGGATAACCGTAATACCGTCTATCCCGGTTTCACGCTCCAGGCGTCGTTGCAGGCGGGTGTCCTGGTCGAAACGCACCGAGGTACTGCCTCCCGCCGAAAACTCTCCGGCGCGTATCTCGCGGCCGTCCGGTGTAATCCAGGTCAACTCGACGAAGGGCTGCTTGCCGGCATATTTTGCCGCGGCGAACAGAATCATTTCAGGCGGAAAGGTGTCGTAGGGGAAGTCGAATTCGAATGAATAGCGCGCCTCGCGCGTATCGGTCGATAACTGCTCAATTGTAGGTTCGATATCCCCTTGTGAACTGTCGATGATTACCGATGCCGCCTGATCCGTGCTCCTGAACCAGTTCGTCCATGCCGGCGCAGCATTACGGGGATAGAACCGCCAGACATCCTCGCCGCCGCGCCAGAGTCTCACCGCTTCATTATACGGTATGATAATGGGCGTAATGATGGATACGATCAGCAGCAGGCCAATAATGATCATGCCAATAACGGCTGTTGGATACTGGCCCAGCTGACGCAGGGCGCCCAGCATTCCTTTCATTGTTTCCGCTCCCCGCCCCCGATCCTCACGCGCGGATCAACCAGAGCATAGACAAAGTCCAACAAGAAAACGGTTATGGCTAACAAATATGCGTATAGCACCACATTGGCGACAATCACCGGTGTGTCAAACGCACCAATAGCACGGAAATAAAGCTCGCCCACTCCGGGCCAGTTAAAAACCGTCTCGAAGATGATGGCCCCGGTCCAGAGACCGATGAGCAGCAGGGCGAAACTGGTGATGATATTGGGCAATGTGGGGCGCAGGATATAACGCCGCTCGATCATCCGGTCGGAAAGTCCCTTGGCCTTGGCCATCTCCACGTAGTCCTCGCTGGAATAAATGAGGAAGAACGTCCGCCAATTATAGGCTGTCAGGAAAATGGCGGAAATGAGCCAGGCAGCAATGGGCAATACCATATGTTTCGCCAGGCTGAGCGCGTAATCCAGGGTGTTTTCGGGGGGCGGCGCGGACACCATTCCACCGAACGGCAAAATTTTGAACCATGCGGCAAAAATGAGAATCAGGAAAAGCCCGTAGAACCATGCCGGCGCGGCCGAGGTCGGCGCCAGAGCCAGCACAGCTTTATCGGGAACACTGCCATAGCGCCGGGAAAGGCTCAGCCCGGCGAACAATGCAATGAAAAACAGCATCAGGTTTGCAGTTCCAAACAGGAGCAACGTGGATGGCAGCCGCTCCAGGAGGATGTTCCTCACCAGGCGCGAGCCGCTGTCGCTCATCAGCTGCTGGGAATATCCAAGGTTCAGGGTCATCCCGTCCCTCAAATATTCAAGACTGCGTATGGCGAAGGGCCGGTCCAGCCCAAATCGTTGGGCTTCGAGTTCTACACGCTTGTTGATGTAGTCGATGCGCTGGGCAGACGACAGCGTCTTGAACGCCGGATCGGCCGTGGCGGCCACGGCCACCGATTCACGAATCGTGGCCATGCGCATCTCATCCACCGCGCCGCCCATATTGGCGACGATAATTGTAATGTAAACACCAATGGCGACGGTAATTACCAACGCCACTAATTTCAGAAGCATATAACGCAGAAGTCGCTGGGCGCTCTGTATTCGGGCTTTGCGAGCCGAGGACTCAATGGATTCGACATCAACCTCGGCGTTGATATCGAAACTGCCGGCGATCACGTCTGTGGCCATGGCCTCACCTCTTCGTGTTCCGCGAGAAAAACAGGACAGAAGGTAAGTAGGAGGAGGTGACTCGAAGGTCACCTCCTCTACTTACCTAGATTTTAGCACAGACGATCGTATGTGCTACCGAATGAAAGTCAATTACGGGGCGGTCACGAACTCAAAGCTGGACAGACCAGGGATGGCAACCAGCTTGGAGACGACAACGACATCCAGGCGATTCGCGCCTTCGGCCAGGCCACCGGTGACTTCGGAACTCAGAACAGCTTGCCAGACGCCGTCTTCAACGGCCTCGGCCGTGCCTTCGGCAACCAGCGCCCCGTCCGCTCCGAACACCAGGTAGTTGACGGCTTCGATATCGTCGACCGGGTAAGGACCGTCGAAGACATCGATGAAGATGTCAAAGGCGGCTTCCTCCCCAATGGTCACGCGCGCCGGCCCGTCGATCTCCGTCACCGGGAAGGCGGGAGCGGCGAAGTTGGAGAAGCGGCTGGCCAGATCCGGGTAGGCCGCATAGTGGGACAGCACAGCCTGACCCTCGACCGGGAAGACCCCGGACAGGAAGTATGGGCCGGTGCTGATGTAGTAGTGGCCGTAACGGCGAGCGAACTCGGCCAGGTTGTCATAGCGCGCAGTCGCTTCCTCGGCGGTCACATACTGACCCAGCGTCGGGGCATAGGGGATGTAGGCCTCTTCCGTGGCGGAGATCAACTCGCCGGCCATGATTTCGAGGGACGGCCCGGAAATCAGGTTGGCCCGCTCGAGTTCATTGGCCGAAGCCTTTTCGGGCGTGAAGGCAAACCCGCCGTTGGCGTCGCCACGCAGCATGAGCGACATATTGTGCCAGGCGACGTCGGAGTAGTCGTAGACGCCGGCCGGCCACCAGGAAGCAACGGCGTTCTCGGCATCCAGGCTACCCGCGTCGGTCCAGGTCTCGATCACCAGCGGATCGGTGGAGACGATGCGGACGCCCCGGAAAGCGCTCAGGAACTGCTCGCGGGTCGGAACCAGCGCCTCGTCGTAGTTCGGGCTGGCCGGATCGCCCAGGTCAAAGTTGGTGATCATGGCCATGACGAAGTCAGCCGCGCTGATGGGGCTGCCGTCATGCCAGGTCACCGTGGTGTAGAGATCCTCCGGATAGTACACGGTCGACTTGAGCAGAACGGTCTGCGTCTCGGTATAGACTTCGGCGGCGGTCAGAAAGACCTGGTTCTCGGCATCCCATCCGGCCCACGCGTCGTCGGGGACGACCACTTCAGGCTCGAAGGTAAGCGTAACCCAGTCGGAAGACGCCGCCATCGGATAGCCCTCGCGGACCGTCAGTTCGGCCCGCTCGATGCGACCCGGCAGGCCCAGGCCGGTATTCGGGTCAAAGTAGATACCGAGATCGCCGACGCCGCGGATGATCATCTGGTCGAACACCCAGTTCGAACCGCCGAAGGGGTTCCACGGCTCAGTGAAGACGCTGGGCAGGCCAACGTTCATGGAGCCGCCGACTTCGTCCTCAAAGCGCAGCGTCTTGGACCACATCGCGGCGCCGCTGACGCCGCCGGCCAGGTCGGTCGTCACCGAAACTTCATTGCGGAATGGCACGACAGTGGTACGGCTGGTGATCCAGTCGCGGGTCGCGTATTCATTGCTCATCGGCAACGCCGTGCGGAACAGCTCATTGCGCTCATCAATGGAGGCGAAATCGCCGTTGAAGATCTTCGCGGAAGCATCATCCAGCTCCGCGGGCGGGGCGTAGAGCGCCCACAGCGGCCACGGCAGAACACGATTGGTGTAGTACTGCTCGAAGGAGAACGTGGACTCGCGATCGATGCTCGTCTGGCTCCAGGCGCCGGTGTAGAGGTGCCACTCGCACAGGGTCGGATCGCCGGCGTTCCAAATCGGGCTAAGCTCGGCCGAGGTGCGCTCGACGCGCTCGACCTGGAAGCCCAACTCCTCAAGCTGGGTGGCAATGTAGCCGCCGATCAGCAGACGGGTGTCTTCCGTGCGGATCAGGACTTTGACGTTGATAGGCTCGCCGTTGAAGGACCAAACGCCGCCATCAAGGGTGGCGCCCATGGCTTCCATCTCGGCCGTGATCAGCTCACGAGCCTTCTCAAGGTCATAACTCCACTTGGCTTCCTCCAGGCGGATTTCCTTGGCGAAACGGGCGCGATCGGCGCTGGCTTCGGCAATGGTCGTGTACTTCGGCACGGCCAGACCCTGATACAGTTCCTGAGCGACGTAGCTGCGGTCTATGGCAAAGTTCATTGCCTGCCGAATATTCTCGTTCTGGAACGGGTTGAGCATGGCTTCGTCCTGACAAGTGCCGATGTTGAAAAGCAACTCGTCAAAAAGACCATACTGCGTCCGGGTCTCGATATTTTCGGAGGCGATAGCCTGGGTAGCGGCCTCGCCGCCAATGTCGTCGGCGTACATGTGCATGTCGCCGGCTTCCAGACGGGCCACAGCCGCGTTGGAGTCAGGCTCCTGCACGACGACGATGGTGTCGAGCCAACCGCCCTTGCGGGTCGCTTCTTCCTCATTCACAGGCTCGACTTCAACTTCGACGACGCGGGTGACTTCGACCTCGACGGGCGCGCTGGTCACCTCGACCTCGACGACTTCGGGTTCGCCCTCAACAACTTCCGTCTCGGTGACGACACGGGTAACCTCGACGACCTGCTGGCCGCCGCAGGCAGTCATAAGCCCACCCACCAAAACAAATAGCGCTATAAGCGCCCACACTTTCTTCGACATTATAGGTTGTCCTCCTCTAACGATTGTCAGGTTCGTGGCCTCAGCCGAACGATGGGTTTGATCGGCCTGGCCTATGTCGACGTTTATCCGGATTGTGCTAAAAAGCATGATCATCTCAATGCGTTTACGGGATACGTTAGCACCCCTCTTACGTTGAGGCATCACCTCCTCTAGTCAACTGTTGTACCTGGAAAACAAAAACGCAGTCATCACCTTTACCTGATTAGAAAGGTAACGCTGCGCCGTCGGAATGGGGGTTGTTTTCAACCGGAATCGGGACAGACAGTCTCATGTGTTTTTGTGTCACAAGGTTTCCTGGATCAAAGTATAGTTCAACACAACTTTCCTGTCAACTTAGTAACAATTGGGTGACAAATACCGAACAAAAGTATGATTTCTCACGGTCAATGTACTCAACGATCGATATCGATCTCCCAGATATTGTACATTTCAGACATTTGCGTGGAGTCCAGCCCAAAGTTCAGAACCTCGGGCGCGGCGGCCGCAACCTTCAATCGCAAGAATAGCGGGATGACCGGTAACTCCCGCGAGAAGATGATCTGCGCTTCCCGATGACCCGCCGCATATTCCGGCGTGCCGGGAAGGCTCTGCGTGGCCCGGGCACAAGCTTCGTCAAAAGCCGGGTCGGCAAAACCGGTATTGTTCAGCCCTCCCCACCCGGTGTAGTTCAGGCCATTCTTGGGATTCACCTCGTCGGCTGGGCCGGGAACCTGATCGCTGCGATAAAGAGCGCACGGCGGCTCCACGCCGGTGAGCCAGGCGAACTCGCCCAGATCATAGCGACGGCCGAAAAGCGGGCTATCCGACCTGTCGGCAAACCATTCGCCGGCCGGCAAATAGTCTACCCGAACGTCGATGCCGCAATCAGCCATGTTATCCTTGAAGATGGTCATGATCTGCCGGCGCATGGCGTTGCCGGCCGTTGTTTGCGCGATGGGCGCAAAGCGCGCGCCGGCCGGGTCCAGGCGAAAGCCGTCGGCGTCGCGCCGGCCATAGCCGGCTTCGTCCAGCATCATGTTGGCTGCTTCGGGATCATACGGCCACTCCGTCAGGCCCTCGGTCGGATAGAGCGGGTGCGTGGCGGGCACGTAGGTGTGGATAATCTCCGAGCGGCCGTACAGGATGTCATCGACCATTCGTTGGCGGTCGACGCACATCGTCATCGCCTGGCGAACCCGGACATCCTCAAACCAGTCATAGCGACTTTCCGCATAATCCCCATAAGGATCAATGTTGAAGTCCATGTGTTCATAGATTGTGCCGATCTGAAAGTAGGGGATCAGCAATCCGGATTCCTCGGCCTCGATCAGGGAAGGCGCTTCATTGGTGCTCAGCCCGTCCTGCGTGGCAATATCACACTCACCGGAGAGGAGTCGAGCCAACAATTGTTCGGTATCGGGGATGAACTTGAATATCACGCTATCGAGGTATGGCAAGCCTTCGTCCCGGCGATAGTAATACTCATTCCTGACCAGCCGGATGTATTCACCCGAAACCCACTCCTCGACCCGGAACGCTCCGTCGCCGATGGGCAGGTGATGGGACTCCTCCGCCTCGAGCAGCTCCGCGGGCGAGTATCGATCCCAAATGTGCTCGGGGTATGGAGTCCAGAAATTAAGAAAATAAGTCGAGTCCTTATAGCCCGGCAGACCTGTCCAGCGCGTGGACAACTCTCCGGTAGCTTCGTAACTCAGGGTACGGTCAACCACCGTCCTGTCGGAAGCCGTGTCGGGATGTCGAGCCACATTGAAGCTATAGACCGAGTCGGAAGCCTTCACCGGCGTCCCATCGGCAAAGACAGTCGGCTTCATGTGGAAGTCCACGACCATCTGTGCCATCTCGATCGGCGCGCCGTTAAAGGTCACTTCCTCGCCTGCCGCATTGAGGATGACGTCACCC
>JACDJB010003361.1_pt1 | contig 10577 bp, 8 predicted proteins | sample 7454121 | NCBI WGS metagenome assembly JACDJB01 (sample SAMN14253290, study PRJNA609438) | sludge metagenome | isolation source: sludge after 25d culture with pyrite | collected 2018-12-20 | reverse complement strand
TGGCGGGCGGCCTGCATCTGGGCCAGCAGCGCTGGTTTGGGGATGCCGTGGGTGGGGAGGGTGGTGTGGTTCATTAGCGGATGAAGTCGGGATTGGGGACGGGAGATTGATTATTGGCGAACAGTAATCAATCGTACTTGTGATGTCAATTATCAATGATGTGGTATGATAGACCTCATTCAAGTCATTTCCGCGGAGGTCAGTTCATGCTTCACACTTTTACTGCCGTCTACGACGGCCAAGTATTGCGTCCCGAAGAAGTCCTCAATCTTGAAAAGGATAGGCGCTATCGGATCACCGTTCAGGCCGAACCGGCTGCCGACATAGACGTGTGGCAAGTGCTCGAAGCCCTGGCCGGAACCATCGACGCCCCCGAAGACTGGTCTCTTGAACACGATCACTACTTGTATGGTACACCGAAGTGGAGCGGTCTGACAGTACACGATGACTGAGTCCATCTTCCTGGATACCGCGTACATCCAGGCGCTGTTAAATCGTCGAGACTACTTCCACGAGATTGCTCTGTCGTTACTGCCGCGTGTTCAGACCGCAAGGGAGGCATGGGTTACCGAAGCGGTATTGGTAGAGGTGGGCAATGCCTTGAGTGCATACGACCGAAGTGCGGTAGTTTGGTTCATCTGGCAGAGCTATCGCACGAAGAATTTACGCGTTGTGGCTGTAAACGCCGATCTCTTCCAACGTGGAGTAACGTTGTATGAGGCTCGACCAGATAAAACATGGGGTTTGACCGACTGCATTTCCTTTACAGTGATGCGCGAGCAGGGGCTGATCGTCGCCGCGACGAGCGATAGGCACTTTATTCAGGCTGGTTTTCGGGCACTGATGGTGGAATCGTAGAAGAGTAGAAGATAGGGGAAAACGTAAAAATCCTGCCTTGACAATGCAACCGGTTGCCGTTAGAATTGACGCATCTGCAAACGGTTGCAGAGTCTAACCGGTTTCCTCCTCCAACGACGCAGCGATGCCCAATATTCGCGATGTCGCTGACCAGGCTGGGGTCCATCCCAGCACCGTCAGCAGAGTGTTTTCTGGAAAACCACACATCAGCGAGCCAACTCGCGACAAAGTCCTGAAAGCCGCGGAGACGCTTGGCTTCCAGCCAAACGCCGTTGCGCGGTCGCTGACGCTGCAGCGCACGAATATGGTGGCCGTGGTGGTTCCCCACGTCTTCGATGGATACTTCGAGGACAGTTTTTTTCCGCAGGTGATGCGCGGCCTGCTGCAAGTGGCCTACAAATACGGCTACCGGGTGTTGGTGGGGGGCAGCGGCGGCCATATGGACGAAGTGACGCAGACATACGACATCGTCGGCTCAAGGCAGGCGGATGGCGTCATCGTGCTTGGCTCGCGGCTGGATGTGGATGTGGTGGAGGCGCTCAGCGAATACCATATCCCTTTCGTCGTCATGGGTCGCCCGGAGTCGCCCTCGCCGGACATCGCCTGGGTGGACTCGCAGGACCGCTGCTATACTACCGAAGTCGTTCGCTATCTGGTTCAACTCGGCCATCGTCGCATCGCCTATGTCGGCGGGGACCCCGATGTTCAGGTGACGGTCGAGCGGCTGGCTGGCTACCGGGCCGCGCTGGCCGAAGCCGGCATCGAATCACTGCCGGAGTGGGTGGATTTCGGCTTTTTTGCCGAAGATGGCGGCTATCAGGCAGTGCAAAGGATGGCTAGACTTGGTCATCTGGCGCCAACGGCGTATTATGCAGCGAACGACCTGATGGCGGTCGGCATTCTGCGAGCCTTGCATGAACGCAACATACCCGTTCCCCAAGCTGTTTCGGTGGTAGGCACCAATGGATCGCTTGTCGCCAGCCATGCCTACCCGGCCTTGACCACGCTTTATGTGCCTTACGCCGAAATGACGGCCAAAGCAGCATCGATTCTCATCCAAAGCATTCAAACAGGAGGAATACCCAGAGAACAAAGCACCTTCGAATGTAAGCTGATTGTCCGCAATTCCACAGGCCCGGCGGCAAACTAGCAGGCCGGACCTGAATGAATTCCCGTATCAACCATCTCCAATTCTCAATCTACTCAGGAGGTAGAAGACCTATGTTTCGCCGAACCTATCTGGTTCTCGTAGTTTTGCTGCTGGCCTCCCTGCTGCTGGCCGCCTGTGGCGGCGCCGCAGCTCCGACGGCCACCCCCGTCCCCCCGACCGAGCCGCCTGCAGCGGCGCCCACCGACACCGCCGTCCCTCCGACGGAGGCTCCCCCCACCGACACGCCCGAACCGGCCCCCACTGATACACCCGCGGCGCCAGCTGTCACCCTGAAGATTTGGGCTGACAACACCCGGGCGCCTGCGCTGCAGGCGGCCGCGGCCGACTTCGAGGCTCAGTACGGCGTCAAGCTTGAGATCAGCGAATTGGGCTTCGGCGACATTCGCGACAATGTCAAGCGCGCTGCCCCGGCTGGCGAAGGCCCCGACCTGTTCATTGGCGCCCACGACTGGGTTGGCGAGTTGTACGAGAACGGCATCCTGGCTCCGGTTGACCTGGGCGCCAAGGCTGATGAGTTCTTCCCCACCGCCCTGGAGATGTTCAGCTACCAGGGCGACCTGGTCGGCATGCCCTACGCCACCGAAAACCTGGCCTTCTTCTACAACCCCGACATGGTCACGGAAGTTCCCGCGACATGGGATGAGGTGAAGACCCTGGCCATGGAACTGCAGGACTCCGGCGTCGCCAAGTACGGCTTCTGCCGCCAACAGGGCGACCCCTATCACTTCTACCCACTCCAGACCGCCTTCGGCGGCTACGTCTTCGGCACCAACGAGGACGGCACCTGGAATTCTTCGGATGTCGGTCTCGGCAACGAAGGATCGATTGCCTCCGCGCAGTGGCTGGCCGACATGGTAGCCCAGGGCAGCATCGTCAAGGACATCGACTGGGACACGTATCACAAGGCTTTCGAGACCGGTGAATGCGCCATGACCATCACCGGCCCGTGGGCGCTGCCCCGGTTCCGCGAGGCTGGTATCCCCTACGAGATCGCCGATTTCCCGACGGGACCTGCCGGCGCCAGCCAGCCCTTCCTGGGCGGCCAGGCCTTCTTCGTCAACGCCTTCAGCGAGAATCAGCTGCTGGCGCAGTCGTTCCTGACCGAGTACATGGCCACCGAGCCGGCCATGCGGGCGCTGTTCGAGGCTGACCCGCGTCCTTCGGCCTTCCTGGCCGTGCGCGAGGCGCCCGATGACCCCGACATGGAGAAGTTCGGTGGAGCCGCCGCTGCTGCTGTGGCGATGCCTAACATCCCGCAGATGTCGGCTGTCTGGGGACCCTGGGGCGACGCCCTGACCCTGATTCAGCAAGGCACATCGACGGCGGAAGAGGCAATGACCAATGCCCAGACGCAGGTCGAGACCGCTCTGACGCAGTAAAGGTACCATGAAAGAGAGAGGGGGAAAATCCCCCTCTCTCTTTCTCATTGGCTGCGCTTCATGATTCATCATCACGCCAGTGGGCGATTTCCACACTCTGAGAGGTACTGCATTCACCATCGTTGATTTCTGTTGCCGCTGACTGCGCCATCTCCTCTAGTGGCGTAAGTCCGATTTTCGCTCTGCGCCCATTTTACCGGCTGTCCGCATCAAGGAGAAGAGCTTATGGCAAAAACACCTGCTGTCGAAGTGAAACCTGGGGGCCGCTATTGGGGGGGCAATGTGTCAGGCATCCTGCTGCGCCTGATCTTTTTGGGCTTGTTCGATGCCTTCGTGATCTTTACCGGCTGGCAGTTAATTGCCGGTGGGAATGATTTCGTGCTGGCCATTGTGATTTGGCTGATCGCATTGGTCGTCAACATCGTCGTCCTGCGCAATGACGCCATGCCCCTGCGTTGGATCATACCGGGGTTGGCCTTCATGACCTTGATGCACATCTACCCGGTGATATTCACGGTTTATACCGCTTTCACCAATTTCAGCGATGGGCATCTGGTCCAGAAGGTGACGGCGATCGAGGTGCTCGAATCCCAAACCTACCTGCCGGAGGACGCCAGGACTTTCACCTGGACGGCGTACAGCGCGCCGGATGGCAGCTATGCCCTGTGGCTGACCGAGGAGGGCGGCGCCCAGTTCTTTGCCACCAGCACTGGCGAAGCCTTCACGAAGGAACAACTGGAAGAACAAGGCGTGGAATTCGACGCCGCCGGCAACCCGGTGACTGTGGGCGAGTACACCGTCATTCCCCAGAACCAGCGTTTTGCCGTGTTGGCCAATCTGCAGCCGTTGACGTTTGGGCCGCCTGAACAGGGCGTGAAGATCACCACCGCCACAACCGCCGGCCAGGTGCAACCGAAGTATGTCTATGACAGAGAGCAGGACGCCATGGTCGACCAAGAGACCGGCGTGGTGTATACGGCCACCGAGGGCACGTTTACGTCACCCGATGGCGACACCCTGATTCCCGGCTTTCCGGTGGTAATTGGATTCGAGAATTTCGTGCGCTTGTTCACCAGCCCCGCCCTGCGCGGCCCGCTGGTGACCATCTTCATCTGGACAGTGCTCTTCGCCTTCTTCAGCGTTTTCTCGACGTTCGTGCTTGGCCTGCTGCTGGCTCTGGCGCTGAATACGCCTAACCTGCCGTTGCGCCGGTTGATTAGGGTGCTGATGATTGTGCCTTACGCCTTGCCGGCGTTCATCAGCGTCTTGATCTGGCGTGGTATGTTCAACCCCGTCATTGGCATCATCGGCACGCAGTGGGATCCAGGCTGGTTCTCCAGTCCCTTCTGGGCCAAGGTAGGCATCCTGATCATCAACCTCTGGCTGGGCTATTCCTACATGTTCCTGGTCACCACCGGCGCCCTGCAGGGCATCCCGGCCGATCTCTACGAGGCGGCCAAGGTGGACGGCTCCAGTGGTCTGCACCAGTTCCGTCGCATCACGTTGCCCCTGCTGTTGGTGGCTGTGGGGCCGTTGCTGATCGGCTCCTTTGCCTTCAACTTCAACAACTTCACCATCATCCAGTTGTACAACAACGGCGGCCCACCCATTCCCGGCACACCCACACCTGCCGGCTACACCGATATCCTGATCAGCTACACCTATAAGCTGGCTTTTGGCGGCGGCCGCGGCGCCGACTATGGTTTGGCGGCAGCCATCTCAATCGTGATCTTCATCATCGTGGGCGCGATCACGGTCATGAACTTCCGCTTCACCGGCATGCTGGAGGAGGTTTCCGAAAATGTCTAACGCACAACCAACCAAGAAGACGGGGTCGCTGAAGACGCAGAAGCGTATGGATATTGCCTGGCGCTTGGGCGTGGCCTTGCTCGCCATCATCTTCTCGCTCTTCCCGGTGGTGTTGATCTTCTCAACCTCGATCAACCCGCTCAGCCAGGTGACGGTGACGGAGATCATCCCCGACAACGCCACGCTTGACAACTATAGATACATGCTCAACAACGACCAGTTTCCCTTCGCCCTGTGGGTATGGAACTCGGTCAAGATCTCTGGCATCACGGCGCTGCTGGTGGTGGGCCTGACTTCGCTGGCGGCGTTCTCGTTCTCGCGCTTCCGCTTCCGCTTGCGCCAACCCCTGCTGCGCACGATCCTGCTGGTGCAAGTCTTCCCCAACGTCCTGGCCGTGACGGCGCTGTACCTGATCTTGCTGAACATCGGCCGTGTCTATCCTGCCTTTGGTCTCAACTCACATGCGGGTCTGATTCTGATCTACCTGGGCGGCGCCATGGGCTTCAACACCTGGTTGATGAAGGGCTTCTTCGACACGATCCCGCGCGAGCTGGACGAGGCAGCCTATATGGACGGCGCCTCAAGCTGGTACACCTTCACCCGCATCATCTTCCCGCTGGTGCGCCCAATCCTGGCGGTCATTTTCATCCTGACCTTCATCAGCACCTACGCCGACTATCTGCTGGCGCGCGTGGTGTTGACGGATAAGTTTCAGTACACGGTGGCGGTGGGTCTGAGTCTGTTCATCGGCGACCAGTATTCACAGCGGTGGAACCTGTTTGCCGCCGGCGCCCTGATGGCGGCCCTGCCTACGCTGATCCTGTTCTACATCATCCAGAACCAGCTGCAGAGCGGTCTGACCGTTGGCGCAGTCAAGGGGTAGTTTGTTCGCCGTTTGGTTGCATCGACGAGACAGGTATTGACAGGACAAGAGACAAGAGCCAGGTACTCCTGGCTCTTGTTATTCGCGGCCGGTGGATCGAATTCACCTGATTGCGCATGGTGAATGGAATTCACCGGCTGAAGGTACGAAGGCCCCGCAGGGCCTTTGGCTTTTGATTGCATGGCCGCATGGTGAATGGAATTCACCGGCTGAAGGTACGAAGGCCCCGCAGGGCCTGGATTTGTTCTCAGTCGAGCATTCATGCAGTGGAGGAACGCATGGCCTATTGGCGTTTGTTCTATCATTTCGTATGGACGACCAAGAATCGCGAGCCACTGCTGACACCAGATGTCGAAACCGCGGTTTATCGGGTCATGGGCGCCGATGCCAAGAAGATGTACTGCCCCCTGTGTGTGATCGGCGGGGTTGAGGATCACACACACGTTTTGGCCGCGGTGCGCCCAGCGGTATCGCCTGCTGATTTCATGAAACAACTCAAGGGCGCCAGTTCGCATTTTGTTACCCATGTGCTGAAACGACCGTTTGAGTGGCAGGAGGGATATGGCGTCTTTTCCGTATCGCAGGCGGATGTGCCGCGCGTGATCGCATACGTCCGCAATCAGAAAGAACATCATGCCGCACGCACGCAAATCGACGACTGGGAACAGGTGGATAATTGGAACACGGGCCCAAGCGAAGATTACAGCTAGCGCCTGCGGGCGGTTAGTAACTTCAGCAGGGCAATTCCCATTGCCTTGAGACTGCCACCAACCAGCGCCTGCGGGCGCTTCGTACCTTCTGCGGGGCAATTCCATTGCCTCGATACCCCCTGATACAGAGCACCATGAAAACACCCTCCACCACCGTCATGCAGGACTTTGTCTTCGGCACCCTGGACGCCGACGACACCACCCTGGCCGTCGAACGTAATCGCTGGTCGGGTATCCGCCATCTGTTTGCCATCGAGCCGCTGGACCCTCTGCCCGACCAGCCGGTCACGCTCACGGTCACGGTGGGGCGGGAGACGCTCATCGACCGCCTGACGGCCTACGTCACGACCGATGGCAGCGAGCCGGCGGGTAACCGCGGCATAGCGGCGAATGGTTTTGCGGTCGCGCTGGCGCGGGCTGAGACAATCTGGCAGCCCCTCTATTGGGACTACGCTGAGGTCTGGCGCGGTCAAATTCCTGGGCAACCCGAAGGCACGTATGTTCGCTATGTCATCGAAGGCTGGCACAGCCAGAACGCCGGCGTCAGCCATCGCAGCCGGGAGATGAATATCGACCGCACATCCGAGCGACCGGCATTGTATGGCTACAGCGTCGATCGGTTCCAGGCCCCTGCCTGGGCGCACGAGGCCATCGTCTACCAGATCTTCGTCGATCGCTTTGCGCCGGCGCTGCAGCGATGGTTGGAGCCAGGAGAGATGAACGAGTTCGTGGGGGGAAGCCTGCGTGGGGTCATCAATCACCTGGACTACATTGCCGGACTAGGCGCCAACGCCATCTGGCTGACGCCGATCTTCACATGCGACGACTATCACGGTTACGGCACGATTGACTACATGGAGATTGACCCGCGCTTTGGCAGCAAGGCAGACCTGCACGAATTGGTCGGGAAGGCGCATGATCGCGGCCTGCGCGTCATCCTGGACTTCGTAGCCAATCATATCAGCGTGCAGGCGCCGATCTTTCAGGAGGCAAGGGCTAACGCAGACAGCCCGCATCGAAGCTGGTTCTCGTTTGGTCCGCAGTTTCAGCATGGCTATCGCACCTTTTTCACTGCGGCGTCGATGCCGCAGTTGGACCTGGACGACCCCGGCGCTCGCGATTTTCTGTTGGCTGCCGCCCGCTATTGGCTGAGCGAGTTTGACATCGACGGCTATCGCCTGGACTACGCAGCCGGGCCGAGCCATGACTTCTGGAGCGCTTTTGGCGCCGCCTGCAAAGGGGTCAACCCTGATTGCTGGCTCTTTGGCGAGGTCACGTTGGGGAGCGATTGGCTTCGCAGCTACACGGGTCGTCTTGACGGGTGCCTGGACTTCAGCTTCACGCGGCAAGTACGGCGCCTGTGCGCCGATCCAAACGCCGATGGCAAGACGCTGGCGGACATTGTTGTGGCGATCGAGCGAACCTGGCGTTATTTTCCCCCGGGTTTCACGCACCCCTGCTTTATCGATAACCATGACATGAATCGCTTTCTGTGGACGGCGGGAAATGACAAACTGCGGCTGCGCATGGCAGCGGGTTTGCTCTATGCTTTTGGCGGCTCTCCCATTCTCTATTACGGCACCGAGGTGGGGCTAAGCCAGCCCGCCGGCAAGGGGCCGCGGCGAGAAGAAGCGCGGCAACCCATGCTGTGGGGCGAGGCTCAGGATCCCCACCTGCTTGCCCACTTCCGCCATCTGATCGCATTCCGGCGCCAGCATCCGGCGCTTGCTTACGGCCAGGTGCATACCCTCTTCCTCGACGAGAAACCTGGACTGTGGTTGGCCGAGCGCACGCATAAGCAGGATCGCGTGCTGGTTGCCGTCAATGCCGGTGCAGAAAGCGCTACCCTAACACTTCCTGATGGCGTCTTCCAAGATCAGGAAGGAGGCGCAGTGCAAGGCGCCCTGACGCTTGCTCCCCTAAGCTGTGTGCTAGTGGCCGGTTGATGCTTCTGCTGGATGGAGCGAATAGCGCTGATGTCGCTCGCTATTCGCTGCCCGGTTCAAGCTCCAACGTCCCATCGTAGTGGAGCGTATAGGCGGCATCGACATGCGGCGCGTCCAGGGTTGTTGTGGCGCCATCTGGCCAGCGCACGTCGACCTGGTGCACGGTGTTCGGGCCGAGACCAAAATTCAGCGTCAACGCGCTGCCGCCGCCCACACCCGTACCAGCCCGAACCTCCTGTATCTGCCGCCGGCCGTCATTGGTGGCGACGGTCACCCGCGCGCCCACGGCGTCACGATTGACGCGGCCATCTCCGACCAGCCTGAGCGAAAGCCAATGATTGTCTGAGTCTGATGCGCCCAGGTTGCGATAGAGTTGATAATCGCGGTCGTAGTTGCCCACGACGATATCGACCCAGCCATCGCGGTCGTAGTCAGCCGTCGCCAGACCCAGACTGGGGCCAGGGTCTCCGGCGCCGCTGCTGTAACCGAGATTCGTGAAGGTTCCGTCGCCATTGTTATGGAACAGAGGGTTGAAGGGACTCGTCTCGGACGAGTCCATCAGGGCAACGTAGATGTCGCGCCAACCGTCGTTGTCGTAGTCCAACGCGACTGCACCCCAGCCAATCGCCCCGCGATCCAGCGCCAGGCCGGCCGGCTCGGCGACGTCTTCAAACGTGCCATCGCCCCGGCTCTGAAGCAAGGTCATAGGGCCGACATTGGTGAAGTAGAAGTCGAACCATCCGTCCTGGTTGAAGTCATCGACAGCCAGACCCATACCCATGACGCGCGTATCGGCGCCAGCTTGTTTCGCGACTTCGGCGAAGCACCAGCCCTCACAGCCTGGCCCATCATTGCGCCACAGCTTGTGGCCGATCGGAGTGACGAATTCGTCGTTCACCAGGTAGATATCCTGGTCGCCGTCGTTGTCGTAGTCCACGAATGTGGCGATGAATCCAGCCCCGCGCACGTTGGGGCCCAGCAGCTGCGTGGCATCGGTGAAAGAGCCATCGCCTTCGTTGTGATAGAGACGATCGCGGTCGCCTTCTGTCGGTCGAGGGCAGCTGGGTATGCAAGACCAGTTGGCGACATAAAGGTCGAGATAGCCATCGGCGTCGTAGTCGCCCCAAGATGCGGTCTTACCGGCGCTGCTGTCGTCGATCCCCGCCTGCCTGGTGACGTTGCTGAAGCCTACTCCGCCGTCGTTGTGGAAAAGAAAATCGCCAGCCCGGCTCACGACATACAGGTCGGGCCAGCCGTCGTTGTCGTAATCGGCGAAGATGGCGCCGCTGCTGTCGTGATCGGCTAGCGCAACCTGGGCTTGCAGTGGCGACACGCTGAAGGCGCCATCGCCGCTGTTGCGATAGAGGGTGTTGGCGCCTTTGCCGGTGGTCAGATAGAGGTCAAGCCAACCATCCTGGTCATAGTCGCCCCAGGCCTGACCGGTCATCTGATAGCCGATCTGGTGAACGGCGGTGATGCCGGCTTGAGCGGTCACGTTGCGAAAGGCAGCCAGCTGAGGCAGTTCGTCTGAAACGGGCAACCCGCTGGGCACCGAGGTGGGGGTGATATGGCTGAGGCCAGCCGCGGCAGGATCGGTCAGCGCCTCCAGGAAGGTCAAGAGTCTGGCTACCTCGGAATCGCTCAGCGCCAAAGGTTCCGACACAAGTGGATCGAGCGTCTTCAGGAGGTCTTGTGCTTTGGCGTCATTCCAACTGGTGTCGCTCTGCAAGTCGCCGCTGAGTTGGGACAGATCGTAAGTCTGCACCGCCGCGACAGGGTCCAGGTGATGGCGCACGGCTGCCTCAAGAGAAAGGTAAGCGC
>JACDJB010003360.1_pt1 | contig 10581 bp, 5 predicted proteins | sample 7454121 | NCBI WGS metagenome assembly JACDJB01 (sample SAMN14253290, study PRJNA609438) | sludge metagenome | isolation source: sludge after 25d culture with pyrite | collected 2018-12-20 | reverse complement strand
GTTCCGCCCGGTCGCGAAGGCGTTGGGCTGTTCGGAAGGCGCGATGGCGACGACGGGCATGGGCAGGTTGGCGCGCTGCCGGAGCCGGTCGACCATCTGGTAGAGTTCGGGTGCGTCTTGCGGCCCGATGATCCGGGCGCGGTACATCTTGAGGACGACTTTATCGCTCCACCAGTACATGGCGAAGTTCATGAGGGCGGCCATGACGAAGAAGACGGCCGCTCCGCTCTGTCCGCCGATGGCTCCGCCGAGCACGACCAGCAGGGCGGTGAGCCCGGCCATCAGCAGGAAGACCTTCATCCGCTCCATTGTATCTCCTTGATTCGATCCAGTCCCGCAACCTGGAAGATACCCCTGAAAAGGGGTTCCGGTCCAGGGTGCGGGCGGTTCAGAACCCCCATTCGCGGAAGAGGAAGAGGCCTCCAACCTTGCGAGATTCGAGGGGTTGATCGAAGCCGAACTGTCCGAGCCGCGCGAAGCGGTCCTCGATGAAGAACTCGGCCGTCCAGGTCGGGGCGAGGCGCCATTCGAAGCGGACGCCGAAGTCGTAGGGTTTGACGCCCTGTCCTAGCCGGCGGGTCACGGCCATGTACCAGGCGTCGCCGAGGTAGTTGCCGACCTCGACCTGCGCGCGGCCGAGGGCGCTGAGCGGGTCGAAGGCGCGGAGTCCATCGCCGCTGCCCACCACGTCCGCCTCGGTAGGGGTGAGCGAGACATAATCGGCGATGCCGAGGTTGGTCGCGATCGTTTCGATTCCCATGGCCCAGTACCCGAGGTAGGTGGGGGCTACGAGGCCGGCGCCGAGGCCGGTGAGGTAGGAATCGAGCTGTCGTGTCTCGCTGCCGGCGAGGGCGTGGGTCGGCCTGCCGAAGACGAGGTAGCTGAGGAGGTCGGACTCGCCGATCGGCTCGTCGCCATCGTTCTGGAGCGCGACGCGAGGATTCTCGAGGTTGCCGGTCACGACCGCGAGGACGTTGAGGGGTTGGCGATCGGTGGTCCGCACGCGGTAGCCGGCGGTGATGTCGAATCCGGGGTTGATCCCCGGCGTCCCATCGAAGTCGACGGTACCGCCGCGGACCACGAAGCGCCGGGCGGGCAGGTGTTCGGCCACGTAGAGCTCGTAGGTGCCGCGGACGGCGTTGAGGGTGCCGATCAGGCGGATATCTTCGGTGCTGCGGTTGAACTCTACCTGCAGCGCGCCGGTGACCTCGACGTTGAGGTTGCGGCTGCGCAGCCAGGAGCCGCGGCGGATCTCGATCTCGGCGGAGACCCTCATATTCTTGACGAACTCGCTCTCCGCCTCGTTGAACAGCTGCTGTTCGAAGGTCAGGGTGGTATCCATCCCGGCGAAGACGAGCGGGTCGTCGAGGGTGACGATCTGGTATTGCCTCCAGACCTCGTCGAGGTAGAGGGTACCGCGGTCGACGCGGATCTTCCCATCGATTTCGGGGCTGGTATAGCTGCCTCGCAGTCTCACCTCGCCGCTGGCGGTCATCTCGACATCGCGGCGGTGTACCGCCTGGAAGTTCCTGGCGAGGACCAGGAGATCGAAGGTGGGATCGGCGAGTGCCTGGAAGTTCATGGTCCCGCCGATGGTGGCGCTTCCGCCGGTGGTTCGCGCGGTGAGATCGATGTCGACGATCTGGTCCCTGAGCACTCGCGCGGTGCCTGCGACCCCGCGGTAGCGGACGCCGGTCTCGGTCCAGGTGGCGGCGCCGTTGCGCAGGGTGAGCTGGCCGCCGATCGCGGGGCTACGTGTGGTGCCGGCGAGCGAGAGTACGCCGTCGACCTGGCCCTCGATGGCGCGGAAGCCATCCACGAGCGATCCGAGGATGGCGGCGGGCACCCCATCGGCGCGCGCGGTGAAGGTCAGGGGTTCGTCGAGCCGGCGGTCGGCGACGGGCATCAGACTGAGGTCGAGCGGTATCCGGCCGGTCCCGGTCAGAACGTTACGGCCGTTCCGTCGTGCCTCGATCGTGGTTTCGAGGCGTTTGTCCTGGTAGTCGAGGCGGGCGCCGATGCGCTCGAAGCGGAGGTCGCTGACATGTGCGTCCGCGAGGGCGAGTTCGATCTGGATCCTTGGCGCCAGCGCCGTTCCGGTCACGACCGCCTTGCCGGTGAGGTCGCCCACGCTCAGGGCCGGCGTAGCCGTGCCGTTCCGGAGGGTGAAGAGCGGCAGTTGCTGGAACTCGAGGCGCAGGTTAGCGGCCGCGGAGCCCGCGAGATCGGCGGCGCTGTCCGGCTCGGCGGCCCAGGGGAGTCGTCCGCTGGCCGTAACTCGTCCCGCGCCGGTGGTGCGGGAGAAGACCAGTCCATCGACCTGTACGCCGTCGCTGCCGACGCGGAGGCGGGCGGGCTCGGCCAATCCCCACTCCTGGGGGCCGGTGCGGGCGCGGAGCTCGCGGAGATCGAGTTCGACGCCACCGGCCAGGGGTCGGAACCCGCTGATGAGATGGTAGGCCGAGATCTGCGGAGCGGCGGCGTTGCCCTCGAACTGCACCCAGCCACCTCCCCGGCTGTACTCCACGGAGGTCAGCGCCCGGTCGAGCTTCTGGCCGTAGAGGTCGAGGGAGTCGGCGGTTGCGGAGATGCGATAGGCGAGGAGCGAATCGGTTCCGACGCCGGCGGCGCTGAAGACCACGCCGACCTGCTGCGCGGAGGCGCCATCGATGACGGGCCGGCGGATCCGCGCGGTACCATCCACCTCGAGGGCGCCGATCGCCCCGCGCAATTCCGCCTCGATCCTGGCCGCCCCCGCCACCCGGCTCCGGGTGGAATCGGGGTCGAGGAAGGCGGGCGCATCCGGGAAGAAGATGGATCGCAACGCGATCAGGGAGTCCGCGTTGACGAGCACCTGTACCGTACCGGAGCGCTCGGCATCCAGCCCGAGCGTGCCGTGGGCATTGAGCGCGCCGAGCGCGGTGGTGACGACGAGTGAGTCGAGGCGGGCGGTCCCGTCTTCGATCCGGAGTCCGAGGTTCGCGGAGGAGACATCGACCTGAGCGATCCGCGCGGAATCGATCTGCAGGTGGAGGTCGGTCCTCGCAGTACGGGGATCCACCCCCTCGCCCGCCAGCGCGAAGCGTGCGTTGAAGCCGGTCTCCCGGGGGATGAAGCCGGTGACGAGGCGATCGAGATCGACGCCGTCGAGGGTTCCCTCGGCGCGGTAGCGGGGCGTGGCGCCGTCGAGCGCCAGGTTGCCCTGGAGTTGGAGGTGGCCCGCGTCCGCGAGGAGATCGGCGGCGACCTCCAGGTCATCCAATCCACCTCGCGCGGAGAGTACGCCGCGTGCCTCACCCTCGAGCCGAGACAGAGCCGGGATAGCAGAGGCAAGTCCCTGCAACGCCAATGGCTGGGCGTGCGCGACGAGGTCGAAGCGGGGGCTCCCCTTGGTCCAGGAGACGGTACCGCCGCCCTGGATACGGGATTCGCCGCCGCCCTGGCTCCGCGAGCCGGCGACCTCTGGTGGCTGGTGGCTCAGCGCGGTATTGAAGTGGAGTGCCCGGTCGAGGGAGCCGGTGGCCTGGAACCGCCCGGAGATGGCGCCGCCGGCCTGGTACTCCGGCCAGAATTGGCCCAGGAGCGCCAGGTCGAGATCCTGAAGCTCGGCGGTAAGGGCGTTGGCACCGTACGGGGGCTGGAGTTCGAGGGTCCCGTTCCACCGCAGTGTCGGTGTACGCCTGGTAAGATTGCTCCTGGTGAGGCGCAACTCGCCTTGGGTGGAGAGTGAGGAGATCGGCCCCTCGACCTCGACGGTCCCGACGAGGAGTCCCTCGAGCGCCGGCGCGCTCGGCACGATCTCACGGAGCAAGCGGAGATCGAGTGGTGAGGCGCGGAGGTTGACCTGGGTGAAGTAGAGGGTGTCGTCGACCACGATCCCGAATGTGCCGGCGATCCTGGTGCCGGGCGCTTGGAGCCGGGCGTCCTGGACGAGGTAGAGGGTGCCAACGGGTTGGGTCTGCATCCGGAAGACTCCGGTGCCGCCGCCCTCGTCGGGGAGCGGCGGGTAGAGCCATTCGAGATCGCGGAAGGAGACCTGATCCGCCTGGATGCGGATATCGTAATGCACGCGGTCCGGTCCCGTGACCAGCTCACCGATCGCTGATCCGCGGGAGGCTGGCATGGCGAATCCAGGCACCTCGAAGGTGATCAGGGAATCCCGGATCGTGACCGCGCCACGCAGATCCTGCAGCTCGAAGGGGTCGGTCCAGATGAAGCCCCGGGCCGAGAGCGAGGCGATCTCGAAGAGTTTGCCGGGTTCGAGTGGGGATTCCCAGAGGACGCGCGGGATGTTGGCGTTGATCCGGTCGAAACGAAGCTCCCGCTGGAGCCCGCCGGGCGCCTGGCGGACGATCAGACGCGCGGTATCGGATGGTTGTATGGTCGTGCCGGTCTCCGGCTCGAGCGGGGTACGCACGATCACGGTACCGTCGACCACACGGGCGCGATCGATCTGGACCAGGTTCCGCTCCTCGCCCGGCGTAGGTGGGGCCGAGGGGAAGATATGCTCGAAGTTCCAGAGCGTATCCCCGGGCAACTGCTCGATTACGGCGACGGGACCGTACAGCGTGGCGCGATTGAATACGACGTTCCCGGCCAGAAAGGAGCTCAGGCGGTAGCCGAGGCGGATACTGTCGGCCCGAACGAAGGGTCGGCCCTCGAGGTCGGTGAGCGAGACATCGTGCAGGGTGGCGCCGCCGAGGAGGCCGCGGGTCGTTATCCTGGCGACATCGAGCTTGCCCACGATCGCCTGCTCGATCCTCTCGATGGCGAAGCGGCCCACCAGCTCGACGCCGGCGCGGGAGCGGGTGAGGAAGACGAAGATGGCCGCGATGACAAGGAGCGTTATTACGACCCCGATCAGGATATATCCGGCTGCGCGCCACCCGCGACTCATAGTTTAGAATGCCTGCCCGATAGAGAAGTGGAACTGGAGCCGATCGAGGAACGACCGGCGGGGATCCCAGAATACGGGGCTCTCGAGGACGCGGAACTGACCGGTATTGGTCACCCTGGTCCCGTCATCGCTGGTCCGGACCTCGTTGGTGATCACCTGGAGCCGTTCGCCTCCCGTCCCGTTATAGCCCACATCGACACGGATTGGTCCGATCGGGCTATAGTAGCGGACGCCGACCCCGGGGGTAAAGACCAGGTCGCGGAGCCGGATCTCCTTCTCGGTCTTCCAGACCTGGCCGAAGTCTACGAAGGTGGCGGCGTTCCATTTGTCACCGAGCAGAGGGAAGCGTAGTTCGAGCGAGCCCTCCAGCAGCGCGGCGCCGCCCACGGCGCGCGGGTCGAAGCGGTCGGCCGCGATCGGATCGGCCGAGCACTGGCCATTGTTGATCGCGGCGGGCGCGCACCCCGCGCCGCCGGAGTCGACCGGCGCCGCGAGCCGGGTCCCGTCGATCTTGAGGACCTTTGGCCCGAGGCGATACTGGGCAAAGCCACGCACGCTGTTGGGGCCACCGGCAAAGAAGCGGCGCTGCGGGTTCAGCCCGAGGGATTCGGCCCCTCCGTCCCGGTCGAGCGCACGAGCCCACCCCGGGCGGAGGTGGGCGGCAAGGACCACGCCGGGGCCGATCCCCTGGTAGGCACTGAGGTCGCCGGCGGCACGGAGATACGAGAAATCCGAGCCGAAGAGCCGGGCGGCGCGCTCGGCTTCGATGCGCAGGATATACCCGCCGGTCGGCGAGAAGAGCGCGTTGGCATTGTCGCGCGTGAACGAGAGCTGCAATGGCGCCAGCCAGTGGGCACTCGAGAGGATCTGGATCTCCTCCGTCTCGCAGGAGACGAAGTTGGTGCAGAAGAAGAGATCGCCCTCGGCATCGAGCCAGGTCAACTCGGGGCGGTAGGCTAACCCCACCGCGGTCCGCGGGCCCAATCTGCGGCTGAACGAGATGTATCCACCCCGGGCATTGCGGACGAAGACTTCGGGAACGCTGCGCTTCTCGACGAAGGCGCCAGCGCCGAAGGAGTTACGGAGCCCAAAGAGCCAGGGCTGGGTAAAGTCGACGGCGAGCGAGCCATTCAGTTCGTCGTAACGACCGCCGCCGGTACGATCGCAGGGGATACCGCCAATCCTGCTGGCCAGGACATTCGAGATCGCGCCACGAACCTCGAGCCGGCGCGCACCACCAAAGAAGTTGCGGCTGGTCCAGCGCCCTTCCGCATTGACGCAGTCAGCCTGGTTGAGGCCGGCACCCATGCGGATCCGGTGCAGATCGGCCTCGGTGACCTGTACGGTGACCGGTACGATACTATCGGGCTCGGCATCGAAGTCGGGCTGGACGGCGGCGTAGCGGAAGATATCGAGACTGAAGAGATTGCTCTGGCTACGCTGGAGCTCGGACTGGCGGAAGATATCGCCGGTCTTGACGGTGAGCAGACGTTCGGCGATCGCCGGCTCGACGCGGTTGGTGCCGCGGATCTCGATCTCGCCCCAGCGCGCCCTTGTTCCGGGGATCAGTTCGAAGCGGAGCCAGGCCTCGTGATCCGCCTCGACCGGGATCAGGTACTGGGCCAGGACATCGGCCCGCGGGTAGCCGCGGTTCTTGAGTGTGGCGATGAGTGAATCTCGCGTGGCCTCGAGCGCCGGGATCGCGAAGGGGTCGCCAACCCGGAGCGGGAGGCGGCGGTCCATGTCAGCGGGGAGTACTCCATCGTCGCCCTCGATGGCGAGGGTGGTGACGCGTACGGGTTCCCCGGCATCGATATGGATGACGACCTCGACCCCGTCGCCCTTCCGAACCGCGTTGGCCCGGACGACCGCATTGCGGTAACCGCGGCTGAAGTAGAAGACCTTGAGGCGGATCTCGTCCCGGCGGAGGGCGATCTCGTCGAACTCGTGCCTATCCTTAAGGATACCGAAGGTGCAGGTAGCCACCGAGAGCGGGAATGGGAGCCTGCACTCGCTCCGCTGAGTGACGATCGCATCACGGAGCAGGATCTGGTCGAAGACGGGGTTGCCCTCGAAGCGAAGCCCCCTGACCTCGTATGGGCCCGTGCCATCATCGAGTGTCTGCGCGCCCAGGCGCGCCGGCAGGCAGAGCGCGGCCAGGATCACGCTGACCAATACGACGCTGGCCACGGCGATGCCGGTGATCGCGGCCGGGCGGGTAGCTCGTGGCGAGGTCGGCATGGGTCAGCTGCCCTGCTCCCCGTCGCCGCCCCGGGCCCTGGCGGCGAGTTGCCAGCGGCCGGCGCGTGGGTAGAGGTGGTCGCCGACGGGCGCGAAGCCGTCCAGGTCGTCGAAATAGAGGTGCGGCGTGATGCGGATAGCCGTTCCGTCCACGCGGATCAGGTTGAATGAGTTACGCAGCCGTTCCCTGCCCCGCCCCCGCGCGGAGGTGGCGGTTCCGGCCTGCGCGACCCGGATCCCGTGGCCGGGCGGGTGATCGGCGCAGAGGTCGAGGGAGCTGGCGTTGTAGGCGCGATGCAGGTGGCCGGCGAGGACCAGCTCCACGCCCATCCCGGCGAGTTCGTTAATGATCCGTCTGGCGCCGTGCATCACTGAGCCACCCTCGTAATCCGGCGCCGGGGCCAGGTTATGGTGCGTGACGACGATACGCACGGCATCGGGCGCGGCGGAGCGCAGGGCGTCCGCGGCGAATTCGAGCTGACGCGTAGCGATGCGCCCATTCGTCACGGAGCGAAGCGGGCTCGTGGAGTTGAGGGATACTATCACGACGTCGTCCCGGTAGAGCACACTGTCCAGTTCCTTGGAGATGTACTCACGATACAGGGATTCCGGGGAAAAGATCCTCTCGAAGACCCGGTAGAGGGGGATATCGTGATTGCCGGGGGTGACGACCGTGGGCCGCTTGGGCAGGCGGTCGAGAAACTCTCGGGCGTCGCTGAACTGCTGGCGTTTGGCGCGCTGGGTGAAGTCGCCGCTCACGACGATGATATCGGGTTCGAGGGCGAAGGCCGCCCTGAGCAGCGCTTCACCGACGTGCGGGACGTACCGTGGACCGAAGTGCAGGTCGGAGATATGGAGTAGTGTCAGCATCCTGATCGAGCGGCAGATTCCGAGTTCTCCCTGGCGCGGCATTACCGGCGGACCAATCCCGGGAAGGGTAGATCCGCCCTCGCCGTCAGGTCGAGCGTCGCGATCTCTCCGCGCTGGTAATGGAAGAGCGCGGCCCGGGCGATCATCGCCGCGTTGTCGGTGGCCAGGCGTGGTGAGGGGGCAAAGAGTTCACCGTCGGGCCCGAGCCCCTCGGCGAGTTGGGCGCGGAGGCCGTGGCTGGCCGCGACGCCCCCGCCGATGACGACGCGCCGGCAGTCGAAAGCCTCGACGGCGCGCAGGGTCTTGGCCACGAGGAGATCGATAGCCGCCGCCTGGAAGGAGGCGGCGAGGTCGGGTACGGCGGAATCGAGTTCCCCGGCGGCTTCCAGGGCGCGGACCTGATTCAGGACCGCGGTCTTGAGGCCGCTGTAGGAGAAGTCGTAGTAGTCCCGCTCGCCCTCGCGCTGGTTCCGGGCCAGGAGGGGGCGGGGAAAGGCGTAGGCCGTGGGGTCGCCGGCGGCGGCGCTGCGCTGGATCACCGGACCGCCGGGGTAACCGAGTCCGAGGATCTTGGCCACCTTGTCGAAGGCCTCGCCCGCGGCATCGTCGCGGGTCTCGCCGAGGAGTTCGTAGTGCCCCCACTCCGGCACCCAGAGGAGCATGGTGTGGCCGCCGGAGACGAGGAGCGCGATGAAGGGGGGACGGGCGTCTTCGTGCTCGATATTGGCGGCGAAGAGGTGCGCCTCCATGTGGTGCACGGGGACGAGCGGCTTGCCGGCGGCGTAGGCGGCGGCCTTGGTCCAGGTCAATCCCACCAGGAGCGCGCCGATCAGCCCGGGCCCGGCGGTGGCGGCGAAGACGTCGATCTCTTCGAGGCCGATGCCCGCCTCGCGCAGGGTGCCGTCGACGACGTCGGTGACGATCCGGATATGTGCCCTGGCTGCCAGCTCCGGGACGACGCCGCCATAGATGCGGTGCACGTCCTGGGAGAGGATCAGGTGCCCCAGGATCTCGCGTTCGCCGCGGAGCACGGCGGCGGAGGTCTCGTCGCACGAACTCTCGAGCGCAAGGATCAGCGGGCGATTTGCGGGGACGGCGGCAGCCGTCGTGGCCGGCGACCAGATCGCTCCCGGCCGGGTCGGACCAGGGGTCACGGCCAGCGCCTTCCGGGCGGGCGACCGACCGTCGGGCCACTCATCGGCTCGCCACTTTCCAGTTGGATCGGGCTCGCGACGATAGGCAGAAGAAGGTCTACGCTGCGCGGTGAGAAGAGCAGGCCTTCGAGTCCCGTGGTATCGAGTTCGACCTTGAGCACCGTCGGCGCCCGTACCTCCGAGAGATCGACTGGACGGAGCGGGATCGAATCCAGGACCGGCAGGCGGTGCGCCGGTCCGCTGACCCGTATGGCCGGAGGATCGGTGCGGAGCGTGCCGGCCAGTTGAGCGCCCGGCGGCAGGGTCCCGATGGTGCGGATGGCGACCGGGACGAGCCGCGTGGTCAGCCGCTCGAAGAGGAGGAGCACCGACCCGGGCGGCCTGATATCCTCGATCCGCGTGCGGCTCAGGTCGCCGTCGATCTGGACCCAGCCGGTACGTAGCGGGCGCATCTCGACGGAGTCCTGGACCTCCTCGATCGGGACTACGATACGTGGTCTCTCGACGGCGAGGCGCGCCAGCTCCCAGAACGGCCCGGAGAAGACGACGGTCGCGGTGGCCGGTGCCGGCGGCGCGGCGAGTACCCACCCCGCATCGCCGACCACGACTTCGATCGGTACGTCCCTGACGGTGACACGCGCCGGTTCCTCCGCCTTCACCACCCCCCAGATGAGTAGGGCCAACCCCAGGGCGGTAGCCTTGAGGATCCAGTTACGGGCGAGGAGGCGGGAGTGCAGCCCGGAGAGGAACCGCATCGCTCAATTCCCCGGCAACGGCTGGTCGGGGATGGTGGTTCGCGGCCCGTAGCCGCTCTCCGGTTCGGGTGCGGATGCGTCCACGTCGCCCGCGGCCGGGGACTCGGCTTCGGGGGGCGCGGTCACGATCAGGACGATCGTTGCCGGGAGCTCCCGCGGCGTGCCGGGTGCCGGCTCGATGCGGATGACGACGTCGGCGGCGCCGGGCGCAGCCTGGGCGCGGCGGTTGACGGTGAAGCCGAGTCTCTCCGCCAGCGCAGCGGCATCGCGATAGGGGAGGCCGATCAGGTCCGGGACCGGGAGTTGGGGGCGGCCGGTGCTGATGGCGAGCGTGACGCCCCCCCCGGCATGTAGCCGCTGGCCGGGGAGGGGGGACTGGGCGGTCACTACGCCGACCGCCTCGATCGGGTGCGGGAGCTCGGTCGTGCCCTCGATGGTCAGTCCGAGCTCCTGTAACTCGCGTTCCGCATCGGCGTGGACGAGCCCGATCAGGCGCGGCACGGCCACCAGTTCATCGGCGGCCTGCTCGACCGGCGGGAAGAGGACGAGCGCGGCGACCGCGTAGCCGACGCCGAAAGCGACGGGCAGGGTGATCAGGGTGGCAATGAGCCAGCGGCTCCAGCGCAGCCGGCGATGGCCCGGGTTGGTGGGCGTATTCCTCCTG
>JACDJB010003355.1_pt1 | contig 10597 bp, 8 predicted proteins | sample 7454121 | NCBI WGS metagenome assembly JACDJB01 (sample SAMN14253290, study PRJNA609438) | sludge metagenome | isolation source: sludge after 25d culture with pyrite | collected 2018-12-20 | reverse complement strand
TCGAAACCCGCAGCGAAGGTATTGCGCGTGCTGCCGCTGCCCAGCGTCTCGCTGGATCGGGCGCGCCGCGCGGTGCCGGATGCATCGATCTCGGGAAAGCGACCGGCCGCAGTCACCGTGCGCCGCGCGCGCGCCTCGCGCAGGCGCGCCTGCGCACTCGCAAGATCCGGATTCGCCCGCAACGCCTGTTCCACCAGGCCGGACAGCAGCGGATCCTCGAACACCTGCCACCAACGACCGATGTCGCCAACCGCGTCGGTATGCGCCACGGCGACGCTGTCCGCTACACGGCTCCAGCCTGCCGGTGCGGCGGGTGACACAGTCCGGTAGTCCGGTCCGAGCACGGAACAGCCCGCGAGACCAGCGCTCGCAAGCACAACGACCATGAATACGGGATGACGCAGGGTCATGAGGCTATCGTCAAGATTGTGCGATTTAGTGTACCGCTTCGGCGTGGGTGACGTCCGCCTTTCGGGGCGTCAGGCCACTGCATTTCGTCAGCCACGGGATTGGAGCGCCCACACCGCCCAACGTTCACACAGAGCGCAAGACCGCGGGACAGGATGCCCCACGCTTGCCCCGGAAAACGTCGAGCCCCGCCCTGGGACGGGAATCCATGATAGCGACGACTTACCTTTCTCGCAAGATAATTTCCTGCTACGATGCGGCATCATCCGGAGGCTCCGCCATGACCTCACCCCGCAAACGACCGCACCATGCCTGGTCGGAAAGTCACGCGCCCGAGACCTTGCCGCTCATCCTGCATCTTCATCACGCACGCGAAATGACGTTTTTCCACGCCCGCCCGGTCTGGCTCCGGCATGGGCTCACGCCGGCGGAATTCGATGTGCTCGCGACGCTGCGCAACGCCCTGCCACCTCACCAGCTCACGCCCTCCGCGCTGCGGGATTGTTTGCTCATCACGTCGGGCGGACTGAGCAAGGTGATGCGACAACTGGAACAACGCAATCTGGTGGCGCGCTCGCAAGACCCGCATGACCAGCGCGTCAAGCCCATCCGGCTCACCCACGCAGGCAGAACGCTGATCGAACAGGCCATGGCGGAAGTGGGCGCCGCCGCCGATGGCTGGCTGCGCAGCATTCTGCATGCAAGGGAGATCGCCACACTGACCACGCTGCTGAAACGGCTCGCCGACACACCCGCGCCGTCTCCGGCCTGAGCTGCCGTCAGGTTACACGGCACAGGCGAAACACCAAGACCAATACTCCTCGACCTCGCAAGAGAAACCCATGTCCAGATCTCTCGCACTTGCCACGCTCGTGTTGCTCATGCTTTCTGCCTGTGGGGGTGAAGCGCCACCGCCTGCGAAGAGTGCGCCGCCCTGGGTGCTGACCGCTCCGGTGCGCGCCAATGGTGCGACCGAACTGGAGCTCACGGGCACAGTGCGCGCGCGTCACGAGACTCCGGTGGCGTTCCAGGTGGGCGGACGCATCGCCACGCGCCACGTCGACGCGGGCCAGCGTGTGGTTCGCGGCGCGGCGCTGTTCCACCTCGACCCGCGCGACCTCGAACAGGCAGTGCAGGCCGCCGAGGCCGAGCAGACCGCCGCGCTGTCGGCCTTGCGCCTCGCACAAGCCGACGCCGCGCGCAACCGCACGCTGCAGGCGCAGGCCTTCGTCAGCCGCCAGGCACTCGACCGCGCCGAACTCGTCGTGCGCGAGAGCGAGGCGCGTCTGGACGCCGCCCGCGCCCACCTGCAACAGGCGCGTCACGCACGCGGCTACGCCGCGCTCACGGCGGCCGCAGACGGCGTCGCGGTGAGCGCCAGCGGCGAACCCGGCCAGGTGGTGGCCGCCGGCCAGCCGGTCGCCGTGATCGCACACGACGGCGCGCGCGAGATCGAGGTGTTCTTTCCCGACAGCGTCACACCCCCGCGTACCGGCGAGGCCCTGCCCCCCGATGGCTCGACGCTGGTGCTGACGCTGCGCGAAACCGCCGGCGCGGCCGACCCGGAAAGCCGGACCTGGCGCAGCCGTTACCGCGTCGATCGCGATGCAGCGGCCGGTGCACTGCCGCTCGGCAGTGTCGTGCGGGTACGCTTTGCCACCGCGGTCGACGACGGCGGGCTGGCGGTGCCCCTGGGTGCGCTCGACGAACGCGCCGAAGGCGCCCACGTGTGGCAGGTCGTCAATGGCGCGGCGCAGCCGGTACCCGTCGAAGTGGTCGCCCTGGGCGCCGAAACCGCGCATATCCGCGCCAAGCTCGCGCCGGGCAGCCACGTCGTCGCCCTGGGCACGCATCTGCTGAAACCTGGCATGGCGGTGCGGGAGCGCGGGCAATGAGCTTTCCCAACCTGTCGGCGCTCGCGGTGCGCGAGCGCTCGACTGCGCTGTTCTTCCTGCTGCTCTCGATCATCGCCGGCGTCTACGCCTTCCTCTCGCTCGGGCGCGCCGAGGATCCCGCCTTCACCGTGCGCGTCGTCGCGGTGTCGGTGATCTGGCCCGGCGCGACCCCGGACACGCTGCAGCAGCAGGTGGTGGACCGGCTGGAAAAGCGCATCCAGGAAATCGACTATCTGTATCGCATCGAAACCGTGGTGCGTCCGGGTCGCGCCGACCTGCAGATCGAATTCCACGACTACGCCCCCAACCGCATCATTCCCGACCTCTTTTACGAAGTGCGCAAGCGCATGCAGGACGAGGCCCCCAGACTGCCGCCCGGCGTCATCGGCCCGCTGGTCAACGACGATTTTTCCGACGTGTATTTCAGTCTCATCGCGCTGACCGCGCCCGGCATGCCGATGCGCGACCTGGTGCGCGAGGCGGAATCCGTGCGCAACCGCCTGCAACTCGTCGAAGGCGTGCACAAGGCGCTGCTGCTGGGCGAGCGCAGTGAGCGCGTATTCGTCGATTTCGACATGGCCAAGTTGCACAGCCTCGATCTTTCGCCGCAGGCGGTGTTCGATGCGATCGACGCGCACAACCGTCTGCTGCCCGCGGGCCGCATCGAGACCGCCGGCCCGCGCGTGTACCTGCGCCTGGACGCCGACCTCGCCGACCCGGCGGCGCTCGCCGCGGTGCCGCTGCGCATCGGCGATCGCCTGCTGCGCCTGTCGGACATCGCGACCGTGCGACGCGGCTACGAGACGCCACCCGCCTACCTGGTACGCGCGCGCGGCGAGGACGCGATCCTGCTCGGCGTGGTGATGCGGCGCGGTGAAAACGGCCTGCACCTCGGTGAACGTCTCGATGCCTTCTTCGCGTCCGAACGTGCGCGCCTGCCGCTCGGCATCACGCTCACCCCGCTCACCAACCAGGCGGAGGCCATCTCGGGTGCGGTGAACCTGTTCCAGCTCAAGTTCCTCGTCGCCGTCGCCGTGGTCATCGGCATCAGCGTGCTCGCCATCGGCCTGCGCGCCGGACTGGTGGTGGGTATCGCCATCCCGGTAACGATCGGCCTCACCTTCCTGGTGATGAAACTGCGCGGCATCAACCTCGACCGCATCACGCTGGGTGCGCTCATCATCGCGCTGGGCCTCCTGGTCGACGACGCCATCATCGCCATCGAGATGATGATCGTGAAAATGGAGGAAGGGTGGGACCGCGTACGCGCGGCCTCGCACGCCTGGAGCGTGACCGCGGCGCCAATGCTGTTCGGCACCCTGGTCACGGTGGCGGGCTTCGTGCCGATCGGCTTCGCACAATCCGGTGTCGGCGAGTACGCCGGCAACATCTTCTGGGTACTGGGCATCGCGCTCCTGGTGTCGTGGCTGGTCGCGGTCACCTTCACCCCCTACCTCGGCGTCAAGCTTCTCCCCGACTTCAAAAGGGGCGGACATGCCGACGCCAGTCTATATCACACCCCGGCGTACCGACGATTGCGCGCACTGATCGAGTGGTGCGTCGCGCACCGCAAGACCATCGTGGCAGGCACGCTCGGGCTCATGGCGCTCGCCATCGCCGGCATGGCCGGCCCGGTGGAAAAGCAGTTTTTCCCCGGCTCCGATCGGACCGAAGTGCTGGTGAGCGTCTATCTTCCGCAGGGCAGCGCCATCGCCACCACCGACACGACCACGCGCAAGCTCGAAGCCATTCTTGCGAAAATGCCCGAGGTGCGCACCCTGTCGGCCTACATCGGCGCGGGTGCGCCGCGCTTCTTCATCTCCGCCAATCCGGAACAGCCCGACCCGGCCTTTGCGAAGATCATCGCGGTAACGCAGGACGTCGCCGCACGCGATCGCGTCATGGCGACGCTGGAACAACACATTGCCGACGGCGACTTCCCCGAGGCGCGCGTGCGCGTCACGCGGCTGTTCTACGGCCCGCCGGTGATCTGGCCGGTGAGCTTCCGCGTCATCGGCCCCGACCTCGTCGAACTGCGCCGCATCGGCCATGCGGTGCGCGACGTGATGAGCGCCAACCGGCACATCCGCGATGCGCATCTGGAGTGGGACGAGCGCGTGCCGGTGCTGCATCTGACGACCGACCCCGAGCGCCTGCGTCTGGTCGGTCTCACCCCGAATGAAGTCGCACGGCAGTTGCAGTTCCAGCTCGACGGCACCGCCGTCACCACCGTGCGCCAGGGTTTGCGCAGCGTCGAGGTGCACGCGCGCGGCGGCGCGGCCGATAACGGGCGGCCGCAGGCGATCGAATTGCGTACGCTCGATGGCCGGACGGTGCCGCTCGCCCAGCTCGGCAAACTGGAAGTCCGTTTCGAAGATCCGGTCATCCGCCGCTACAACCGCGAGCCCTTCGTCGCCGTCCACGCCGATATCCGCGCTGCCCAGCCCAATGACGTCAGCGCGGCGGTGTGGGCCGACCTGGCGAAACTGCGCGCCTCGCTGCCGCCTGACTACCGCATCGACACCGGCGGCTCGGTCGAGCAATCGGGCAAGGCCGATGCGTCGATCAACCGTCTGATGCCGGTGATGCTCGCGTTGACCCTCATTTTCGTCATGCTGCAGATGCGCTCGTTCAGCGGCAGCTTCGTCGTCGTCGCCACCGCGCCGCTCGGCGTCATCGGCGCCGTCGCCGCACTGCTGCTGTTCCGCCAGCCGTTCGGCTTCGTCGCGCTGCTGGGCCTCATCGGTCTGGCCGGCATCCTCATGCGCAACACCCTCATCCTCACCCAGCAGGTCGCCGACAACCTCGACGCCGGCATGCCCGCCGCCGATGCCGTCGTCGAAGCCGCCGTGCGGCGCGCGCGCCCCGTGGTGCTCACCGCACTCGCCGCCATTTTCGCCTTCGTGCCGCTCACCCTCGACGGCTTCTGGGGCCCGCTCGCCTATGTCCTCATCGGCGGCATCGCCGTCGGCACCCTCATCACCCTGTTGTTCGTGCCGGCGCTTTATGCCCTGTGGTTCCGCATCGGGAGGAACGCCGCGCGCCCTGCCTGACCCGGCGCTCACACATGAGAGAACCGGGTTATCCGGCCGTCGGCTTGGCGGGCTTGCCGCGGCGCATCACGCGCCACAGCGCGTCCGCGTAGCCGGAAAGACCGTACAGCACGAAGCTGCCGAACAGCACTTCGGGCGGACTGGTGGAGATGAGAATAAAGGCGAGCACCACCAGCAGGATGACGAAGAAGGGCACGCTCTTTCTCAGGTTGATTTCCTTGCCGCTGTAGAAGCGGAAGTTGCTGACCATGGTCAGCCCGCCGAACAGGGCGATGACGGCTGCGAGCCCACGCACCTCGCTGCCGGCGATCCCGTATTCGACCATGACCCAGACGAAGCCGGCGACGAGCGCAGCGGCCGACGGGCTCGGCAGTCCCTGGAAAAAGCGCTTGTCGGTGACGGCATCGAGCTGGGTGTTGAAGCGCGCCAGCCGCAGCGCCGCGCCGGCACAGTAGACGAAGGCGGCGATCCAGCCGAACTTGCCGAGGCCCTGCAGGGCGAACTCGTAGATCACCAGCGCCGGCGCGACACCGAAGGAAACCATGTCGGAGAGACTGTCGTATTCCGCGCCGAACGCGCTCTGCGTGTGCGTCAGACGCGCGACGCGACCGTCCAGGCCGTCGAGCACCATGGCGATGAAGATCGCCACCGCGGCGTGCTCGAAGCGCCCGTTCATCGCCTGCACGACGGCGTAGAAGCCGGCGAACAGCGCGCCGGTGGTGAACAGGTTGGGCAGCAGGTAGATGCCGCGATCGCGCATCCGCAACCGTTGCCGGTTGCTCTTGCGGTCGATGAAATCAGGCATGGGCCGGGCTCAGGTTACCAGCGAGCCAGTATGGTACGCCCGCCTGTGACTTTCTGGCCAATCGAGACTTCGGCACGCGCGGTGGTCGGCAGATACACGTCGACCCGCGAGCCGAAGCGGATGAAACCGTAGCGCTGCCCACGTACCAGTCTGTCGCCGGTGGCGACGTAACAGAGGATGCGACGCGCAATCAGACCGGCGATCTGCACGCTGGTCACATCGCCGCGCGCGCTGTGGATCCAGAGCGCATTGCGTTCGTTTTCGGTGGACGCCTTGTCGAGATCGGCATTGACGAAGCTGCCCGGGTTGTACCAGCGTCCCTTCACCTCGCCGTCGACCGGACTCTTGTTCGAGTGCACGTTGAACACATTCATGAACACGCTGATTTTCAGCGCATCGCGCTCAAGGTAGGGATCCGCCACTTTTTCCACTGCGACGATGCGACCATCGGCGGGCGCGATCACCGCATCGGCATCGGTCGGCGGCACGCGCACCGGGTCGCGGAAGAACTGCAACGCGAACAGCGCCCAGATCCAGAACGGCGCCGACCACCCGCCGACCAGCCAGGTCGCGACGAGTGCGGCCGCGAATGCGGCGAGGAGAACGAGCCAGCCTTCGCGGGCGATGAGAGGTTGTTTGTCCATAGGGGTCGGGATTCAGGGGTCGTGATTCAGAGAGCACGAGAGGCGCGGCACAGCCGCACAAGCCCCCTGACCCCTGAATCCCGACCCCTGATCCCTTATCAGTTCTTCGACTTGTCGACCAGCTTGTTGGCGGCGATCCAGGGCATCATCGCGCGCAGCCTGCCGCCGACGACCTCGATCGGATGGGCGGCGTTGTTGCGGCGCCAGGCGGTCATCTCGGGGTAGTTCGCCTGACCTTCGAGGATGAAGCGCTTGGCATAGGCGCCGTTCTGGATGTTGGCGAGCGCCTGTTTCATCGCCGCACGTGACTCGGCGTTGATGACCTGCGGCCCGGTGACGTATTCGCCATACTCCGCATTGTTGGAGATGGAGTAGTTCATGTTGGCGATGCCACCCTCGTACATCAGGTCGACGATCAATTTCAATTCGTGCAGGCATTCGAAGTACGCCATCTCCGGCGCATAGCCCGCCTCGACCAGGGTCTCGAAACCGGCCTTGACCAGTTCCACCGCGCCGCCGCACAGCACGGCCTGCTCGCCGAACAGATCGGTCTCGGTTTCGTCCTTGAAGGTGGTCTCGATGATGCCGGTGCGGCCGCCGCCGATGGCCGAGGCGTAGGACAGCGCGAGATCGCGTGCCTTGCCGGACGCGTCCTGGAATATGGCGATGAGGTCGGGAATGCCGCCACCCTTGACGAACTCGGAGCGCACGGTGTGGCCCGGTGCCTTGGGTGCGACCATGATGACGTCGAGATCCTCGCGCGGCACGATCTGGTTGTAGTGGATGGAGAAGCCGTGGGCAAACGCCAGGGTCGCGCCCTTCTTCAGGTTGGGCTCGACTTCTTCGCGATACAGACGGGACTGGAACTCGTCCGGGGTGAGAATCATCACCAAATCCGCGCCGGCGACGGCCTCGGGCACGCTCTTCACCTTGAGGCCGGCGTTTTCGGCCTTCTTCGCGGAAGCGGAACCGGGACGCAGACCGATCGTCACCTTGACGCCGGAATCCTTCAGGTTGTTGGCATGGGCATGGCCCTGCGAGCCATAGCCGATGATCGCCACTTTGCGCTTCTTGATGAGGGAAATGTCGGCGTCCTTGTCGTAATAAACTTTCATGTGAATTCCTGGAATGGGCAAGAAGGGAAAATCAGAGCTTGAGGCTGCGCTCGCCGCGCCCGATACCGGATGCACCGGTACGCACGGTTTCTAAGATGACAGCGGGGTCGATCGCCTCGAGAAACGCGTCGAGCTTGGAGCCGGTGCCGGTGAGCTCGATGGTGTAGGTGGCGTCGGTGACGTCGATGATGCGGCCGCGGAAGATGTCGGCGGTGCGTTTCATCTCTTCGCGCCCGCTGCCCACGGCCTTCACCTTGACCAGCATGAGTTCGCGCTCGATGTGGCGGCCCTCGGTGAGGTCCATCACTTTGATGACGTCGATCAGCTTGTTCAACTGCTTGGTGATCTGTTCGAGGATCTCATCCGAGCCGGTGGTCACGATGGTCATGCGCGACAGCGTGGCATCCTCGGTCGGCGCCACGGTGAGCGACTCGATGTTGTAGCCGCGTGCGGAAAACAGCCCGGCGACGCGCGACAGCGCGCCGGCCTCGTTTTCCATGAGGAGCGAAATGATGCGTCTCATAGCTCCTCCGCCAGGATCATCTCGGACAGCCCTTTGCCGCCTTCGACCATGGGGTAGACGTTCTCGGCCTGGTCGGTCTGGAAGTCCATGAACACCAGGCGCTCCTTCAATGCCGGCGAAAACGCTTCCTTCAGCGCGCCCTCGACGTCCTCGGGCTTGTCGATGCGCATGCCGACGTGGCCATAGCTTTCCGCCAGCCTGACGAAGTCGGGCAGCGACTCCATGTAGGATTCCGCGTAGCGGCTGCCGTAGAAGAATTCCTGCCACTGCCGCACCATGCCCATGTAGCGGTTGTTGAGCGTCACCACCTTGATCGGGATGCGGTACTGCTTGCAGGTGGACAGCTCCTGGATGTTCATCTGCACGCTCGATTCGCCGGTGATGCACGCCACCTGCGCATCGGGGTACGCGAGTTGCACGCCCATCGCATAGGGCAGGCCGACGCCCATGGTGCCCAGCCCCCCGGAATTCATCCAGCGTCGCGGCTTGTCGAACTTGTAGTACTGCGCCGCCCACATCTGGTGCTGGCCGACGTCGGAGGTGATGAACGCGTCGCCCCGGGTCACTTCCCAAAGCTTTTCGACCACGTATTGCGGCTTGATGATGGAACCGTTGCGGTTGTAATTGAGGCAGTTCCTGGAACGCCACAGCTCGATCTGCGTCCACCACGCATTGAGCGCGGTCGCATCGGGCCGCTCCTTCGCCTGCCTGAGCAGCACCAGCATCTCGGCAAGGACATTGCCGACGTCGCCGACAATGGGCAGATCGACCCTGACCCGCTTGGAGATCGACGAGGGATCGACATCGACGTGGATGATGCGGCGCTGCTCGCGCGCGAAATGCGCGGGGTTGCCGATCACGCGATCGTCGAAGCGCGCACCGATGGCGAGCAGCACGTCGCAGTGCTGCATCGCCATGTTGGCTTCGTAGGTGCCGTGCATGCCGAGCATGCCGAGGAACTGCCGGTCGGTGCCCGGATAGCCCCCCAGGCCCATCAGTGTGCTGGTGCAGGGGAAGCCGAGCAGGCGCGTCAGTTCGGCGAGCTGCTCGGCCGCATTACCGAGGATCACGCCGCCGCCGGTGTAGATCATCGGCCGCCTGGCTTCCAGCAGCATCTGCACCGCGCGCTTCAACTGGCCGGCGTGCCCCTTCACCACTGGATTGTAGGAACGCATCTCGATGGCCGCCGGATACGCAAACTCGGTGCGGTGCGCCGTCACGTCCTTGGGCACGTCCACCACCACCGGACCGGGACGGCCGGTGGCAGCGATATGGAAGGCCTTTTTCATCGTCCCGGCGAGTTCCCTGACGTCCTTGACGAGGAAGTTGTGCTTCACGCACGGGCGGGTGATGCCGACGGTATCGACTTCCTGGAAGGCATCCATGCCGATTGCCGGAGTCGGCACCTGGCCGGTGACGACCACGATGGGAATCGAGTCCATGTAGGCCGTGGCGATACCGGTAAGCGCGTTGGTCACGCCGGGGCCGGAGGTCACCAGCGCCACGCCCACGCGGCCGGTGGAGCGGGCATAGGCGTCGGCGGCGTGCACCGCGGCCTGCTCATGACGCACCAGCACGTGCTTGAACTTGTTCTGCTTGAAGATTTCGTCGTAAATATTGAGCACGGCCCCGCCGGGATAGCCGAACACGAATTCGACCCCCTCCTCGGCCAGGCAACGTACGACGATCTCGGCGCCGGTGACTTCCATAAACTGGCAATAAATCAATTCGTTGGTGAACCCGTGAGGGTAATCGTTTTGCCCCGTGGCGGTCAAGAAAAGCGCGCGAAAAGCATGTCAAACTGGATCAACGCACAATCCGCAAAAACGGCCAAGTCGACCTTCTCAACCGTGATGGCCATCATGTCTCCTGGCCGTCGGCTCAGGCACCGGACACCATCATCTTGCCGGCGAACACCAGCACGATCGTCAACAGACCGAGGGCGAGATTGATGCCGATCAGTTGCCGTATCTGTCCGAGCGCGGCGCCGCCTGCTTTCCAGTTCTGCTCGGTGACCGCACGCTTGAGCTTCGCGTAGGGCATGAAGAACACCACGAGATAGATCAGCATCATCAGAAGGCCGATCGCCAGCATGGCGAGAACGTAAAGCGGCGCCGCAAGCCAACCGAACAGCGCCATCATGTGCAGGCCGGT
>JACDJB010003353.1_pt1 | contig 10600 bp, 10 predicted proteins | sample 7454121 | NCBI WGS metagenome assembly JACDJB01 (sample SAMN14253290, study PRJNA609438) | sludge metagenome | isolation source: sludge after 25d culture with pyrite | collected 2018-12-20 | reverse complement strand
CTTTTCCAGCGCGCGCAGACGGATGTTGAAGCTGTTCTGCTCGGCGATCTCCTGCGCCACCGTGAGGTCGAAGCGCGCCTGCGCTTCGTGGGTGTCGGTGATGGTGGCGGTGCCGACCTCGAAATTGCGCTTGGCGGCGGCCAGTTGCTCGCTGATCGCGGCCTTCTGTGCGGCGATGAAGGCGAGATTGTCCTGGGATTGCAGCACGTCGAAGTAGGCCTGCGCGACGCGCAGGACAAGATCCTGCTCGGCGGCCTTGAGCTGCACTTCGGCGATCTTCACCTGGTTTTTCGCCTGTTCGTACTGCACCATGTTCTGCCGGCGGAAGAGCGGTTGCGCGGCCTGGATGGCGAGGGCATTGGACGAATAATCGGAATCGCCGAAGTCGGTATCGACCTCGTTGTAGCGCACGTTGCCGGACAGGTTCACCTGTGGCAGCAGGCCGGCGCGGCCCTGCGCTGCTTTTTCCTGACCGGCCTGCCACGCTGCGCGCGCGGCGGCGTACTGTGCGTCGTAGGCCTGCGCGTCGCGGAAGGTGTCGGACAGGTTGGCGGCGTGCGCGGCAGGGGCCAGGGCAAGCGTCAGGGCGAAAAACAGAGGTTTCGGTAGCATGGTAAGACCGGTCCTAGGATGAATTCAGTAACGCGGCATCGCGGGGTCGACCTCGTCCGCCCACGCGGCAACGCCGCCGGACAGATTGACCACATTGTCGAAGCCGAGCGTTTCAAGATAGCGTGCGGCGTGAAAACTGCGCACACCATGATGGCAGATGACGACGGTTTCCGCCTGCTTGTCCAATTCCTGCGCACGTGCCGGCAACTCGCCCATCGGGATGAGAACGGCGCCGGGCACGCGGCATACGCCCCATTCCCAGGGTTCGCGCACGTCGAGCAGCACCGCCGTGTGACCCGTCTGGAGGCGGGCTGCGAGTTCGGCAGGGCGCATGCTCCGCATGAACGGCGCCTCAGAATACGAACGCGGCGGGCTGCGGGGCGTTGACCAGCGGGGCGACGCAGGTTTCGAACAGGGTGACGCTGCGCGCAGCGCCCGCCACGCTGCGCGTGACGAGTTGCGCCTGCATCACCGGCGCCTCGCCGACGATGGCGAACAGCCGTCCGCCTTCGCGCAGGCGCTCGCGCCAGGCTTCCGACAGGAGCGGCGTCGAGCCGGTGAGCACGATCACATCAAAACCGGAGGGATCGAACCAGTCGCGCGCAGCGTCGCCGACGTGCGTCTCGACGTTGCTGATACCGTGGGCGCGCAGTTTTTGCCGCGCGGCCTCCGCGAGTTCGGGGACGATCTCGACGCTCGCCACCTCGGCCGCCTGCGCCGCCAGCAAGGCCGCGAAATAGCCGCTGCCCGTGCCGATTTCGAGTACGCGGTCGGTCGGCTTGAGCGCAAGTTCCTGCAGCACGCGCGCTTCCAGCTTGGGCGTCCACATGCGCTGGCCATGGCCGAGCGGGATTTCCATGTCGACGAAGGCCAGCGCACGGTGCGCGTCCGGCACGAAATCCTCGCGGCGCAGCTTGAACAGCAGGTCGAGCACCGTCTGGTCCAGCACGTCCCAGGGGCGGATCTGCTGTTCGACCATGTTGAAGCGTGCGTGCTCGATGTCCATGTCGTGCCTTTGAATATCAATAAGTTAGTCGGGGTCTTGCCTTGCAATTATTCCACATTTCAGCTACTTTGATTTGCTCGCCAGGGGTCTCCGGAGGCACATTCGCCTGCGGAGTGAGACATACCCTTCGAACCTGATGCGGTCGATACCGCCGTAGGGAGGCAGACTGCACCGGCCTCCCCACGCTTGAACATTCACCGGACGAGGCTCGCGGCGGCCGCCGTCCTATTCTGCCGGAGTGCCTGCCACCATGAACGCCAACCCCCAATTCCTTGCCGCCACGGCACACGTCGATGAAGCCGCGGTGCAGCCGCTGCCCAATTCGCGCAAGATTTATGTCGAAGGCAGCACGTCCGACATCCGCGTGCCGATGCGCGAAATCAGCCAGGCCGACACGCCCACCGCGTTCGGCGGCGAAAAAAACCCGCCCATTTTCGTCTACGACTGTTCCGGGCCGTACACCGACCCGAACGCGAAAATCGACATCCGCCAGGGCCTGCCGGCGCTGCGCGCGGGCTGGATCGAGGCGCGCGGCGACAGCGAGACGCTCGCCGGCCTGAGCTCCGAGTACGGCCGCCAGCAGGCCGCCAACCCGGCGCTCGCCGCCATGCGTTTTCCCGGCCTGCAGCGCCATCCGCGCCGCGCCAGGGCCGGCATGAACGTAACGCAGATGCACTACGCGCGCCAGGGCATCATCACGCCGGAAATGGAATTCATCGCCATTCGCGAGAACAACAACCGCACCGCTTATCTGGCAAGCCTGCGCGCGTCCGGCCCGCAGGGCGAGAAGCTTGCTGCGCTGATGAACCGCCAGCACCCCGGCCAGAACTTCGGCGCCAATTTGCAGGGTGAAATCACCCCAGAGTTCGTGCGTGAAGAAATCGCGCGCGGCCGCGCCATCATCCCCGCCAACATCAACCATCCGGAAACCGAGCCGATGATCATCGGCCGCAATTTCCTGGTGAAGATCAACGCCAACATCGGCAACTCGGCACTCGGCTCCAGCATCCAGGAAGAGGTCGAGAAAATGACCTGGGCGATCCGCTGGGGCGGCGACACGGTGATGGATCTGTCCACCGGCAAGAACATCCACGAGACGCGCGAGTGGATCATCCGCAATTCGCCGGTACCCATCGGCACGGTGCCGATCTATCAGGCATTGGAAAAAGTCGACGGCCGCGCGGAGGAACTCACCTGGGAGATGTTCCGCGACACGCTCATTGAACAAGCGGAACAAGGTGTCGACTACTTCACCATCCACGCCGGCGTGCTGCTGCGCTACGTGCCGATGACCGCCAGCCGCATGACCGGCATCGTCTCGCGCGGCGGCTCGATCATGGCGAAGTGGTGTCTCGCGCATCACAAGGAAAGCTTCCTCTACACCCACTTCGAGGACATCTGCGAGATCATGAAGGCTTACGACGTGGCCTTCAGTTTGGGTGACGGTTTGCGTCCCGGCTCGATCTACGATGCCAATGACGAGGCGCAGCTGGCCGAACTGAAGACGCTGGGCGAGCTCACCCAGGTGGCGTGGAAGCACGACGTGCAGGTGATGATCGAGGGCCCCGGCCACGTGCCGATGCAGCTCATCAAGGAGAACATGGACAAGGAGCTCGAATGGTGTGACGAGGCGCCGTTCTACACGCTCGGTCCGCTCACCACCGACATCGCGCCCGGCTACGATCACATCACCTCGGGCATCGGCGCGGCGATGATCGGCTGGTATGGCACGGCGATGCTGTGCTACGTCACCCCCAAGGAGCATCTGGGTCTGCCCGACAAGGACGACGTCAAGGAAGGCATCATCACCTACAAGCTCGCCGCGCACGCCGCCGACCTTGCCAAGGGCCATCCCGGCGCGCAGATCCGGGACAACGCGCTGTCCAAGGCGCGCTTCGAGTTCCGCTGGGAAGACCAGTTCAATCTCGGCCTCGACCCCGACAAAGCCAAGTCCTTCCACGACGAGACGCTGCCCAAGGAATCGGCCAAGGTCGCCCACTTCTGCTCGATGTGCGGCCCGCAGTTCTGCTCGATGAAGATTTCGCAGGACGTGCGCGAGTTCGCCGCGAAGGAAGGCCTGTCCGAAACCGACGCACTGGCGAAGGGCATGGAGGTGAAGGCGGTCGAGTTCGTGCAGCAGGGCGCCGAGGTCTACCGCAAGGTCTGAGGGGCGCCGCGTATAATTGGGGGGGCGCGCCCGGTTGGCGCGCCTTTTTTGTAGCCGACGATCCCATGGCCGACCCGACCCTGATCCTGCACGCGCTCATCCTCGGCTTCGTCGAGGGCTTCACCGAATTCCTGCCCATCTCCAGCACCGGTCACCTGATCGTCGCGGGGCAGTTGCTCGGCTTCAACGGCGAGAAAGCCAAGGTATTCATGATCGCGATCCAGCTCGCGGCGATCCTGGCGGTGGTATGGGAATACCGTGTGCGTCTCGCGCACGTGGCGACGACGCTCACCCGCGACCCGCTGTCACAGCGCCTGGCGGTGAATCTCATGGCGGGCTTCCTGCCGGCGGCGGTGCTGGGCTTCCTGTTCTACAAACAGATCAAGGGCTATCTGTTCAACCCCATCGTGGTGGCGTCCGCGCTGGTGATCGGCGGCGTGCTGATCCTGTGGGCGGAACGGCGCCGCCATGTCGTCAGCACGCCGACCCTCGACGACCTCGACTGGCGCCGTGCGCTGGCGGTGGGCTTCGCGCAGGCACTGGCGATGGTGCCCGGCACCTCGCGTTCCGGCGCGACCATCATCGGCGGCCTGTTCCTCGGGCTGTCGAGAAAAACGGCGGCAGAGTTCTCGTTCTTCCTCGCCATCCCCACCATGTGCGCGGCGACGGCCTACGACCTGTACAAGAACTGGCACCTGTTCGACGCCGGCGACATTCCGCTGTTTGCCCTCGGCGGTGTCGCCTCGTTCGCCAGCGCGCTGCTCGCAGTGCGTACCCTGATCAAGTTCGTCAGCCGTCACGACTACACGCTGTTCGCGTGGTATCGCATTCTGTTCGGCGGCGTGGTCCTGGCGACGGCGTATTTCGGCGTGGTCGACTGGGGCCTCTCGCACTGAGACGCCGCCGGTTCAGCCGGTGCGTGGCGGACGCTTGTCGAGTTTTCTTTGCAGGGTACGGCGGTGCATTTTCAGCGCGCGCGCGGTGGCGGAAATGTTGCCGTCATGCTCGTTCAGCACTTTCTGGATGTGTTCCCATTCCAGGCGCGCCACGGACAGCGGTTCGGGGCTCACCTCCAGTGCCGCGTCGGGGGCGTCGCGCAGCAGCGCGGCGAGGATCTCGTCGGCGTCGGCGGGCTTCGCCAGGTAATGCCGCGCGCCCAGGCGCACCGCCGCCACCGCGGTGGCGATGCTGGCGTAGCCGGTCAGTACGACGATGGCCGGGACAGGCTCACGGGCGGCGAGCATTTCCACCACCTTGAGGCCGGATTCGCCGGGCAGCTTGAGGTCGACCAGGGCGTGGCTGGGGGCGAAGGTTCCGGCGATGGCACCCGCTTCGGTAGCGTCATGCGCGACGGTGACTTCGAAGCCACGTTTGTGCATGGCGCGCGCGACGGCGGCGGCGAAGTCGGCGTCGTCCTCGACGATCAGGAGTTTTTTCGCGACAGGATTCATGGCGTCGGATTCCAGGGAAGGGAAAGATGCACGCAGGTGCCGCCCCCCGGGCGTTCGGTGAGCGAGAGCGTGCCGCCGAGACGTTCCAGCGTGGCGTGGGTGAGAGCGAGGCCGACGCCCCAGCCCTGCCCCGGCTTGCCGCTGAACAGGACGCGCCCGGCGCGCGCCTTCTGTTCGGGGGTGAAGCCGGGGCCGCGATCGGCGACCTCGATGACGAGGCGGTCACCCTCGGCGTTCGCACGTAGCGCGACGCCGTCGGGCGAAACATCGGCGGCGTTGTTCAGTACATTGAGCAGTGCCTGCTCCAGGCCGTCGGGCGCAGCAAAGGCCCGCGTGTCCGGCGTGGGCCCCAGCGTCAGCCGCGCGTCGGGGCGCAGTACCTGCCAGCGTTCGGCCACGGCTGTCAGCCACGCATCGAGCGGCTGCGAGGTCTCCGGCGTATCCTGCGCACGCGCCGCCAGACGGGTAAGGATGCCCTTGCAGGCCTGCGCCTGACGCTCGAGCAGGCGGCAGTCCTCGCCGATGTCCGGGTCGTTGGCGAATTCCGTGGCCAGTTCGTGCGCGGTGGTCTGGATGGTGGCGAGCGGTGTGGCGAGCTCGTGTGCCGCCAGCGCCGCCTGCGTGCCGAGCGCGACGATGCGCTCGTCGCGCAACTGTCGTTCGCGCAGGTCGGCGAGTGCGCGGTCGCGCGTGCGCAGTGCGGCCTGCATGCGCGTGACGAACAAGGCGATCAGCCCCGCGCTGACCAGAAAATTGAACCACATGCCGCCCAGGTGCATGCCGGTGGCGGTGACCGGATCGACCACCGTGAGGGGCTGGTACACGAACAGCAGTATCGCGTAGTAGGTCGCCGCCACGCCTGCGAGCAGCCACACCCAGCGCGGACGCAGGCTGATCGCGGCGATGACCACCGGCACCAGCATCAGCGAGACGAAAGGATTGGTCGCGCCGCCGCTGAAATAGCCGAGCACGGCGAATGCGGTGAGGTCGGCGAAGAGATGCGCGATGAACTCCATCTGCGTCGCCGGCAGGTCCTGGCGCAGGCGCCACGCGGTGGCGAGGGCGAACCCGCCCATCAGTCCGAGGACCGCACCGATCGGCGCGAGCGGCATGGCCACTTTCATGCCCCAGTGCAGCCATGCGGTGCCCGCGATCCAGCCGGCGAGCAGCGCCACGCGCACCGCCAGCAGGCGTCCCAGCATGGCGCGGGCGGGCAGGGTGGACAGCAGGGTGGCGTCGGCGGCGGGCGACATGGCGGCATTGTAATGCGCGCGTTGCGGGGTATCACGCCGTGGGGTGCGACAATTTGTCCAATTGAACGCGGCGGCGCGCCTGACTAGAGTGGGATGGCGCATGTCTGCGCATCGACCCCAAGACCTGTCCCGCCCCCTCGGCGGGACTTTTTTTGGTCCTCAGGCCGGCGGGTGCTGCGCGTCGTCCTGCGGCGGCAGGCGCGTCACGCGGATGGCGTGCAGGCGCCGGCTGTCGGCCCGCAACACGCTGAACAGGAAGCCGTCGAAGGCTACCGATTCGCCGCGCTTGGGCAAATGGCCGAAGCGTGACACCACCAGCCCGCCGACGGTGTCGAATTCCTCGTCGGAAAAATTCGCGCCGACGGTCTGGTTGAAGTCGGCGATCTCGGTGGTCGCCTTGACGCGGAATACATCGTCCTTTTCGTGGAGGATGTTGTCCTCGGGTTCGTCGAAGTCGTATTCATCCTCGATGTCGCCGACGATCTGTTCGAGCACGTCCTCGATTGTGACCAGCCCCGCGACGCCGCCATATTCGTCGACGACGATGGCGATGTGATTGCGATTGGAGCGGAATTCCTTCAACAGCACGTTGAGCCGTTTCGACTCCGGAATGAACACGGCCGGACGCAGCATGCCGCGGATGTCGTCATCGGATTCGGCATAATGACGCAGCAGATCCTTCGCCAGCAGGATGCCGATGACGTCGTCGCGGTCCTTGTCGATCACCGGGAAGCGCGAGTGCGCGGTCTCGATGACGAAGGGGACGAATCGTTCGGGGGGGTCGTTGATGTCGACGACGTCCATCTGCGCGCGCGGGATCATGATCTCGCCGACACGCATCTCGGACACCTGCAGCACGCCCTCGATCATCGCCAGGGCATCGGCATCCATCAGGCTGTTTTCATAGGCGCCGTGCAGCAGTTCGATCAGCTGTTCACGGTCTTCGGGTTCGCGCATCAGCCAGTGGGAGATGCGCTCGAGCAGGCTGGGCTTGTGACTACTGTCTGGGTCCATGTGATGTCAGGACGAATAGGGATTCGGAATGCGGAAGCGTCTCAGTATAGCGATTTCGCGCGCTTCCATGATGCCGGCCTCCCCCGGGTCGAGGTGATCGTAACCCTGCAGGTGCAGCACGCCGTGCACGGTCATGTGCGCGTAATGGTCGTTCAGCGGCTTGCCCTGCGCGCGCGCCTCGCGCGCCACCACCGGTGCGCAGATGACCACGTCGCCGCCCAGTACGCCGGGAGCGATCTCGCCGTATTCGAAGGTCAGCACGTTGGGCACGTAGCCTTTCTTGCGGTAGTCCTGATTGAGCGCGCGCGCCTCGTCGGCGTCGACGATGCGCACGGTGATCGCGACGTCGCGTTCCAGCGCGGCGGCGACCCAGCGACGGATCTGCGCGCGGTGCGGCAGGTCGCTGGCGTCACTGGCGAACTGCACCGACAGATTGAGTGACGGGTTCACGCGTTCGCTTGTGCGCGGCGCGCGGCGTAGGCGTCGACGATACGACCGACCAGCGGGTGGCGCACCACATCCTCGGACTGGAAGTGGGTGAAGGCGATACCGCGCACGTCCGCCAGCACCTCCACCGCGTCGAGCAGGCCTGACTTGACGTGCTTGGGCAGGTCGATCTGCGTGGGGTCGCCGGTGACGACGGCGCGCGCCCCGAAGCCGATGCGCGTCAGGAACATCTGCATCTGTTCGGGCGTGGTGTTCTGCGCCTCGTCGAGGATGATGAAGGCGTGGTTCAGCGTGCGCCCGCGCATGAATGCCAGCGGCGCGACCTCGATGGCGTGGCGCTCGATGAGGCGCGTCACCTTGTCGAAACCCATCAGATCGTAGAGCGCGTCGTACAGCGGGCGCAGGTAGGGGTCGACCTTCTGCGTCAGATCGCCCGGCAGGAAACCGAGCCGTTCGCCGGCCTCGACCGCGGGGCGCGTCAGCACCAGCCTTTTCACCTGCTCGCGCTCCAGCGCGTCGACCGCGCAGGCGACCGCGAGATAGGTCTTGCCGGTGCCGGCCGGACCGATGCCGAAAGTGATGTCGTGGCTGCGGATGTTCTCGATGTAGCCGCCCTGGCGCGGCGTGCGGGCGCGCAGGTCGGCGCGCCGCGTGCGCAGCGCGGGGCCTTCGTCGTCGGCGCGCCCGCGCGTGAGCTCGACCAGTCCCAGCTGGATGTCGTCGAGCGAAAGTTCGTCGTGCGCGCGATTGTAGAAGTGCTCGATCGCCTGCGCGCCCTTTTCCGCCTGCGCCGCCTCGCCGGTCACGCGGAAACTCGCGCCGCGCCGGCCGATGGCGACGTCGAACGCCGCCTCGATCTGGCGCAGGTTCTCGTCCATCGGCCCGCACAGGTTGGCGAGCCGGCGGTTGTCTTCGGGGGCGAGACGCAGTTCGACGATGTCAGTCTTCAAGCGGATTCCGTTTCGGTGGTGACGGCTTCGCCGCGCAGGCTGTGCGGGTAGGCGTCGGTGATGCGCACGTCGACGAAGCGGCCGATCAGGCGCGGATTGCCGGGGAAGTTGACGATGCGGTTGTTGTCGGTGCGACCGGCAAGCTCGGCTGCGTTCTTGCGCGCGTGCCCTTCGACCAGCACGCGCTGCACGCTGCCGACCATGGCGCGGTTGACCGCCTGCGCCTGCGCCTCGATGCGCGCCTGCAACTGCATGAGGCGCTGCGTCTTGCGCTCCGCACTCACATCGTCAGGATAGTCCGCCGCCGGCGTGCCGGGGCGCTTGCTGTAGATGAAGGAGAAGCTGGCGTCAAAATTGAGTTCCTCGACCAGCTTCATGGTCGCCTCGAAATCGGCCTCGGTCTCGCCGGGGAAGCCGACGATGAAGTCCGACGACAGGCACAGGTCCGGGCGCTGTTCCCTCAACTTCCGAACGATCGACTTGTACTCCAGCACACTGTGGCCGCGTTTCATCGCCGCGAGGATGCGGTCGGAGCCGGACTGCACCGGCAGGTGCAGGTGCGACACCAGCTTGGGCAGCTTGCCGTAGCAGTCGATCAGGCGCTGCGTCATTTCGCGCGGATGGCTGGTCGTGTAGCGGATGCGCTCGACGCCGGGAATCTCGTGCACCATCTCCAGCAGAAAGGCGAAATCGGCGACGCCGCCATCGTGCAAGGCGCCGCGGTAGGCGTTGACGTTCTGCCCCAGCAGGGTGATCTCCTTCACGCCGCGCGCCGTCAGTCCGGCCACCTCGGCGATGACGTCGTCGAACGGTCGCGACACTTCCTCGCCGCGCGTGTAAGGCACCACGCAGAAGGTGCAGTACTTCGAGCAACCCTCCATGATCGAGACGAAGGCCGCGCCACCTTCCACCCGCGGCGGCGGCAGGTGGTCGAATTTCTCGATCTCGGGAAAGCTGATGTCGACCTGGGCGCGTCCGGTCTCGCGTTTCTTCGCGATCAACTCCGGCAGGCGGTGCAGCGTCTGCGGGCCGAACACCACGTCGACGAAGGGCGCGCGCGCGACGATGGCCGCGCCTTCCTGGCTCGCGACGCAGCCGCCGACGCCGATGATGAGGTCGGGGTTCGCCTGCTTCAGATGGCGCACCCGGCCAAGGTCGTGGAACACCTTCTCCTGCGCCTTCTCGCGCACCGAGCAGGTGTTGAACAGGATCACGTCGGCGTCTTCCGGTGTGGCCGTCGGGGTCAGGCCCTCGGCGACGCCGAGCACGTCGGCCATCTTGTCCGAGTCGTACTCGTTCATCTGACAGCCGAAGGTCTTGATGTACAGCTTTTTCATGGCGCCGGGGCAGTGAATAGACTGGGGGCGAAGACTGCCGCGCGAAAACGGCGGCAGGCGGGAATCTGGTGGTGATGGGCAGACTTGAACTGCCGACCCCCGGATTATGAATCCGATGCTCTAACCGACTGAGCTACATCACCTTTTTCCGCGCGTGTGGCGGCGGAAAGCCGGGCATTCTAGCCGAGGCGGCGCCCATCTGTCAAAAGAAAGAACGCGCTCACTGCGGCCGCAGCCTGGCCAGTTCATCGAGCAGGCTGATCAGCAGTTCGCGTCCCAGCGGTCCCATGCCGCGGCCGAGCTGGTCGGCGTCGCGCTCGCCGTTGACGAGCCGCCGCATCACCCCGCCCAGGTGCGCCATGT
>JACDJB010003350.1_pt1 | contig 10603 bp, 8 predicted proteins | sample 7454121 | NCBI WGS metagenome assembly JACDJB01 (sample SAMN14253290, study PRJNA609438) | sludge metagenome | isolation source: sludge after 25d culture with pyrite | collected 2018-12-20 | reverse complement strand
GTTCCTGAGCTTGTCGAAGGACATCATTTACCTGCCTATGCGGCAGGCAGGCTGTTTACCGATCACTGTTTAACTGCTTCTCCTTTCACCTGATTGACCCCTAACTCTCAACCCGAACTCAGAAACTCCAAACTCCGGCTTCTAAACATCAATCTTAGCATAGGTGGCATTTCTTTCGATAAACTCGCGGCGGGGGGGTACGTCATCGCCCATCAACATGCTAAAAACCCGGTCGGCTTCGGCTGCGCTATCAATGGTAACCTGCCGCAGGGTCCGCATCTCCGGATTCATGGTAGTAAGCCACAATTGCTCGGCATTCATCTCACCCAAACCTTTGTAACGCTGAATGTGCACCGAATCCTCTTTCCCATCGGCATACTTATCCACAAACTCACGACGTTGTGCCTCGTTCCAGCAATACTCTTCCACCTTCCCCCTGCGCATTAAATAAAGGGGCGGAGTGGCTATATAGAGATAACCCTCTTTAAGCAATTCTTTCATATACCTGAAGAAGAAGGTCATAATAAGCGTTGCAATATGACTTCCGTCCACGTCGGCATCGGTCATAATCACGACTTTATGGTATCGTATCTTCTCCATATTCAGCGCCTTACTATCTTCCTCGGTGCCAATGGTAACGCCCAGGGCAGTAAATATATTTTTGATCTCATCATTCTCAAAAACACGATGTTGAAGGGCTTTTTCCACATTCAAAATCTTACCCCGCAGTGGCAATATGGCCTGAAATCTCCGGTCGCGACCTTGTTTGGCGGTACCGCCGGCGGAGTCGCCCTCCACCAGAAAAAGCTCGCATAAGGCAGGGTCTTTCTCCGAGCAGTCGGCCAGTTTTCCAGGCAATCCGCCACCTGCCAACACGCTTTTGCGCTGTACAAGTTCGCGCGCTTTACGCGCCGCGTGCCGGGCCGTAGCCGCCAGAATCACCTTGTTTACAATGTTTTTTGCATCCCTGGGGTTCTCTTCCAGATAGTTGGTCAACATGGTACTCACCGCCTGATCAACTGCCAGACTCACATCGCTGTTTCCCAACTTGGTTTTGGTCTGTCCCTCAAATTGGGGTTCGGCCACCTTCACCGAAATAACCGCAGTGAGTCCCTCGCGGAAGTCATCCCCATTGATATCAAACTTCAGCTTGGAGAGCATACCCGATTTATCGGCCCAGTTTTTCAAGGTGCGCGTTAATCCGCGGCGAAAGCCGGTGAGATGCGTGCCCCCTTCGATGGTATTAATGTTATTAACATACGAATAGATATTCTCGTTAAAGGAGGTGTTGTAGATAATGGCGATCTCCACCGGTGTTTCATTCTTGTCGGTATTGATGTACATGGGCTCATTGAAGAGCTTTTCGCGATTGCCATCGATAAATTTCACAAATTCGGCAAGACCCTCTTCGGAGTAGAAACGTTCGGTAACAATGTTCCCCTCCTCATCGGTATTGCGCATATCGGTAAGGATAATCTCCAATCCTTTATTTAAAAAGGCGAGCTCGCGCATGCGCGAAACTAAGATGCTGTATTTATACTCAGTTTCATTAAATATGCTTTCATCGGGTTTAAAAGTCACATGGGTACCTGTACTGTCAGTGGTGCCTGTCTCTCTAACCGGTGCCAAAGGCTTACCTTTCTGATACTCCTGCAGATAGATTTTCCCGTCGCGGTGAACCTCCACTTTAAGGTCGGACGAAAGCGCGTTGACGCATGAAACACCAACTCCGTGAAGCCCACCCGACACTTTATAGCTGCCCTTGTCGAATTTTCCACCGGCATGGAGCACTGTCATCACCACTTCCAGAGCGGAGCGGCCCTCTTTCTCGTGTATATCTACCGGAATTCCACGACCGTTGTCAATAACCGTAATGGAGTTGTCGGCATTAATGGTAACGTTGATCGCAGTACAATAACCCGCCATAGCTTCATCTATGGAGTTGTCAACCACTTCGTACACCAAATGGTGCAGCCCCCTTTGACCCACATCCCCAATATACATGGCAGGACGTTTCCTGACCGCTTCAAGCCCCTCCAGCACCTGAATGCTGTTGGCCATATAACCATTATCATTATTCATTTGTTGATTGTTATCACTCATTATAAATTCTATTAAAATTGCTTTGTGGAACGATTTTCAGGCAGGTTTTTTTGCCCCACAAATATAGTAAAAAAATGCCTCTTTTCAGGCCTCTTAGCCTCTTATTTCAAGATAACTTTATTCAAACTCAAAACCCGTAAATTGTTGTTATATTTGAAGAAAAAACGACCTCTATTGTCACGCATCATCATCACCACCTCCAATAATCTTGTTTTCGACAACAGGGTACATAAAATATCCTTAAGTCTTGAAAACATGGGCTTTGAGGTATGGCAAACCGGTAGAGACTATCCCCGGCAAACTCTTCCAGCGGGGCGCCCGGGCAAACCATTCCTATTCTCACTGCCATTTAACAGCGGTCCTCTCTTTTATATCACTCTAAATGTAAGATTGCTGTGGTTTTTATTGGCTCATTCCTGTTCCATTATCTGGTCGGTGGATATGGATACCTTAGTGGCTTGCCGGTTGGCCGGAATCGTAAAACGGGTGCCGGTGGTATTCGACAGCCATGAGTTCTTCTCTGAGGTGCCTGAGTTACAAAACCGGAGACTCAAAAAATGGGTGTGGAGCAGGCTCGAAAAATGGTGCATCCCCGGTGCTGCCGTGCATTTTACGGTATCCCCCGGCCTGGTGATGCTTTACAAGAATCGTTACAACTGTGATTTTCAGTTGCTGCGCAATCTTCCACTCCGGAAAAGGGAAGTTCCTCTGCCTTTTAAGGTTGCCAACACACACCATATTGTCTATCAGGGGTCACTTAACGTGGGACGGGGTTTGTCACAAACCATCCGGGCCATGCTTTATCTGCCGGATTACACGTTTATCATTATAGGACGAGGCGATTGCATGGACGAACTACTGAAGTTGACAAGCTCTCTTAAATTAGAAGAGCGGGTTATCTTTAAGGGTGCTGTGCCATTCGAGGAACTTGAAAAGTACAACGCGAATGCCATGGCAGGTATGTGCCTTCTGGAAAACAAAGGTTTAAACTACTACCACTCACTTCCCAACCGGATTTTCGATTATATGCAACAGGGCATCCCGGTGATTGCCTCCGATTTTCCCGACATCCGCGCCGTTGTAAAAACCCATGAAACCGGCCTTTTGATAAATAATCTTTCACCCGAAACCATTGCCCATGCCATTAAAAGTGCCTGCGAAGAAGAGTCTCTCAGAGCCAAATGGAAAGAGACCGTCCCCCGGGCAGCGGCACATTTTCTTTGGGAACATGAAGAGGAGAAGATAGAGAATGCACTGAAAAAATGGAGTGGTCAAAGATAAATGGTCTCCCCTATTGCGCCTTCGCGTAATCTTTACCCATAGCAGTCTCCAGCACTTCCCAATGCGCCGGGGTCATCCTGCCTGGTGTGAAGAGGCAAACACCGGCAGCGCCGTTCTCCATAGATTCGCGGATGGCGTCGGCCAGCTCTTCGGGCACCAAACCATGATTCTCGGGGTCTTGCTCGCCCGCCTTAGCACCTGGATTGGGACAAATAAAAAGTCCGCTGTACAAGGGCTTGCTGTCATTGAGTGCTGTGACCCCCTCTTTGGTCACCTCTCCCACCCAGCGGGTGTCCTCCAGATAGAAGTCATTGTAATTCATGGGATAAAATGCGTCCAGATTCCACTTGTTCCACTCCTGACGCACAATTTTTTTGGCGACTGAATTGGGGCCGGGGAAGACCGCGGCAGATATCTTTTTATTGTTCTTGTGCACCATTTCGGCCAGCCGGTTGGCTACGCGGGTGATTAAGTCATAACGAAACTGCTTCCACTCCTCAACGGTTGAGGGGTCTTCCACCTCTTTAATAATGATGCCTGTTTGCGCCTCAAAGTCGCTCACGCACTTATCGCAATAGCAATAATCGAACTGCGGGTATTCGCGGTCCATCACCAGATCGTACTTATCCCACAGACCACGGGCCAGTATCACATCGGGAAAACGGATGTAATCCAGGTGAATGCCGTCCACTTCGGGGACACGGGCCACCGCTTCGTAGAGCGAATCCAGATAGTTGTAGACCCCTTCGCGGTTGGGGCACAGGAAAGTGTAATAACCCACATAAGCGGGTTTTTCCAGTGCCGATTCACCCAGTCCGTTCACTGCATACCAGTCGGGATCGATTTTGGCAGAGTCTCGTTGCAGCATAGTGGGTATCCAGGCATGAAATTCCAGTCCGGCTTCTTTGGCCAATTTACCCACGCGGCGGTAAGTTTCGGGATTATGGCCGCCGTTGTACATCAGTGCATCCACCCCCTTGGATTTCAGGTCGGCAAAATTAGCGGCTATCTCCTGATCGGTCGCATCGCCGGGACCACCCATCCAGCCATGTACGGGTATTTTACTCTCTTTAGGAACTGTGCAATTCCACAATAAAAATGACAGAAACAAAATTAGCAGACGATTCATGTTTATTAGTTTTGGTTTATTAATCAATGGTCACTTCACTTCCCCACCAGTTGTTGTCCGGTGAAAAATCTTCCGATAAAACTTCAAGTCGTTGTTTCTCCAGCCGGGGAAGCCTGTTTTCCTCCACGTTTTTAAGATGTTGCATCTCCAGCTCTTTATTGTAATCCGGGTCTTTAACGGGGAACCTGGCCCCCACCTTCTTCAGATAACCGAACAACTCCTCATGCAGTGATGAAGCCGTATCGGGATGTTCTTCGGATAAGTCATAATGCTCCCCGGGATCGGCACGCAGGTCATACAACTCGAGGCGGCTGTCTTCGTAGTAATGAATCAGTTTCCAGTTGCCCTTGCGGATAATGGAAGAGGGTTCACCCCCCTGATTTCCATAGTGAGGGTAATGCCAGATAAGCGGTCTCTCTTTAACCTCTTTACCCTGAAGCAATGGTACCAGGCTTATGCCATCGGAATGCTCGGCGGGACGCAATTTTTCGCCAATCAAATCGAGAATGGTGGGATAAAAGTCGGTTCCCGTCACCGGCACATCGCAACTTCTTGAACCCGTGGTCAGGCCCGGCACCTTAATAAAGTAAGGCTCGCGAATGCCGCCCTCAAACTGATAGCCTTTTCCGCCACGGAGGGGCAGGTTGGAGGTGGAGAAGGCATCTCCCGCGGAAACGCCGCCATTGTCGGAAGTAAAAATAGCAATGGTGTTGTCGTCCAGACCCATCTCATCCAGTGCATTCAGCACCAGACCCACGGCATCGTCCATGACCTCCACCAGTCCGGCGTACACGGGGTTGCCCTGCACCTGACGGATGGGTAAAAAATGGCCCATCTTATACCCTTCGGGGGCAAGGCCTGCTTCAATGGCCTTTTCGCGGTACTTTTGCCACTTTTCACGGGTGGTTTCAATGGGAGCGTGAACAGCATAAAACGAGAGAAATGCAAACACCGGCTGACCACTGGTCTCAGGATTGTTTTCCTTCAGGAATTGAACTGTTTCTTTTGCCAGCCTCATGGAGAGATTCTCACCGGGCTGCCGGTTTTCGAGATTGGGGTTCTGCCAGGGCGAGAAATAACCGCCAATAGGGCTGCCAACGTCCCATCCGCCTATATTGATGTCAAAGCCGTGGTCCTGAGGCCATGAGCCCTCCGGGCCTAAATGCCATTTGCCTGCAAAAAAGGTTTTATAACCGGCTGCCTTTAAAGCTTCGGGCAGTGTGGTATATTCGGCCGGAAGCTGATGCACATATTCGGGTGGCAACAGTTGGTTGTGACGACCCGTCCTGCGCCAGGCCTCGCCCTCCGGAGCGCCAATCCAATCGGTGATTCCATGCCTGGCCGGGAACTTACCGCTCATGATGCTGGCCCGCGAAGGACTGCAAACCTGGCAGGCGGCATAACCATTGGTAAAGGTCATCCCCTCCCGGGCAATGCGGTCGATGTGAGGCGTTTCATAATAGTCGCTGCCTGTGATACTTAAATCATAATAACCCAGATCGTCGGCTAAAATAAACAGCACATTGGGCTTTGGAGCCGGCTGTTTCCTGCACGACACAAAGGGAAGCAAAACGGCGATAATGAATATCAATGAGTTAAATCTAAAAAACATCGCGATTATAGAGGTTAGAGGTTTAGAAACAATCTCATAAAAAACATGTCGAAGATAAGCATTTTGGTTGAAATGGCCGCGAAAAAAGGGTGGAAGGGGGGGAAGCTCGAAGCACGAAGCACGAAGCACGAAGCTCGAAGGGGGAAGGGGGAAGGGGGGAAGCGCGAAGGGGGAAGCGCACGAAGCGCGAAGCACGAAGCTCGAAGGGGGAAGTGGGAAGGGGGAAGGGGGAAGGGGGAAGGGGGAAGCGCGAAGCATGAAGGGGGAGGCGCCGAGCTCAAAGCTGGGAGCTCAAAGGGCTGGAAGATGTCTGCCTGTCGATGGGCAGGGAATGATGGAAGATTGAAATGCGTCTCATCGTAACTTGGTTTTAAAATTAATATCTGAAATGCTTTTATATCTCTCCCCGTTTTATCTTTTTTAAAGGGAGCGTCTCGTGATTTTTTGAAGCGTGGCTGGCCACTATTATAAGAAGAAAAGCTGAAGCAACCAGTGCTGCCCCCACAATCTCGGGCTGTTGGCCCCATTGCCTCACTGCGATGGCTATTAAAGCCCATACACCCACCAAAGCGGCTTCTCTCATATTACGATAGTGCAAAAGCAACAAATAGATGATGGTCGCCACCCCAACCATTGCAATAGCCCAGCCAGCAGGGGAAAGAAAGCCTCCCTCCCATCCCAGACTTACCAGAAAGACGGTAACATTTGCAACCGATGCAACAATTATCCAACCCAAATAGATACAAATGGGCCACCACACAAAAGCTATGATGCGGACAGGAGCATCCCATAGTTCGAGGCGGAGCCGCACCGTCAACACTATTAATGACAACAGGAGGATAAAAATGAGCACCACCGACCATCCAATATAGAGATTGAGCCAGGCCACAATCCACAATCCGTTGGCCACATTGGCCAGGGCAAACCAAATGCCGGTTTGTTTCAACTCACGGTCATCTTTGTGGCGAATCCAGGCCACCCACTGATACACCACAAAGGCGATGAGCAACAGATAAATGACACCCCAGATGGCAAATGCATAGCCCGCCGGAGTGAACAAACTTGAATATTTGGCGCTGACGTCTGCCACGCTCCGTCCGCCAAACACGCCTGTTCCCGATAAATAATTCATCACCAGCGCAAACAGTAAAGTAATGGTGTTCAGGATCAGATATCCTTTGGCTTGATTTTCTCTCTTCATAATTTGACAATCTCCATTTTTTTCGTAACTTACAAACAATGGATTCGCTAATAGCGGTTCGATTTTCTTATTGGCAAAGAGCGCATCGGATATGCTCTCCCTGCCCGGGAAAATAAAATTTATTGTTTAACCAAAAAATTTATGGCTATGAAGGTAGTAAAAGTAATTGAAGTGATCGCTTCATCGGACAAAGGATTTTCGGAGGCCACCCAAAAGGCGGTTGATCATGCTTCGAAGACGGTAAAAAACATCAAATCGGTGAACGTGGAGAACATGAATGGCAAGGTGGAGAACAACAAAATTGTTTCTTACGCGGTGAATGTAAAAATCGCCTTTGAGATTGAGGGATGAGTTTGATTTGGCCCAATGATTTACATCATTGAACCAAAGAGATTGCTTCGGGCAAGACCCTCGCAATGACAATGTCCGCTAAAGAAGTGGAGGGGGGAGAAAAGAGACGGCTTTGCCGCCCATTTTCTCCCTCTCATCATATTCCAAGGTCTTAGCGTCATTGCGAGGACCTTGTCCGAAGCAATCTCTTTTCAGTCGATGGTGAGAACTTCTCCTTTATTCAAGGCTATATCCAGCTCCTTATTTTCATAGCGCAGTTTGCTTTTTGTGCCTTCCAGCGACCTTATGGTGGCCTTCGTCAACTCACCCTGCTCCCAACTCATATCCACCTCAAAGCCGCCGCGGGCACGCAATCCCTTCACTTCGCCGGTGGGCCACTCAGCGGGCAGGGCCGGCAACAGTTCGATAAACCCCTGATGACTTTGCAGCAGCATTTCGGCCACGCCGGCGGTGTATCCAAAATTGCCATCTATCTGAAAAGGCGGATGGAGGTCGAACAGATTGGTGGTTATGGATTTCTCGAGAAACAGCTGGATGTGCTCTTTGGCCATGTCCCCATCTTTAAGCCGGGCGGCGAAGTTGATGAGCCAGGCACGACTCCAGCCGGTACCGGCGCCGCCATGAGCCAGTCGATAGTCGAGGGTTTTTCTCACGGCATTCACCAGTTCGGGCGTATGCTCCCAGGTGATTTGATTGGAAGGATGAAACGCGTAAAGATGCGACATGTGGCGGTGCCCCTTTTCGGGCTCTTCATAGGGCTGATCCCACTCCAGCAGGCGACCGTCGGGGCCAATGCGGGTGCCGGACTGCAGCCGGCTCCTCTTCAGCTGCACCTCCTCTGCCAATTCGTCCCCAATGTTGAGAATGCCGGCAGCTGTTAAAAAGTTATCAAACACTTCTGCTATTATCTGGTGGTCCATGGCCGTGCCCATACTCAGAGCGGCGGAATAGCCATCGGAGGTGAGATATGAATTTTCGGGTGAAGTGGCCGGGTATGAAATGAGTTTGCCATCGCGAGGGTCTTCCTGCAGCCAATCGGCATAAAACAGGGTCAGCTCCCGCAGCACCGGGTAAACTCTATCTCTCAAAAATTCAGTGTCGCGGGTAAATTCATAGTGTGTCCACAGATGCTGAGCGATCCAGCCACCCCCATGAATCCAGGCTCCCCAGTAGGGCTGGGCAGCTCTCATAAAGGACGGGGCCCAAAGGTCGGTGGCATGATGAACCACCGCGCCACGGCAGCCGTATTGCTGACGGGCAGTCTCTTTGCCGTTCTCTATCATCCGGTCGATGAAGTCAAACAGAGGTTCGTGACATTCGCTCAGGTTGGTGACCTCGGCAGGCCAGTAATTCATAGCCAGGTTGATGTTGAGATGATAGTCGGCATTCCAGGGCGCTGCTATTTCTTTATTCCACAATCCTTGTAAATTGGCAGGATTGGTGCCCGGCCGTGAACTGGAGATGAGCAGATACCGGCCGTACTGAAACAACAAAGCTTCCAGTGCGGGGTCGGAGGCCCCTTGCCGGATGTTTTTTAAGCGTTGGTCCACCGGCAGCGAATCCGCTTGAGCTCCACCCAGGTCAAGTTTTACCCGGTTAAAAAGAGAACTGAAATCAGCCACATGATCAGACAACAGCTGGTTAAAAGGCTTATCTTTAACGGCTTCCCACTGCTTTTGATTCGCCGCTGAAAAATCATCCTCATAAAAAGAGGTGCTGCTGAAAAAACACAAAGTCACTTCGGGCACATTTTGTAAGGATAAAGTGCCATCGCGGCTGGTAATGGTGCCCTCTTTGGCTTTGGCTTTCAACAACCCCTGAAATTTTACCCCTTCCTTAACAGGATAAGGCTCCGAATCGATCATGCCACCATATTGCGTGACCATGCCGTTCATCACCAGTCCGTTTTCTACGGAACTCACCTCCACGGTGGGATGGCCCTCGTCAAGGGGGCGAGAGAGCTCCACCCTGCCCGTGATACCTTCGGGCGCATCCGTTGAGAGATGCACTACCAGCACATTATCGGGATGAGAGGTGAATACCTGCTGTGTAAAAGTACTCCCATCGACCTTAAATACCGAGGTCACCAAAGCGGAATCGAGGCTTAACCACCTCCTGTAATCACTGAACCTCTCGTGATCTTCAAATTTTATGGAGAGATCGCCCATGGTTTGATGAGAGAATTTGATCGACTTACGCGAGAAGGCCTCTACCATCAGTAGGTCGGCCTCAGCATGTTTACCTTCGCGCAACAATTCACGCACCCGGGCCAGGTCATCGGGGGTTCCCTTGTTGTTGTCGGCCCACTCCGGGCCGCCGGGCCACATGGAATCTTCATTTAACTGAATGCGCTCATTCTCCGGGTCGCTGAAAACCATGGCGCCCATGCGGCCATTGCCCACGGGCAGGGCTTCAAGCCAGTCTGAAGCGGGTTGGCTGTACCAAAGTACAGAGTTGGTTTCGGGTTGTGGCGAGGTGCATGAGATCAGGAAGGTGAGGGATAAGATGAGGAGTGTGGGTTTCATGTATTAGAGGTTAGAGGTTAGTCCCGATAGCTATCGGGATTAGAGGTTAGAGGTTAGATACCAAAATATTATATTTTCGGGGGTGGGCAGTCAAAATGAGTTATTGGAAAAAGGTGAAGATAATAAAAAAATAGATTCCGATCCGGCAGCAGCCGGATCGGAATGACAAAGTGTTTAGAATGGTAAGCGCGAAAGCCTGAAAACCAATGTTTCGCGTGAGGCTACCCGGAAAGCCACCGGGGCCGGCATACACGTCAAAGGCGGCGTTTATCTCCACGATGTCAAGGATGCCATAACCAATACCCTTTTTTGTGCAACGGTGTGCCGGCGGGGATGTGGTTTTATTAACTCATTATCAAATCTTTATTTCTTGATTTTAGTTTAGGTTTATTTAGTTGAGC
>JACDJB010003347.1_pt1 | contig 10605 bp, 8 predicted proteins | sample 7454121 | NCBI WGS metagenome assembly JACDJB01 (sample SAMN14253290, study PRJNA609438) | sludge metagenome | isolation source: sludge after 25d culture with pyrite | collected 2018-12-20 | reverse complement strand
TATGTACACCAAGAGTTTCAACGTATCCCTGGTTATGATAGCCATGGTTACCTCTCTTGTAATAATGGCCGTGACGACGAATATCGTGCTTTCGCTTGGAATGGTGGGCGCCCTGAGTATCGTGAGGTTCAGGACTGCGATTAAGGACCCTATGGACATAGTCTTTATGTTCTGGGCAATTGCCGTGGGGATAGTGACGGGCGCTTCTTTCTATCTGCTAGCAATTATCGGCTCGGTTATCATAGGCATAATCCTCCTCGTTTTCGCCAACTTCAAGTCTCAGACTTCACCCTACATACTTATGCTGGATTATGGGAACTCAGAGGCAGAGAAAGCGATCCTCGAAAAGCTGAAGGATAAGGCCAAAAGGTACAACATTAAGTCGAAAACGGTAACGAGTGAAAATATCGAGCTCTCTGTGGAATTGCGCATAAAGACGGGAGAGATTGAGTTCGTCAATGAACTAAAATCAATCGACAGCGTATCAAACGCCGTTCTTATAAGTTACAACGGTGATTACGCTGCTTAGCGAGGTGATTATATGAGAAAGTTCCTTAAGGTGTCGGGACAGATTTTGTTTGGCTTACTTGCAGTGATTTTCTTCGGTGCCTTTGAAGGAGATTCACAGACTGTCAGAAACGCTACGGACGCCGTTCTTTTCCCTCACGACAGAGTCATGGACGTATATATAGAGGCTGACGAGGTCGCGCTCCAGAATATGTTCGATCAAGCGCGTTTGGAGGAATACATCGTGTGCGATGTCGTTTACAACGGCTACCGCATCGAAAACGTCGGGATCAGGCCTAAGGGCAACTCCTCCCTTTCGCAGGCAAGGAACTCCACTTCGAACCGTTACAGTTTCAAGCTGGACTTTAATCAATTCGTCAAAGGTCAAAACCTTTTCGGAATAACGAAGATAAACCTCAACAACGGTTTCTCCGATCCAACGTTTATGAGAGAGTACCTGACGTACGAGATCTCTGAAATGCTCGGGCTAGAGACTCCAAGGACGACCTACATCGCGTTGCATATAAACGGTGAGTACTTCGGGCTTTATCTGGGAGTAGAAAACGTAGACGAAAACTTCGTGCGTGATCACTTCGCTTACGGTTACGGAGATCTTTACAAACCGGAAGGCACCGGGGCCAATCTGGTGTACATAGGCGATGATCCGCAGAGCTACCCCGGTCTGGCCCTTCAGACCAACGAGGAGAAGAGCGACAAGAGCTCTATAGTGGAGATGCTGAAAGTTCTCCAGGAAGGCACGTACGAAGAACTTGAAAAAATGCTGGACATAGACTCCTTTCTCAAGTACTACGCTCTTTGCGTAGCCGCGGGGAGCATGGATTCGATACTGGGGGGGATGTATCACAATTACTACCTATATGACAACGACGGTCAGTTCGTTATGATTCCCTGGGATTTCAACATGGCCTTCGGCGGTTTCGGCGGTTTTGGCGGAGACAGGGGGAGCGGCGGCAGTCTGTATATAGATTCCCCGGCCGTCAATATGGCCTCGCTCCCGATTGTCAACAGATTGCTGACCCGGGCCGAGTACCTTGAGAAATACCATGACTATCTTCAGCTTATAATAGACGGCTATCTGAACGATGAATTCTTCACAAGCCGGGTTGAAGAAGTCGCCGCGATGATCGATCCTTACGTCAAGAGTGATCCCACGGCGCTGTATTCGTACGAGCAATTCCTCGCATCCTTCGATTCCACTGGCGGCCAGAGCACTGGGCTGATCGACTACAACAGCGCCAGAATCGAAGCGATCACGAAACAACTTAGCGGGGAGCTTCCATCGATAAGTGACGGATCCGACAGTACTGTGAACGCTTCTTTTGAAAGAATGCCAATGGCCGGCAACGAAGGATGGAACGTTCCGGTTGACGCAATGCCTGTGAGAAATAACAGGAATGCAGAGAATGCAGATCCCCTCGAGATGTTTCCCGAAGAGGTACTTCTGCAGTTGATAGAGGAATGGGAAACGGCCGCTTCCAGCGAAACCATAGACGCGACTAACCTTGAGTCAGTAGATTTTGAAGGCAAGATGTCAGAAGAAAACGTTGCCGTTGTAAGGGGCCATGAAATCACCACCGAAATGAGGGAATGGATACTCCAAAAAATGGAAAGCCAGATGGCAGACTTCACATTTCAAAATCGAAACGCTCAAAATCCCATTGCCATGAGATTTGGAGATGCAAGAGAGGAAGGATTGCAGAATATGAAGCCTCCTCAAGAGATACCAGATTTCGATGCGGCGGGCAAAGTTGATGCGAGAGAAAATATGCAACCCCCGGCGAATATGGCCGAGTTCGGCATGGGAGACAGAGCAAGAGGAGAGGTCGAGCAAATCCCCGTAAAGGAGTCCGACGATTTGACTCAAAGCGATACCATCACAATATATGCCTCCTTGCTTGCTCTGGGCTTGTCGATTACGATCCTCAAGTTGAAACGAAAAATCTAGGCTGGGCGATGATTCTGGGTGCCGGGGCAGGGCGTTGCAGGAGCAGAGAACGTCTCTTGGCAGTGGTCAGCGAAGTCTTGGTCTTGAATGCACGTGGGTTCGGATATTGTCGGCGAACGGGTTCTTGGCCTCGAGGTCAACTTTGACCCGTATTTCAAAGCGCTTACGCTCAAGTGAGGATTAAGGTACCAGCATTAAAAAACGAAGGATCTCCCTATCGGGAGACCCTTCAACGTACTTTAGGTATCACTTGAGGAACTTAGGGTGGCAGCCCCACGGGGAATCGAACCCCGACCTTCGGACTGAGAATCCGGTGGACTAGCCGTTATCCTATGGGGCCGAACAGAAATAATATTATCATGGTCTCCGGCTTTTGTAAACACCCCTGCTTAAGAGATATAATCATTTTGAGGAGGTGTTTCGGTGTTTATCAGACGGTGGTTTTCTCCAGGGGCTAAGGCGAACGTTGTGATATGTCATGGAATAGGTGAGCATAGCGGAAGATATGAAGGTTTTGCATCTTATCTAAGCGAAAAGGGATTTGGTGTCTTTGCGACGGACTTCGCCGGCCACGGAATGCAGGCCGGAACGCGCGGCTTCATAAAGTCTTTTACAGATTTCATTTCGGCGGTCAGGCAGCTTACTGAAGGAGTGAAAAGGATCCAGCCGGATCTCCCGGTCTTTCTTTTTGGCCATAGTATGGGAGGGCTTATTGCTACCAGGGTTGCGGAGGAGTATCCAAATTCTTACAGAGCTCTGGCTATAAGCGCACCCCATCTCTTTTCAGCGAAGGACTCCGTGAAGAAGTTGCTGCCGTTGATTTCGGTTGTCAGAAGAGTCGCGCCGAAAACGACGTTCAGTAGTTCGTCGCGTTTTACTCCATCGGATCTTTCGCATAATCAAAGGGCCGTGAAGAGATATGTAGATGATCCGTATGTTCATGACAGGGTATCGCCGAATCTCTTCTTTGGGCTTGAAGATAGTATCGATCTGGCAATGGCCAATGCGAACAAAATCAAAATCCCTACTCTGATCGTATATGGCTCTGCAGACAGGGTTGTCGATCCCGCTGGGGCACAGGAGCTCTACAAGAAGATAGAGTCAGAGAAGAGAATAATTGAGATAGCCGGTGGAAAGCACGAGATGTTTGCAGATGAAGAGAGGAAGCCTCAGTTCTTCGAGGCAATCTCATCGTTCTTCTCAGAGCATATCTGAGTGAATTTCGAGCCAGCGCTTTGAGACTTTTACATCATGTCTGATCTGTTCTATCAGGTCGTCGAGGGATTCGAATTTAAGCTCGGGCCTTATGAATTCGAGGAGCTCCAGCTCTAGATTTCTGTCATAGAGGCTGCCCGAGTAATCAAAGAAGTAGATCTCGTACTTCACCTCTTCGGAAGTGTTTATTGTCGGTCTGAATCCAATGTTTAGCAGGCCGAAGTAGTCTCTTGAGTTGATCTGCGACTTGACAATGTAAACTCCCGACTTCGGTGTTACCAGCTTTTCGTCTCCCCTGCTTATGTTTGCTGTGGGAAAACCGATTTTCGAACCGAGCTGTTTGTCCTTGTACACTTTTCCCCGTATAGAGTACTTCTTCCCCAGGAGAGTGTTAGCCAATCCGATATCACCTTTGACAAGGCTCTCCCTTATCCAGCTACTGCTGACTCTTCTTTCGTTATGAAGTGTATCGTGAACTACTACAACGCCGAAATCCATCTCTTTGGAAAGTCTCTCCAAAAGATCGACGTTTCCCTTCGCACCGCTTCCGAATGTGAAGTCTTTACCTACTACAAAGGCTTTTACGCCCTGCTTCACAAGGCCCGAGATGTATTTCTCCGGCTCAAGGTATCTTATCTCGGCCATGTTGGCAGTAATTACTCTCTCTATACCTGTTGCCAGGATAAGCTCCAAACGCTGGGCAACAGGATAGATGATGCCGGGAAAATTGGGGAAGTAGTATCCCCAGGGATAGACGATTGATATAGCTGTGCTCTGCATCTTAAGGCTTTCTGAAACATCTACCGTTGTTTTCATGATCGCTCTATGCCCAAGATGTACGCCATCGAAGTTACCTATACAGGCTACATACATTTCATGCACCGAGAACCTTCACGAGTTTGGCCACTCTTTCTTTGGAGTCTTTCGCGATAAGCGTCTTCAAGAATGAGGAGGTGCGTTCGGATTTGGCCACTGCGATAAGCCGCTCGTCGCTTCCAATTATCCTGATAATCTCGTCTTTCTCGAAGTGCCCTAAGATGCCGGCAACTCCGTTAGCATGGATCTGATTACCTAGTAACACCTTGCTGCTTTCGGACTCGCTGAGGAGAAGACCGGGCAAAAAATCCACTGCTTCCTCCATTGGGATTACGGAGATCTGCGAAACATCATCTATACTGTATGAGTTGTCTACCGAGAATCTGCCCTGCGAAATTCGACGGAGGTTAGTGGTTGTCGCTCCACAGCCAAGTTTGTAGCCAATGTCCATGACTAGCGATCTTATATAAGTTCCCTTCGAGACCCTTGCGGTGAAGGTGACCTTGTTCTGTGAGAGAGTTATGTGTTCTATTGAGTGAACCTTCACTGATTTCGGTGGAAGGTTTATGATCTTCCCCTCTCTAGCTAGTTTGTACAGTCTTTCTCCGTTGTGCTTTTTTGCAGAGTATGCAGGCGGCACCTGCAAATACTCTCCTTCGAACGACTTCAAAACCGAAGTTATGTCGTCAATCGAGATCTCGGGAACTTCTCTCTCTTCAACTGTCTTTCCTGTGATATCGAAGGTGTCGGTTATCCTCCCCAGTTCAAGCTCCGCTCTATATGTCTTATCCATTTCAAGGAAATACTCGAGCAATCTGGTTCCCTTTTTGATTCCGGCAATCAGAAGTCCGCTTGCAAAAGGGTCAAGTGTTCCCGCATGACCGATCTTCTTTGTATTCAGTTTCTTGCGAAGAAGGTTGACAACATCGTGAGAGGTTACACCAACGGGCTTGTCAACGAGTATTATTCCGTCACTCATTATTCGGCTCTTTTTTCTCCTTTTCGATCTGTTCAAGCAACTGTGCTACCCTGAGGCTTGCCTCAATTCCAATATCTTCCTTGAAGCGTATTTCGGGAGCTTTGAATAACCTGATATTCTTTGCAATAGCCGTTCTGAAGATCCCCTTGTCTTCATTCAGCTTCTCAACGAGTTTCTTCTTTCTATCGTCAGGACCCATCAAGCTGACGAATATCGTTGCGAATCTCTTGTCCTTGCTGAGTTCTACCCTAACAATGGAAGTCATTCCAAGCGAGTCGTTGTGGCCTGTGTAAGATGATAGAGCTACTGTGAGAACCTTCATTATCTCTGACTCCAGCATCTCTTTTCTGTAAGTGCTTGCCATAGCTCTCACCTCCTTGATAATTATAACCTACAAAGCGAGGATGGGAAGATGCCGGATTGAAATGAAAGCATTGCTAAGTTCCCCAGGGACGGAGGCCCGGAGGATCGTCCGGGGAAGTGATGCTCGCTGCACGACGAAGTAAGGCCGACTTCGGCAGGAGGAGAGGCCGACACGTCTGGAAGCGTATGACAGTTCACCGTCAATGGGTCTCCGTTTCCGAGTGGACCGTGAATGTAACTACAAGTCTTGAGGTTTAACCTTGTCGATTCGTAATGAAGTTATAATCTTTATTGACTAATAATTAGGAGTGGTTCCATGCATTCAAAGAACAGATTAGTACTTCTAATAGTTGTAATGTTGTTTGCCGGTCTTGGTTTCTCGCTAACTATCTGCATCGACCCCGGTCATCAGAAGGAGGCCGATCTGACTCATGAGCCGATCGCTCCCGGTTCCGAGACAACAAAGGCGAAGGTTTCCACGGGGACTCGCGGCGTATCTACGGGAATCCCCGAGTATGTTTTCAATCTGGAATTGTCGTTCATGCTGAGGGATAGGCTTCTTGAGGAAGGGTACGACGTCGTGATGACCAGAGAGAGCCATGATGTCAATTTGAGCAATATCGAAAGAGCGAAGATCGCAAATGAGGCTAATGCGGACTTATGTATTCGTGTTCATGCAGATTATAGCTCTGATAATTATCTGAAGGGGTTCATGCTGATTATTCCTTCTTCATCGTCCAAATACACTGCACCGATCTACGAAGAGAGTAGGAAGGCTGCCGAGAAGATCCATGCGAGCTTGCTTCAAATAAGCGGGATCAAGTCTCTCGGAATCAGAGTTCGTGACGACATGACGGGGTTCAACTGGTCTGAAGTTCCCGTGCTGATTTTCGAAGCGGGGTTCATGTCAAATCCCGAAGAAGATGTCCTTCTCTCTACCAGTGATTACAGAGAAAAGCTTGTTGAGGCCCTGGTTACGGGAATCGCAGATTATTTCCTCACCAACTAAGTATCGTTCCTAAAATCGCTGCACTTCGAGCAAGCCCAAAGAAGAAATCTATGCAAATAACCATTATAAATAAAAATTGCTGCCCTTTTCGAGGGCAGCGAAGCGGTCTGAGGGTTACTTCAGCAATTAGATTATACAACTTTCTTTTCGATATTCCAAGTCAAAGGCAGTCCTGTAATCAATTTCGACCCCTTGACAAGCCTCTATTTTCCCCTCCCCATAGTGAGAGCAGTCTCTTTCATCTTTCTGTGAAGGGAGTCGATGTCTCTAGGGAAAGCCAGTACTGCAGTAAGAAGCACCAGTCCGCAAGGAAGCCAGAAGAGCGCGGAAACGTTCATTGCGACTCCCAGCGAGCCTACTGCCGTAGCCAGGGTTCCTGCAAAGAACTGCCCAAATCCCGTTCCGAGAGAATCTGTCAAGTTGAAAACCGAGAATATCCTTCCCCTGTTTTCCGGGGGATTGACATTCATCAGCATGGTCTTCATGTTTGGTCCGGTCATAGACGCTGAAGCGGCAGCCACCATTCCAAGCGCTCCCAGCATTATGAAGCTGCCGGCTCCCTCAACTGGAGGGAAGTTCAAGGCCAGGAGAGCCACGAAAGTACCGATTATTGTCGTTATTCCACTGAAGAGAGGCATGTATGACGGCTTCTTCTTATACAATAGACCGCCGACAAGACCTCCGAAGAATATTCCAAGCACGTTTCCGACTCCAAAGAAAATGAAAATCAGAGTGGCCGATTCCTTTGAGAGGTTTTTCGAGGTTTCGAAGTAGTTCACAAGATAGTACGGTATTGCTCCCCAGGGAATCGTTCCCAAAATACCCTGTATGAAGAGAATCAGATTCGTCTTCACTTTGAAGAGTTCCTTGTAGTCGGACAGTCTAACTTTTCCGATGTAATTTATCCCCTGATCCACGAGTTCGCCGACAGCCACTTCGGCGGCTCCTCTCTTTGGTTCTTCAGCGAACAGGAAGAATAGGAACGCGAGGACAATGTTCGGAAGAGATACGATGATGAAGGGCGTTCTCCAGCCAAGAGATGTGCCGGTGAAGCCGGCAATTACCATCCCTACAATGGCTCCCAAAGATATTGCCGTAGAGAGGAAGGAATTGACCTTTGCTCTCTGAGACTCTTTGAAAGCATCTCCGGCGTACGAAAAGACGACTGGAAAGAGAGCTCCTACCCCGATCCCCGTCAAAGCCCGTGTAATGAAGAGCTGAGGAAAAGTCTGCACGAAGGCAGACAGGAAGCATGGGATCTCGCCCACCAAAACGCTGAATAGCAGAAGGTGTTTTCTACTGTACTTGTCTGCCAGGAAGCCCCATAGAAGTGAAATGAGGGCGCCGACGATAGTGAATGAACCCTGGATGAGGCCAATGTCTGCTTTTGTTATTCCAAATTCGGTCTCGATTTCCCCGATGTTCGGAGACATGACCATCTGGTCCGCGTTTAGAAGGACCATCATGAAGAGCATAAGAAAGAGAACGAAAGTCGCCTTTCCCTTTTTCATTTACATCCCCCCGGTCTACTGAAGTTCGTCTCTTAGGTTTGTGAACTCCTGTATAAAGGAATCGTTATCTCTCCACTTTTCTCTTACCTTGACAAAGAGATCGAGGAAGACTTTCTGGTCGAATATGTATTCGAGATCCGTCCTCGCTTCAGTGCCGATCGTTTTGATCATCGAGCCGCCCTTGCCGAGAATTATCGGTTTCTGACTGCTCCTCTCTACGATTACATCGGCTCTTATTTTCAGTATACTACCTTCGTCTTTGAACTCCCGAACAACAACTCCCACCGAGTGGGGGATCTCCTGTCTGGTGTTCTGCAGAACCTTTTCTCGAATTACTTCCGATGCCATGAATCTGGAAGAACGATCAGTTATCAGGTCTTCGGGGAAAAGCATCTTTCCCTCTGGAAGAAAGTCGAAGACATCTTCAATTATCTCTTTAACACCATCTCCGCTCTTAGCAGAGATTAAAAAAGTCTTTCGAACGTTTTCGAAAAGCTCTTCGGCCTTTGCTTTGAAGTCCTGAATAAGCCTTTCGTTTTTGTATTCATCAATCTTGTTGATGGCAAGAAAGACAGGAATTCTGCTTTGATTAACATGATTGGCAACGAGCCTGTCCGACTCGCGAAGCCCGTCCGTCGGGTCGACTATAACCAGCAGAAGATCCGATCCGGCCAGCGATGAAGTCGCGACTTTTAGAATGTATTGTCCAAGTCTGTGAAGAGGTTTGTGAATTCCGGGCGTGTCGTAGAAGACGATCTGGCCCTCACCAGTCGTTAGTATTCCGCCTATCCGGTTTCTCGTTGTCTGCGGTTTATCGGAGACGATAGCAATCTTCTCTCCGATAATGGTGTTTATCAATGTGGACTTTCCCACATTGGGCTTTCCCACTAAAGCAACAGTCCCGGACTTCACCGACGCTTCACGCTCTCTCTTCTTCGAGAAGCAGCGAGAGATCGCCTATCTTCAAGAAGAGCTGATCTAGGGATTTGAGGAAGCCGAGTCTGTTGAGGCGGATATCTTCCTGTTCGGCCATAACAAAGACATCGTCGAAGTATCTGTCTATGTGAGGCTTAAGAGATGTCAGTAACAGGAGCGATTTCTCGAAATCGTCGCGCTCGAGCGCTTCCATTACATCGTCGAAGCATTTCAAATAGTTGTTCAGTAAGTCACGTTCGGCCTGCTCGACGAACTTAGAACCGTCAAAAAAGTTGCTCGAATGACCTCTGCTTATATTGTGGACCCTTTGATAAGCTACTAGAAGATCTGTAAAATCCTCCTTCTTTACATACTCTGAGATCGCTTCGGCCGCGCGAACTCCGAGATACGGGAACCTCCACCACACCTTCACCGATCGTGCTATGTTCATCGAGAAGCCCTTCTCAAGAAGGAACGCTTCGAATCTGTTAGAGAAGAAGTCGGTGATGGCATCAAGTGTTTCACTATTCACCCCGGCAAGGGCACTGGAAGCTTCTTCAATCAGACCGAGAAGATCGAGTTTCCATCCGAGATGATGCATTGTCTTGAATATGAAAGAAGTCTTTCTCCTCAGAGCGTAGGGATCCTTCGATGCAGAGGGTATGTTCCCTATCATGAAATTACCGACCAAAGTATCTATACGATCGGATATTCCGGTTACGGCACCGGCCAGAGTTGCCGGAACCACATTGTCACGGTAGTGCTCCTCTATTCCAGTACAGACGTCGGGATTCTCGCCGGACAGTTCAGCGTAGATTCTTCCCATTATCCCCTGAAGCTCCGGAAACTCCTGCACGACTCTTGTGGTTTGATCTGCTTTCGCAAGAAGAGAGGTTCTCTTAACCTCCAGCAGTTCTTCTCTCTTGGCTCCGAGTTTCTTAGAGATCGCCTCTGAAAGTGCTATCGTTCTGTCGGTCTTGTCCTTCAGGGTGCCAAGCCCCCGCTGAAAGAGGATTCCTTCCAATCCGTCTACGTAGTTCTCGATCGGTTTCTCTTTGTCCTTCTCGAAGTAGAAGAAGGCGTCTTCAAGCCTTGCGTTTATAACTTCCTCGTACCCTAACCGAATGTTTCCCAGCGGATCATCTGGTCCGTCCTGAAAGGCAACAAAGCCGTTAGTCAGCTTGCCTTCTTTGTAGACCGGGAAAGTCCTCTGATGGTGCTTTATAGTTACGATGATTACTTCAGGCGGGAGTGAGAGGTACTTCTCCATGAAGTTTCCCAGAACTGCCGTTGGGTATTCTGTCAAAGAGACGACTTCGGTAAG
>JACDJB010003342.1_pt1 | contig 10625 bp, 10 predicted proteins | sample 7454121 | NCBI WGS metagenome assembly JACDJB01 (sample SAMN14253290, study PRJNA609438) | sludge metagenome | isolation source: sludge after 25d culture with pyrite | collected 2018-12-20 | reverse complement strand
GTTACTTCCCTGTGCCTGCCGGAAAATGTAGAAGAAAGCGCCTCCAAGCAGGAGGAAGGGGAGAATGTAAAACAGCGCGTTCAGAATTCCGCTCCAGGCACTCGGAGCTTTAATTTCTACTCCGATCCCTGTTGCCGGGTCAAGGTTCTCAGGGGTTACACCCAAAGCTGTTAGCTGTTCAACGAGCGTGGATTCTGATTCTTTGTATGAATACTTCTCCAGGTCAGATTTTAACGTGATGACCAGTTTATCTTCTTCTTCGACAATTCTGATCACATTTCCCTTTTTGATCTCATCAGCAACCTGGTTAATGGTTAACGTGTTGTCTTCGGCTCCTTCTCGATTCAAGCCAAACATTACAAGTACGATGATCGACATGAAGAGTAGGAAGTAGACGATGTACGATTGGTTTCTAGGTTTCAAGTAATCCTCCAAGTAGTAAAGACAAAAAGATTATACCAATCCTTGTACCGGTGGGCGAGTTTTGATGGTCTGCAAAAGTCGAATTAATAGATTTCTAATAGTATTTGTGCAAAATTACGCTGGATTTGGAATTGTTCTGTTTCAGTAACAATTAGAATTCAATTTTGCCGTTCAAAGGGTGGCATAAACCACAACCAACGTGAGGTTCAGCGACAGATTTTCCTGACTTGATGCAGAAAGCCTTAACTGAAACGTAACGCTTGAATAAACCGAACTTTTTCTTGATGGTGGGCGTCAGTTGCATGAATTCGCATGAATTAGCCCGCTTGATACCCGGGACAGGACAGCTGGCGCATAAATCTGGAGTCCAGTTATTGGGCGGGGGTTGCTTACCAAGAAGACGGCACTCTTCAATATTTTTACCCCGATAATAATCGCCATAAAAATACGGGCATTCTACGCCTGCAGGGGTGCGCATCGTTTATCCTTTCAAAAACCAGCCTTTTACTAGACTGGAATATTTTTTGTTACACGCGAGTAACGTAATCGCCAGTGCGTGTATCCACCCTGATCACATCGCCAGTCTGCACAAAGTATGGCACACCCACTTCCAAACCGGTTTCAGTAGTCACTTTCTTGGTTACACCAGTGGCAGTGTCGCCCTTAACAGAGGGTTCTGCGTAGGTGACTTCAAGATCGACGGTCGTAGGAAGTTCAAGATCAAGCGCTTCACCTTCGTAAAAGGTTAGCTTTACTTCCATTTCAGGTTTCAGATAGCCAGCGTAATCACTAACAACATTGGATGAGACAGCCGGCTGCTCAAAGGTTTCAAGATCCATAAAATGGAAAATTTCACCATCGTTATATAAATACTGTACATTGTGATAATCAAGCCGAACGTCTTTGATTCGCTCGCCTGAGGTGAAGGTTTTTTCAAGAGTGTTGCCTTTGCGGAGATCGCGCGCCTTAATGCGGATCGTTGCGTTACCCCGGCCTGGTTTGTTGAAAGAGTATTCAAGAACACGGTATAGACTATTGTCCATTTCAAAAATTACACCCTTGCGAAGATCATTTACATCAATCATTTAACATGCCTTTCAATCGAATAATTTAACGCAAGAATTATAGTCCAGCCGATAGCAGCTGGCAAGGTGATTAAAGAACCCGGATATTTATTTGGGAGTTTTAGATTTTCTACGTAACAATACCGGTCCCACCTCGTCTATGATCCAGGAAAACAATACTTCGAGTAGTGGTGAGACGGATACATAAAATGGCACATACAAGACTCGTTTTGGGTGCCGCATTAATTTCCAGATCGCTTTAGATACCCGTTCGGCTGGAATGGCAAATCTCTCTGCAGGAACGGATCCTCCGTCCTCCAAATTTTTTGCAGACTCGAAGAATTCGGTCTTGACCGGTCCTGCACGCAACACAGAAATGTGGACGCCGGTTCGTTTTAATTCGCGATGAAGGGAGGTTGTGAATGCATCAACATATGCCTTAGTGGCAGAATAAACAGCGATGCCTTGTTCGGGTAATTTACCAGCGATCGAACCAATATTGATAATATGCCCATGTTTCTGTTCGAGCATATGCGGTAACACCAATGAGCTCAGGTGAGAAATCGCTTCAACATTAACGTCAATGATCCCCTCGGCAATTTCCCACTCCATTTTATGAAAGTAGCCATACCAGGCAAAACCTGCATTATTGATGAGAATATCGGGGACAAGATCGTTTTGATCGAGGTATTCAAAAAGCGCTAATCGTTCTGAAGACCTGGAAAGATCGCATTGAAAAACGGTTGCTGTTCCACCGGAGGCAATGATTTGATCTTTCAAACTTTCCAGACGATCCAAGCGACGAGCGACAAGAATTACGTGAAATTGTTTACTAGCCAGAAATAAGGAAGCAGATGCGCCAATTCCACTGGAGGCGCCTGTTATTAAAACCTTTCGCGTTGTTCCATTTTCGTCAAACATATTCTATGTACTTTATCACTTGCTATTTTTTTTCAATGATGAAAGGTTTATTTTCCACCAATCCATGGTGTCTTTCATCGTTTCCTTCAAGGGTCGTGCGTTATACCCGAGGGCGCTGCGGGCTTTAATATTGTTAATTTTTGCATTACTTTGTAATGTTTCGATACTATAACGAGTAAATTTTGGCAGTGAGTGCGAAATCCTGTAGTACCACTCTGCGAAGTATGCTGCGAATTTTGCGAGTTTCAATGGGATATTAACGAGAGTGGATTTTATAGAGAATAACTCCTGACCGATCTTCCACAGGTCTGAAACGCGGATCAGGTGACCGGAAAGGATGTAAAGCTGACCGATCTTCCCTTTTTCACGGGCGAGGATCAAACCTTCAGCCACGTCCCGCACATCAACGAAATCAAAGCTACCATCGATCATATAGTTGACCTTGTTTAACATCCAGCTGTTCATTAAGGAGCCAAGCTCTGATTTTTTAAAATCGTAGGGACCGATAACACCTGTTGGGCAAACGATAACCGCGGGCAATCCTTCGTTGACCTTGCTCAATACAAAAAGAGTCGCTTCCGCTTTTGAGCGATCATAAGCAGCGACATTGAACTCAGGATTGATTGGTGTGTTTTCATCGATCATTTCACCATGCGGGATGCGTTTGAACGCGTGAATCGAACTGGTATAAACAAAGCGTTTAACATCCGCCTGCATGGCAGCTTCGACCATGTTTTTTGTTCCGATGACATTGACCTCGTGGACGATGCGGTCTTTTGATGGTGTAATCGAGATGATCCCGGCCAGGTGAAAGACGTTTTCGACACCTTGAAAAGCTGCATCAAGAGAAGGTTTGTCCAGTACATTTCCGTAAACAACTTCCACCTCGATTCCCTCTATCGGGATGAGGTCTTCGCCTGGAAGCACAAGAACGCGGACAGATTCACCGCGTTTTACCAATTCCCTGACTAAAACATTACCTATGTGACCAGTAGCGCCTGTAACAAGATTCATAGAATCCATCCTTGGTCAGTAATACTATATTTTCCAAACGATGTCTGAAGACGTAGACATACCGATTTGTTGATAAGGTTGATTTCATTTAGAAATAGCGAACCAATTAACCCTCCAACTAAATTGTAATCGCCACGCATAGTCATGCAATATGTCTTTGGATATAAATAGGTCACAAAAAAAAACTGAGTCCAAGTGGACTCAGTTTTTTTACTGTAATGTGAGGTCAGCCAATTCTTGGTTCTATCAGACCGAGATCACCATCGCGGCGGCGGTAGAGCACATTTACCGAGCCACTGTTCACGTTATAGAAAATGAAGAAATCTTCATGGTCGAGTAGAGCCATTTGGTCAATTGCCTCTTCTTCATCCATAGGAACCAGGGTAAATGACTTCCGGCGGACAATAGGCGAAGGGGTTTCCGTTTCAATATCCTGAGGAAAAGCAGAAACCTCTGAAGCTGAAACACCGTCACCTCGGCCGCGGTTTCTTTTTCCTTTGAATCTTTCGATCTGACGTTGCATTTTGTCAACCGCTCTGTCTACAGCTGTAAAAAGGTCAACGTCCCGTTCCTCAGTGCGCAACACGAAGCCCTTGCCATTCAGAGTCAGTTGGGCTACTTCGCGGTCAGCTTTATTCCTTGCATTTTTTACATAGGAAAGGTCGAACTTTACCCCTTCGATGTCCGGCAATAATCTTTCGAGGCGAGGAACCTTTTTTTCTACATATTCTTGAATACGCTCTGTAAGTTCCATATTCTTTACGTTGATCACAATATTTTCGTCCATTTTTACCTCCGATTGAGATTTGGATAATATGGATAATGATTAATCTTCACTGCCATCCTGCGTTGATCTAAATGTTTTTGCGATCGCAATGACGGAGACTTGACTTGCTCCTGCTTCACTTAATGCTGATGAACAATGGTTGATCGTTGCGCCTGTCGTGATAATATCATCAACCAGCAATACCTTTCTACCATTAAGTTTAGCAGGATTTCCCCAAAATGCACCCTCAAGGAAAAGATTTCGGTCTATCTTGTTTCTGTGAATCTGGCTCCCGGTGTCAATTGTTCTCAATAGTGCTTTCGATGGATGTTTCTTACCAAAATAGCGGGCAATGGGTCTGGATAACAAAGCAGATTGATTGTAGGATCTTTCTTTTCGGCGTTCTCTGGATAATGGAACAGGAATAACAACGTCAAAATCCCAGTTTTTTTCCTTGAGAATATCAATTAATTGGCTGGCAAAGAAGTCACCTAAACCAACATCGTTTTTGAATTTCAAAGCATGGATAGCGTTTCTCAAGACACCGTCATATTTACCCCATGCGGTTGCTGCGCTAAAAAATATTGGTGTATTGGCACAGTCGCTACATAGGGGGCTTTCACCGTTTATTGGTTTCCCGCAAAAAGCGCAAAATTTGAATTGGATTATATTTATTTCTTCGTAACAGTTGGGGCAAAGACGAAAATTTGGCGAGCCACAACCTGCGCATACAGGTGGATACAGAAGATCAACTGCACGCCATAGATTTAGATGCAGATAGTAAGCTGCGTTCACATGAATATTTTATACGTGAATTACTTTATCCGCCAAAAATTCCTGATTGAATGATCTGTAAGGCAGCTGGTGCCAGAAGGATGATCAGGATTGAAGGAAACATTATGAAGGCCATTGGAATGAGCATTTTGATCGGGGCTTTGTGCGCTTCTTCTTCAGCGAGCTGACGACGCCGTACCCGCATTTGATCAGCCTGAACACGTAAAACCTTTGCCATGCTCACCCCTAACTGTTCACTCTGTATGAGAGCTGCCACAAAACTGGTCATTTCACTGACGCCGACATTCTCCTGCATATCACGCAAAGCCTCACGGCGCAATTTACCCAGTTGGATTTCCTGGATTACCCGGGCAAAAGCGCGTGATATCTCGTTGTTCCATTTTTCGGCTACTTTTGCCATTGCGCCATCAAAGCTGAGCCCTGCTTCTACGCAAATCGTCAGCAGGTCGAGAGCGTCAGGCATTCCTTTACGAATTTCGTGCTGGCGTTTTGTGATGGATCTTGAAAGCTGGTATTGAGGCAGGAAAAACCCCAGTACCGTTAAGGTTGCAGTGAGCAAAAACATTCTGCCGGTTGGCATGTTGTTACCAAAAAACCGCATGAGGAGAAATGCACCTACGCCAACAACCCCGGCGATAATGAATTCGATCGTGATGAAAAGGGTGGCGTCCATTTTTGAAGAGCGACCAGCCAATTCAAGTTTGCGTGTTGTGTTGTTCAACCAGTTTTGCGGGGTAAACCGCATCGTAAATTCACCAAGTTTGCGTGCAATCGGGTAAATCACACGCTCGGTGAATGGCATGGTCATTTCAAGCTTTTCGAGATTGACCTGCTCCCCGGATATCGTGAAATCCCCCAGCCGCTCATAAAGCTTCTCTTCATCAGTTGTGTAGGGATGCCTGATTCCGATGATCACCAGGATGATCGCTATGAGGATGAGAACTCCTAGAACAATAATTACTCCGCTCATCTCAAACTCCTCTTACACTTCAATGTTTGTAAAGCTATCCATGACGAAATACCCCACAATTACCAGTACCAACGCCAATACTAAAGACAGGATTCCACAAGGGAACGGGGTGTTGGATTCCTTCGCGATTAATATTGTCATGTAATCCCGGTTGATCATATAGATCGCTAATGTGAGACCAACAGGCAGCAATGCCAAAATTCGGGCAGAGTACTTCATTTGAGCTGTCAATGTGCGAATTTCACCTTTGATCCGCACACGTTCACGAATAGTATGAGAAATCGTGTCCAAAATTTCAGCCAGGTTGCCGCCGACCTCCCTTTGAACTTTCATCGCGGTGACAACCAGGTCAAGATCATCACTGGGGATTCTTCTGACGAGATTGTCCAGTGCTTTGTCTGTTGAAACACCCAATGAGACTTCCTGAACAACGCGGCGAAATTCATCGCTGATCGGGGTGGGCATTTCTTTTGCCACGGTCTCCATTGATTGAAGGGTTGAGAAACCTGCCCTGAGACCATTGACCATAAGACTTAACATATCGCTCAACTGGTCATTGAATCTCACCAGCCTGCGGCTGCGTTGGGATCGAATGTAAATTCGAGGCAGGAAGAAACCAAGCACAGCCCCAAGTATGGCCATCAGGATGGATTTTGTGCCAATTACATAGCCAATAACGGCGACAGCTACAATGCTGGCAATGGTAACCAGTATCAGCTCGCCGGGTTTCATCTTGATGTCAGCCTGGGCGAGTTCTTTGGATACTTTGTCAGACCAGGTTGTTTTCTCTACTTTTTCAGATAGCCAGTCAGTGACTGCTGCAGAGCGGGCGTCATTATCAGGTATCTCTATACCCGCTTCAACGAATGCATCCAATCTTTTTTCTTCAGCAGATCTTTGGCTTGATATGGTGAGAATAATGCCAAGCACAACAGCAACTACTACGAGCGCTCCGCCTATCCATAAAAAGATTGTTGGGTCCATAAAACTCTCTTTTATCTGCGGGTGCCAATGCCAAATACAGAGGGCGGCAGGTGGATACCCGATGCTTCGATTTTGTCAATAAATTTCGGGCGCAAGCCTGTGGGGCGCAGCCTGCCAACAACCCGATTGTCTTCGTAGCCAAGCTGTTCGAAAACGAATATATCGGTCATAGTGACCACATCACCTTCCATGCCGGATACCTCGGTAATGTTTACCACTTTACGGGTCCCATCGCGCAAACGCTCCTGGTGAATAACAAGGTCAATGGCCGAGCTTACCTGCTCACGGATCGCGCGGACAGGCAGATCCATACCCGCCATCATGGTCATGGTTTCAATTCTTGCCAGGCTGTCGCGGGGTGAATTGGAATGGCAGGTGGTCATAGAGCCGTCATGACCGGTGTTCATTGCCTGCAACATATCGAGAGCTGCTTCATCACGAATTTCACCTACGATGATTCGATCCGGTCTCATACGAAGTGTATTAATCACCAGGTTGCGGATCGTGATTTCTCCGCGTCCTTCAATATTGGGGGGACGCGATTCCAGCGTAATTACGTGTTCCTGTCGCAATTGAAGTTCAGCCGCGTTCTCGATGGTGATAATTCGTTCGTCCGAAGGAATGAATCCGGACAGAACATTGAGAAGAGTTGTTTTGCCCGAACCGGTACCGCCGGAAATAACCAGGTTGACCCGGGATTTTACGCAGGCATCCAGAAATTGGATTGCTTCAGGGGTGATGGATTCAAGTTGGATCAATTGGTCAACCGTAAACGGAATACGGGCAAATTTTCGAATGGTCAAAACTGGTCCGATGAGGGATATGGGAGGGATGATCGCGTTCACACGCGAGCCGTCGGGTAAACGCGCATCAACATAGGGGCTGGATTCATCGATACGTCTGCCGAGAGGAGATACGATCCTTTCGATGATCCTCATCACATGTTCATCATTTTCAAAGGTGATCGGAAGGCGTTGGATCTTGCCGCGGCGCTCGATGTAGACATTGCGCGCACCGTTTACCATTATTTCTGTGACAGTGTCATCTTCAAGCAGGGGCTGCAAAGGACCCAAACCGAGAATCTCAGCAGCGATCTGTTCAAAAAGGCGGCTTTTCTCGGTGCGGGATAAAACAAAATTCTCTTCGACGAGGATTTGTTCAAAGAGTTCCTGTATGGTGTTGCGAACTTCTTGAACTTTTGAAACATCGACGCTCGGATCCAGCTCCGCCAACAGTTTATTCTGAACGCGGGATTTCAAATCCTGATAGGTGTCCTGTCCATTTTGGGCGGTGGGAGATACGATGCGGCGGGGTTGTGCAGGGGAAGATGATTGACCATTACCGCTGCCATTTTGAGTTTGATGGGATTGTCCATCAGTGGATTGAATACGACGTAAGATCGACATTAAATTTGCCTCTTATATCAGAGCGCTGTCTCTTCAGATTCAGGCTTGGATTTTTCCTGGATGATCTCAGCGAGCGAATGGATCGCTTTTGAAGCCAGGAGATTCTTGTTCTCGGTCACAAAAGGAATACCGCGATTGACAGAATTGCTGATAATACGATCTTCAAAGGGGATGGAGACCAAAACAGGTTGTTTTAAGGTCTCTCCAACCCTCTCAGGGGAGATAGCAATGCGCCGATCGTAGCGGTTCATCACGAAAAGAATGCGGTCTCTTCCAATTCCAGACGCATCAGCGAGGGAAAGAAATTGGTTGGTATTCTTGATGGAGGGAATATCTTGGGTTGTGACCAGAACGATAAAATCGGCGACGTCAAGGCAGGTCTGCACCATATCAGTGAGGTGGGGTGTGGTGTCAATGATGATGTAATGGTACATCTGCTGCAGGTATTGGAGAATTTTTGATAAGGAATCGCCATAACTTGATTCGTTGATTTCGGGGAGTTTGGGTGAACTCATGATATGTAGCCCGGAAGTACTGTGAACGATCATCACGTCTTCTATGATATCCGGATCCAATTCATCAGATCTTTCGAGCAATTCCAGGAAGGTGTTTTTGCTGTGTTCGTTTAGAAAAACAGCCACATCTCCAAAAAGCAAATTGGTGTCAACAACTGCCACCTTGTTATTCGCGTTTTTCAACGCAGTGGCGAGGTTTACGGTAATTGTAGTGCAACCCACGCCGCCTTTGGGACTGTAAACTGCGATGATCTTGCCGAGCGTCATCTGTGGAACCTGAGTTCCCGGCTGAACAGGAGCGTTGAGCGGACCGCTTTGGAAAGGTGCTACATAACGCGATTTTTCTTCATGTGCTAATTGCCCGGCACGTTTGACCGCGATCGTGAGTTCGTCAATCATGGGCGGTTTAGAGAGAAAATCTCTCGCTCCGGCTAACATGGCGCGTCTCATATAGTTTGAATCATTCTGAACCGATAGAATGACAACCTGGACGAACGAGACCTTCTTTTGAATAGCCTCGGTGGCTGAAATACCGTCCATGTCAGGCATATTAATATCCATGACCACTACATCAGGCATCAATTTCTGAGTGAGGTCAATCGCTTCCAATCCGGTCCGCGCTGTGCCGATCACCTTGATGGCCGGCTCAAATTGAAGCATCCGCAGAATCATTTCACGCGATTCTTCGATATCATCAACAACGATAACGGTAATTTTTTCCTGCTCGGTCATTTACCCATCCTAAATTAGAATTTTGACGGCTTATGGTTGATTAAGAATATAGTCATTGAACGATGGATAGATAAGTGAATCAACTCGAGGTTCAATGCTATAAGGGATTTTGACTGGAGCCGGGATGTTCTTCTGATCCATTATGTACTGCAGCGTAACAGGATCAGTAGTGTAGGGCTGAGTGTCGCCTGCGCTTCTCAATGCGAGGGATAACTTTGCGCCGGAAAGCGCGAGGTAGTTAAGGATAAGGTTGTCCTGGGGTGAAACGATAATCGTGATGGAACCGGGATAGGCTGGCCCTGTCTGTTCAGCAGTTTCGGTCGCGACCACGGGAGTGGCTGTGCCAGTAACAACGGGAACATCTTCGACCTCAAGAGGGAACATGCCGACTTTTAACACAGTTACATCCTGCAAGACCGTCTGGCACACCAGGCGCGGTCTCTGTTCCTCGGAGGGGACTACGTAAACGGGTTCGTTAGTTGTATTTTCTAGCTCAAAACGACCGCGTGATGATCCCACACCAGGACCGTAAGGCGACACTACCATCGATTCTGTGATGCCGCTTTCAACTGTACCAAACCCAGCGCGCACGACAACAGTTGTGTTGTTGGGCAGACGGGTCTGATAATTGGTATCCACATCTGTGATTAACAGGCAGGCGATCACCATAACATGGTCACCGGATTGAGGGGCGTATGCTACAGCCGTTTCAGGACTGGTGGCGAGGGAGTAAGCGGTCATCCCTGCCGGGATTTCGTTAGCAGCCAGTGAACCGCTGCCAGCGTGTAAAACCATGCTGGAAGTTAATGGAACTCCAGGGTCGATGGTGTACTTGGCTTTTGCGCCAATCGCATCGTTTACATTCGTGAAAAATGTTCCTTCAACCAGCTCAGATTTTGGATACTGGATCATTGTTAGCACATCACCGCTGATTATCTGACCACGGGGGATGGATTGCGACGCCACCACAATTTGCACCAATTCATAGGGTGGTGTAGCGGTAGGTTCTGCCGCGTTAGATTGACCGCCTAAACC
>JACDJB010003341.1_pt1 | contig 10629 bp, 10 predicted proteins | sample 7454121 | NCBI WGS metagenome assembly JACDJB01 (sample SAMN14253290, study PRJNA609438) | sludge metagenome | isolation source: sludge after 25d culture with pyrite | collected 2018-12-20 | reverse complement strand
CCGATGCCGTAGGTAATGACGCACGAGAAGGCGGTAATCAACACCTGCCGCGCCCCGGAGAGCACCACCGACCGTTCGGTGAACCGGGCCAGCAGACCTCCGACCACGGCCGACAGGATGGTGGCGGCGACCACCGATGCCACGATGGCGCCGGTGCCCGAGCCGATGATCCACGGCACCAGCGGCACGATGGCGCCCACCGTGAACGCCACGAACGACGACCCGGCCGCCTGCCATGGCGAGCCGATCGACTCGGCGTGCAGGCCCAGTTCCTCCATGGCATGGACCTCGAGGGCCAGCTCGGGGTCGGCCATCACCTGGGTGGTCATGCGTTCGGCGGTCTGACGGTCGACACCGCGGGACCGATACAGCCTGACCAGCTCGCGATGTTCGCTCTCCGGATGATTCTTGATCGCCTCAGCCTCGACGCTCAGCTCACGCTCGATCAGTTCCTTTTGCGCCTGCATCGACACGTACTCGCCGGCGGCCATCGACACCGCTCCGGCGATCAACCCGGCCAGGCCGGCGACCAGCACCGTGTTGGCCGGTGGGTTGGCGCCCGCAACGCCAAGGATGAGCGCAGTGTTGGACACGAGCCCGTCGGAGATGCCGAACACCGCAGCCCTGGCGGCGCCCCCGGAAACGTCTCGGTGATGGTGCACCTGCCAGTTCGCGCCGGAACGACCCGAGGAGTGGGTGCGGTCCTTGGCGTGGGCGTGGTCGTGGTCGGGGCTGGACTGGGTTGGCGCCGATTCGCCGATGTCTGGCTGTGCAGGCATGCGTGCTCCGAAGGTAGGTCCTGCCGTGGCTAGCCCGCAGGATACCCAGCCCGTTCGGCGCTGGTCAGTCCCGGCCGTCGCCGGACGCCGACGGTCCGGCCAGGCGGCACCCCGCCTCCCGCATCTGCACGTCGAAGAACTCCTCCGGGTCGGCGACCACGTTCTGGAACTGGCCGAACAGCTCGAAGCTGAGGTGGCCGAACAGCTGGGTCCAGACCCCGGTCGCCGCCCTCAGCTGCCCATCGCTCAGCTCCGCCCCGTCCGGGTGTGCGGCCGACGAGCGGCCGATGGCGTCCTGGGACAGCGATCGGATGACATCAAGGGCCTCCGCCGTGGCCGGCGGTGCGTCGAACCGATGCTGGAGAAGCTCACCGTCCGCAGCCGCATCGGTCAGCACCGACAGCCATGTCGACGTGAGGCGCCGGGCCGGCTGGGCGGTCTCCGGGGGCGCCACGTAGCCGGGCACGGGGCTGCCGTAGATCAGTGCGTACTCATGTCGGTGCTTCAGCGCCCACGACCTGATCGCTCGAGCAAGGCTGACCCACCGCTCGACGAACGGCTTTCCCGCCGATTCGACGGTGGCACGTTCTGCCGCCGAAGCGAGATCGCCGTAGGCGTCGGAGATCAGCGCTGTCAGCAGGTCGTCGCGGCTCGGGAAGTACCGGTACAGCGCCGAGGAGGCCACGCCCAGCTGTCGGGCGACCGCCCGGAGCGACAGCGAGTCGGCCCCGTCCGTGCGCAGCTGCGACCTGGCGGCCGCTTTGATCTCGCCGACGAACTCGGCGCGGGCCCGGGCGCGTACCCCGGTGGGCTTGGGCTCCATCGGTACATGATGACCGACGAGCGAGAACACTGCCAACAAACAAGAGCAGTGCTCTTGCTTTTATCGGGACGAGAGTTCACGATGGACGAACCGAGAGCGGTGCTCTCGGTTTACTGGTAGGAGCGATCCATGAACTCGATCACCGCCCACCCGACAGCCTCGGACTCGCCAACGCCCGAACGGCCGGCTGCCGCCGGGCTACCCCGAACGCACTACGCCGCGCCGGGATGGCTCAGCCGCAACCTGATGAACCGGCTCGTACGGCGCCTAAGCCGGGTCGGCATCTCGGTGTGGGGTGCCCGCGAGCTGCGGGTTCGGGGTCGCAGCAGCGGCGAGTGGCGCTCCGCGCCGGTCAACCCGTTGAAGATCGGTAAAGAGCGCTACCTGGTGGCGCCGCGGGGCGAGACCCAGTGGGTCCGCAACCTGCGGGTCACCGGTGGAGGGGAACTGCGGGTCGGCCGGTCCATCGAAGCGTTCACCGTCAGCGAGGTGGCCGACGCCGACAAGGAGCCGATCCTGCGCGCCTACCTGAAGCGCTGGGCGTTCGAGGTGGGGGCGTTCTTCGACGGGGTCGACGGCGACGCTTCGGCGGCGGAACTGGCGCGTATCGCTCCGAACCACCCGGTGTTCCGCCTCTCGCACGGCACACAGTAAAGCCACCCATGCATGAGCTGGGTGGCTTTACTTCCGAGGGGGTGCAGTAAAGCCACCCAGTGCGACCGTGGGTGGCTTTGGCGCGGGCCAGCGGTTACCGGAGCGGGCCCCCCCACCTCAGCACCTATCGGAGCTGACGCTCCAGGGCACCGAGGACGGCCTTGAAGGACGCTGTGGTGATGTTGGGGTCCAACCCGATGCCCCAGCGGGGCCGGCCGGAGTGGCCGATGCTCTCGACGTAGGCGGCCGCCGTGGCGTCCGAACCGGCGCCGATGGCGTGCTCCTCGTAATCGACAACGTCCAGGTCGACGTCGAACTCGGAGCGCAGGCCCAGCACCAGGGCGCCGATGGGACCGGACCCCTCCCCCACCACGGTGTGATGCGATCCGTTGCGACGCACCTGGGCGGTCACCTTGGTCAGGCCCTCCTTGGTGTGCAACTCGTGGCCGACCAGCTCGAATTCGGGTGATTCGGGCAGGTACTCGTGCCGGAATGCCGCCCACATCGTCGCCGGGTCGATCTCGGTACCCGAATCCTCGGTGATGTTCTGGATCGTTTTGGAGAACTCCACCTGCATGCGCCGCGGCAGGTCGAGGCCGCGCTCCTCGGACATGACATAGGCCACCCCGCCCTTGCCGCTCTGACTGTTGACCCGGATGACCGCCTCGTAGGTGCGCCCCACGTGGTGGGGGTCGATCGGCAGGTAGGGCACGGCCCATGTGTCGTAGTCGTCGGGCAGAGCTGCAAAGCCTTTCTTGATCGCATCCTGGTGGCTGCCGGAGAACGACGTGTAGACGAGGTCACCCGCATAGGGGTGGCGCGGGTGCACCTCCAACCGGTTGGCGTACTCGGCGGTGCGGCGCAGGCGGTCGATATCGGTGATGTCGAGCTGTGGGTCCACGCCGGTGGCGAAGAGGTTCATGGCGACGTTGACCAGGTCGAGGTTGCCGGTGCGCTCGCCGTTGCCGAACAGCGTGCCCTCCAGCCGATCGGCCCCGGCCATCAGCCCAAACTCGGCAGCGGCCACGCCGGTGCCCCGGTCGTTGTGGGGGTGCAGCGAGATGACGACCGAGTCCCGCCGGGAGATCGTGCGTCCGAACCACTCGATGAAGTCGCCGTAGACGTTGGCGGTGAAACACTCGACCGTGGCCGGCAGGTTCAACACGATCGGCCGATCGGGGGTGGGCTCGATCACGTCCATGACCGCTTCGCAGATCTCGATGGCGAAGTCGGGCTCGGTCAGCGTGAAGCTTTCGGGCGAGTACTCGTAGCGAACCGCGGTGCCGGGGATGCGATCTTCCAGCTTGCGGGCCAGGCGCGCAGCGGTCGTGGCGATGTCCACGATGCCGTCGCGATCCAACCCGAACACCACCTCCCGCTGCAACGGGTTGGTCGAGTTGTAGAAGTGAACGATGGCCCGGGGGGCGCCCTCCAGGCACTCGTAGGTGCGCTCGAGCAGGTCGGCGCGGCTCTGTACCAGCACCTGGATGATGACGTCGTCGGGGATCAGGTCCTCTTCGATCAACTGGCGCACGAAGTCGTAGTCGGGCTGGGAGGCCGACGGGAACCCCACCTCGATCTCCTTGAAGCCCATGGCGACCAGCTCGTTGAACATCGCCAGCTTGCGGGCGGGGTCCATCGGGTCGATCAGCGCCTGGTTGCCGTCGCGCAGGTCGACCGAGCACCAGGTCGGGGCTCGGTCGATCCGCTGGTCGGGCCATGTGCGGTCGGTGAGCTGTACCGGGATCCACGGCTCGTACTTCTCGAAGTGCATCTTCTTTGGGGTCACGTTTGCTGGTGGCATGGATGAGTTCCTTGTTGCGGGTCCGATTGCATGGGTGCGGTTAGTCGTACTGGTGAAAGCGGCGGGCCGGCTGGTTGTCGGGAAAAACAACAAACCCCCCGGCCTGGAGGGCGGGGGGTGCGGGCGGGCGCGCTCTTGGTAAGTCCCGCCTTAGCTAAGAAGCAGTCCGGTACAAGTGGTCACGTCGCACAGTTTAGACACGTCAGCCGCCCGATGGAACCTCAACCGGTGAATCAGGTGAGAGCGGGACGGGTTGCCACCCTTGGCTCGGTGACTCGGCAGTGGGTCGGTAACCTCCGACCACATGGCGGCGTTGGACCTACTCCCCTACCTGGCCGCCGGGCTGTTGCTCGTCGCCGGGGCGTCCAAAGTGCGCCACCCCGACACGATGGCCGACGTCCTGGCCGTCATCGGCGTGACCAGCCCGCACGCCCCGTTCATCCTCGGCCTGATCGAGATCGTGGTCGGTGCCGCGGCGATGGTGTTCGGCGGGTTCGTGCTGTGGGGGTTGGTCACCGCCCTCTACCTGGCGTTCGCTGCGCTGCTCGCACTGCTCACCCGCAACGATGCCGAGGTCAGCTGCGGATGCTTCGGTCAACGCTCGACGCCGGTGGGCCGACGACAGGTGCTGGCCGACCTTGGGAGCGCCGGCCTGGCGGCGATCGGCGTGGTGATCAGCACGCCCGGGTTGTTCGGTGCCCACCGCAGCCCAGCGATCACCGCCCTCCTCATCGTCGGCATCGCAATCGGGGTGCCGATCTTGCGCCGCCTCCACACCGGCTAAGCGTTCGGCCTCCCCCAACAGGGGATGCCGCCACGATGGGGGTCCTCGCCCCTCGGAACGGTTGGCTGTGGGTGGTACCGCCAGGGCGCATAGCGAAGCGGCGCCATGGCGGTATCGCCCACACCCAACCCCTCTCCCGATCACTCAGGCGCAGGAACCCGGCCGTGGGCGGCATCGCCGTACAACCCTTCGGCCCACTCCAGATAGTCGGGCCCATCGCGGAGGTGATGCCCGCCGTCGGCGCCCACCGTCTCACCGGTGATGAAGCCGGACTCGGGTCCACACAGAAACCGGATGAGCGGTGCCACGTCGCCGACCTCGCCGAAGCGGCCCAGCGGCGTGTTGTTCAGGTAGCTCTGACCCACCGAGGACTCCTCCTCGATCATCGCCACCAGGTCGGTGCGGATGATGCCCGGGTTGACGGCGTTGACCCGCACGCCCGCACGGCCCAGCTCGTCGGCGGTGACCTTCACCAGCATGTCCACCCCGGCCTTGGCCACCGAGTAGGGCGCCATGAACCGGTGGGTCAGTCGGCTGGCCACCGACGACACCGCCACCATCGACCCGCCGCCGTTGCGCACGATCGCCGCACCAGCCTCACGAAAAACGAGAAACACCCCGGTGAGCGTGACGCCGAGGATGCGGTTCCACTCCTCGGTGGAGGTGGCCACCACCGGCCCCATCGTCCCGTCGCCCGCTGAGGCGACGACGATCCTGAGCGTTTGGTCGGCGTCGGCCAGCGCGACCGCTGCGGCGACGTCGGCATCGGCGGTGACATCGCCGGCGGACGTGCGCACCCGAACGCCTTCGGGCGCCTGTTGGCGCAGCTGCTCGGCGGCGGCTTCGAGCTTGTCGGCGGTGCGGCCCATCAGCGTGACGTCGGCGCCGTCGGCCACCAGCGCAGCTGCCGCCGCCAACCCGATGCCGCTGCCCCCTCCGGTGACGAGGGCCGAGCGCCCTTGAAGCGTCGGTCGGTCGGCCGAGCGTTGGACCATCTCAAATCCCCTTGGTGTCTTGCGAGACCCCCTCGGTATCGGGTCGGATCGCCTCGCTTCCCTTCCAGGAAACCTACTCAACTGACGTTCGAACTTGATTGATAACCATGTCGAGGGCGACGGGTGAAGGGTCTCATCGACGGTGGAGGCGGGCTCTCACCACATCGGTTCGCGGCCCGCTGACGGTCATGCACCCCACTTCGACGGCGGTAGCTTTGCCTGGTGAGTCACCCTGTCCCGGTCGCCGAACGGTTTTCGGATCGAACATGAGCCTGCTCCCCAGCGGCTTGACCCAGGTGACCCCGCGCCGCGTCGCCGAACGGCCCGAGCCGACCGGTTGGCTCGATCGCACCGTCGACGAAATCATGCGGCGAAGCAGCTCGCTTCCCGGCCCTCCAGCGACGAGGGCCTGGGCGTCGCTCAAGCTGTTTGTCGTCATTTTCGCGTCGCCGTTGCTGGGCCCAGGGCTATTCGCCACGTTGCCGCTCGAGACCGCCCGGTGTCGCCGCCGGGCTCGCCGCATGCCGCAGGCGTTGCGCACCGACGACCCCGACGTGGTGGGTGCCAGCGCCCGGTTGGATCCGGCCGGGCGATACCTGGTGACCAGCGACCTGCACCGCTGCATTCCGGGCGGTCGTGACTGGCCCCGCCAGCAGGCGACCGACGACCTCTATCGCGTCGCCCTCGACCACTACGGGGCCGAGGGGTGGGGCCTGATCGAGGCCGGCGACGTCGAGGACTTCTGGATGGTGGGCGGCTCGGCGCTGGGCGTCGCCATCGACGCACTTCGCATGCTCGGTGCGGCGCTGTGGCCGATCGACCGGCGGCTGAGCCATGCCACCGCCCGCAACCAGCTTCAGCGGATCATTGACAACTATGAAGCGACGTACTCGGCGATCGCCGAGAAGTTTGTCGGGCCGCGACGATACTGGCGCCTGAGCGGCAACCATGACGACCCGCTGATCCGCCCGGAGGTCGCCTCGGCTTTGGCCCGCCGTCTTCCCGGGGCCGTCGTTCACGATCTGGTGTCGCTGGGCAATCCCGGCCAGATCCCTGAAGCGGTGATCACCCACGGGCATCTCACCGACCCGTGGAACAGTCCCAACGGGGCTTGGCGCGGCCGGTTCGTCACCTGGCTGGCGAGCGCGCTCGCCGACCTCAGCGGCGACGAGCCCGGCCTGACCGGGGCGGCCGCCCGCACCGCGCTTCTCGCCGGGCGTGCCGGCAATCGGCTGCGATCAATCCGTGGGCCGTTCTCGGTCGACCGCGACCAGTTCACCCTCAACGAGACCGAGCTGCACGAGTCCTTTGCCGGTCACTTCGGCGAGGACGCCGGGCCGTGGCTGGTGCTCGGCCACACCCATGTGCCCGGCGATGACCCCTGGGATCCGGGGACCAACAGCCGCTACGAGCGCTACGTCAACAGCGGCTCAGGTGTCGCCGAGCGGGTCATAACGGCAGTCGAGTGGGACGGCGGCGCAGCCGAGCGCCGTCCGATCCTGGTGGCGATCGCCCGGATGAGCGACCTCGATCCGGTCGACGCCGGGCCCGAGCAGACCGACCCGGCGCACCGCATTGCCCTTCGGGCGGGCGAGCGCACCGCGATCGGGTCGCTCGATGGCGAGCCGGTCGTCAGGGTTGTGCTGCGAGCGCCGGCCACGGTGCCGCCCCTCAGCGCCGTCTTCGCCGGGTAGCGCTGAGCCGTGGGCCGTTGCGGCGCAGGCCGAACGCACCCGACGCCGTCCCGGACGCGAGCGCGATGCCGGGTGTGAAGCGCCGTGCGTCCGACCGACGGGCGGTGGTGGCCGGCACGATCTCGTCGGCGGCGTTCGCAGGCGGGCACCGCTTCGTCATCGGCTGCTGGGCCACTTCCCCGGTCGGCGATCTGGTCGACGTGATGTGGACCGATCCCGACGATCGACGAACCCTGGTGGTCGGCGACCAGGCCGGCGCGGAGTTCATCGGATCGATCTATGAGTTCGATGAGGTGTCGGTCGAGCCGTTGCAGGTGGTGTCCGATGGGCGCCGCACGACGGTGAGCGCCGCCCGGTTTGGTCTCGACCTGATCGGCGGTCGGCTCAGGCCGGTGCCGCTGTGGCGTCCCCTGGCGGTTACCCGATGGGTGGAGGCCCCGCTGGCACGGGCCCTGATGGGGGTCGAGACCTACGGCACCTCACCGACCGGCGCCCGGGAGTGGTACCAAACCCGCGGTTGGCGGTGGGTGAGTGCCGGGAACGCCCACGTCGACGGGGTCGACCTGGGCGAGCCTCGGCGCTTCGAGCGCCCGGTCGGGGTGGGCTTCAGCGAACCACCCCGACGACCGTCGATCGTGTCGGTTCGGGTCACGATCGATCTGCCCTCGGCCGGGACCGCTCAGCGGCCGGAGTGACCAAACCCGCCATCGCCCCGCTCGGTCGGTGGCAGCTCGTCGACGCTGAGGAGCGTCACCTGGCTGACCCGCTGGACGACCAACTGCGCGATGCGGTCGCCGCGGCGAACCTCCACGGCCGTGTCCGGGTCGGTGTTGGCCAGGATCACCTGCAGTTCGCCCCGGTACCCGGCGTCGATCAACCCGGGTGCGTTGGTCACCGTCACCCCGGAGCGCAGGGCCAGCCCAGACCGCGGCAATACAAACCCGGCGTGGCCTTCTGGGATGGCGACCGCCAGCCCGGTGGGCACCAGCGCCCGGGCGCCGCCCGGCGCCAGCGTGACGTCCACCCGCGCCCGTAGGTCCAGCCCGGCGTCGCCCGGCTTGGCGTAGCTGGGCAGCTCCAGCCCGGGGTCGAGCTGCTTGACCTCCATCGTGACTCGTCGGTCGTGAGCATCACCTGAGCCGTCGGGTCGGTCGTCGGGTCGGTCGTCGGGGGGCATCGCCATGTGGCCATCTTGGCCTCCCCAACGCGCCCGGGGCCCAGTCGGCGTACGATCTCGTCGTGCTCATCTGGATGGACCTTGAGATGACGGGGTTGGATCACACCTCCGACGTCATCGTGGAGATCGCCACCCTGGCGACCGACGACGAACTCAACATCGTCGCTGCGGGCCCCGAGCTGGTGATTCACCAGCCCGAGGAGGCCCTGGCCGACATGGACCCGGTGGTGGTCAAGATGCACACCAGCTCGGGGCTGCTCGACGCCATCGCCGCGTCGACGACAACCTTGGAGGAGGCGGGTGCTGCGACGCTGGAGTTCATTAAGGCCCATGCCCCCAAGGCCCGCACCGTGCCGCTGTGCGGCAACACGATCGGCACCGACCGCCGCTTTCTCGCCGCCTATCTCCCCGAGATCGAGGAGTACCTGCACTACCGCTCGGTCGACGTGACGACGATCAAGGAGTTGGCCCGGCGCTGGTACCCGGAGGCGCTGGGTGACCTGCCACGTAAGGCGACCAGCCACCGCGCCCTCGACGACATCAAGGAAAGCATCGAGGAGCTGCGCTACTGGCGCTCCAAAGTGTTCCTGCCGGTGACGACGGACGCCTGAGCGGCGCCGCAGCCGATTGGAGCGGTGCCGACCGGAACGGTGACGACGCCTGCCGTTCAGTCCAGCGAGCGCAGCGAAACCGCCGGCGTTTCATCCGGCGCACTGAGCCACACCTGATCGCCGTCCGGAGACAAGGTGAGCTCGGCCGGGCCGTAAAACAGCTGGGCGCGGTACTCGGCCTCGAAGCGCCCGCCCCCGTCGCCAACGCTTGCCGTCGCTCCCGCCTCGGTGTCCTCGAAAGCGGTCCAGATCACCGAGTTGTTGACATGGTCCAGCACGTCGATGTCGCTGCGGCGGATCGGCCACGGCGCTACCGAGGCCTCGCCGGGCGGGGCGGGGTGGTAAAGCCCGATCGGCACCCGTCGCTTTGGTCCGGCCTCAACCAGCTCGGGCGCCAGCCGGGCCGGGCGGGCGCCCGTTTGGTCGAGCGACGCCCACAGGGTGGCCACCCTCACGTCACCACCCTCGCCGCCGGCGAGATCGATGCGCCGCTCGGCCCACACCCGACCGACGGCGGAGCACCAGGTGTCGACGGCGACCGATTCGGCTGCGGTGGGCCAGCGGTGCACCTCCAGGGTGGTGCGACGCACGACCCACACCGCTCCGGGCGCCGGTCGCATGGGGACATCGAGGTCCCACAGGGCAACGTCGCAGAGCCGCAACAACGTATCGAGGCGGGCCCTTCGGTCCGGTGCGCATCCGGCGGGCGGCACCCGCATGGTCGTCGTCGGACGCTCGCCGGCGGGCGGATCGACGATGGCGACCGCTCCCGACCGCTCGGGGCCGACGGCTGCGACGGCTCCCACCATCGCCCCGTGTGCAGTGTCGTCGTTGGCCACACCCGGCACGGTAGCGGTGGCGGGTCACGGCGGAGGAACGGGCCTCAGGGCGCGGTCGTCAGGGCGGCCCACCCACCACGCTGCGGTGAACGCTCGCCCGTCACCCCACGCTGCACCCGACAGAAATCTTGTTAAATACATTGACGCTGCACGCCGCAGGTGGTTTCCTCGTTGACGTTCCAGCACGGTCGCCACTCGGGCGGCCCCCCGAGAGGCCCATCATGTCCGCATCCCCGCTTCACGCAACGACCAGCCGCCTCGACGCCGCGACCGGTTGCGCGCTCGGCGAGATGCCGGTGCAGCCACGGGCAGCTTCGACGCTTTTCCCCGTGAGCAACCGCGTCGTTGGACGTTGTGCCGTTGACAACCCGGTCGTCGGCAACCTCACCGTCGTCGCCGAGCGCAACGTTTGGGTCACGCGCGGCACAGCGTGTGCGCACGCCACCGCCAAGCCGGCCACCAAGGCGGG
>JACDJB010003336.1_pt1 | contig 10649 bp, 8 predicted proteins | sample 7454121 | NCBI WGS metagenome assembly JACDJB01 (sample SAMN14253290, study PRJNA609438) | sludge metagenome | isolation source: sludge after 25d culture with pyrite | collected 2018-12-20 | reverse complement strand
TTTTACAAAGGAGACTAACTGCGTAAAAAATATACGCATATAGCACAGCGTTGTTAACATAAATCAGCAAGCTTAGTCTGTAGAATTATTGCGAACCCCCCCGATATTTTAATTTCAATCTTTGTTTTGATAATGTTAATTATGAATTTTTCTCAAAATTGAATTCCACTTAAAAGATAATTTTGAGGGTCTCACTAAAATAATGTGAACCGAAAAATTATGCTCATAGCTTTACCATAACCTTACTTGAATCTCTAAATTATTAACGCGGCATGTTAATAGCGACACATTTAAATTATTACATAACTGATTTTCAACCATATAATGTTTGGTAAATTCCGTTTAATAAGTGTCGGGTTAATAAATCTACATTTAAAATCACAATAAATTGTTAAATAATGCTCATAAATTTTGAGGTTAGTAATTATTAACTAACTTTGTGCTGTTTTTAATAAAAATAATTCAATAAATTATGCTTACGGACAGACAAAAAGAGATTATTGATGTTTCACTCAACCTCATTGCCGATAGGGGAATTCAGGGGTTGACCATAAAAAACATTTCCAAGGAAATTGGAATTTCCGAACCGGCCATTTACCGCCACTACGAAAACAAAATCCAGATATTGATTGCTCTGCTGGATCTTTTTAAAATAACTTCTGAAGAGCTATTCAAAGAAGTAGCCGGTTTGCCACTGAGTGCAATGGAAAAAATCAATCATCTTTTTTTAAAGCATTTTCAGATATTTTCAGCCAATACTTCATGGGTTGCAGTAATTTTTGCCGAGGAGATTTTCAGAAATGAACCGGTCTTAATGAGCAAAATTAGTAGTATTATTAATCAAAATGACAGGCAACTCCAATCCATACTCGGAGATGGCCAACAATTCGGTGAAATTAGAAATGATATAGAAGCCGGTCATTTATCTGTTATGGTAATGGGAGCGCTCCGACTTTTTGTGAAAAAATGGCAGTATTCAGTTTATGAATTTAATCTGATAGATGAGGGTACTCTCTTTCTTCATTCAATCAAAAAAATGATAGCCACGAAGTGAATTTAAAGGAGTGAGTTGTTTCCAGCTTAGCATCAGGTAAATATAAAATTTCACAATGCGTAAAACACAATAAATATTTTTATAAGTCCATAGTTAGTTAATATTAACAAACAACAAGAATGAAAAATTTGAAAAAACAATTGAAATGGATGTCCTGGCTTACACTTGCCATAATTTTAGCAGTAACCGTTTGGTTTAGTCTTGCGATCAAAGAAAATGCGCGTATGGAAACGAATCTCGATAAATACATGCCACGAAACCATCCCGCTTTTATCTATTCTGACCAAGCCGAGGAGTGGTTCAACATCAAAGACGGGATTTTGATCGCCATTGAAAACAAGGAGGGAGTTTTTAATACGCAGACACTTTCAAAAATTAAAGAAATTAGCCTTGGTCTGCTGGCAATGGATGAATTTGAGGAAATTGATATTCAATCCCTCTACACAGCCGATAATATTACCGGAACTGATGATGGGCTCGATGTTACTTCTTTTTACGACAGAATACCTGAAACAACGGATGAATTTAACACACTTCGTAAAAGCGTATTGGAGAATGATATGGTTTACCGTCGTTTAGTTTCAGAAGACGAAACGGTTGCACTGATTGTTGCCGCAATGGATGATGAATTTTTCACCGACGAATTTTATCACCGGATTTTAGATTTTGCTCACTCTTTTGAAAGTACAACAGAAACCATTTACGTTGCCGGCCGGCCGATTGTAGAAGGCACAATGGGGCTGCTTGGTCCGGCTGATATGAAGCGTATGGTGCCTGTCGTGCTTGTAGTTATAGCTCTGGTTCTATACCTTTTGTTAAGACGCATCAGCGCCACGGTATCTATTATGATAACCGTGTTCATAAGCACAATTTGGGCATTTGGTTTAATGGCAGCCTTAAAAATTCCGATTTATGCGGTTTCAACCATGATACCTGTCATGCTTATTGCAATTGGGGTAGCTTATGGCGTATATTTCTATCAGTATCTTGATCAATATTTTCAAAACCACAAAACTTCCGACCTGACTACAGCACTGAAAGCAGTAATCAAAAGATTGTCTGTTCCTCTTTTTATGGCTGCATTTACAACCATCATAGGCTTTTTATCTTTGCTTACTTCACAGGTTTATCCCATCAAATATTTTGGGATATTTACTTCATTCGGTATTTTTGTAACCTTTGCACTGACACTTTGGTTTTTGCCGGCTTGGGTCATTCTTTTCGGGTATCGCAAGCGCATTACTTCACAAAATATTTCTCCAAAAAAGAATAAGACATTTCTTTTGAACTCAGAAAGCCTCACCCGGGTGCTGTTGGAAAGAAAACGTACAGTTTTCATTATTACTGCTGCTGTAGTAGCCCTGTCCATATATGGAATTACCAAAGTGTGGATAAACTCTAGCTTTCTGGCAAATTTTGAAAAAAGCAGCGATATTGTGTTAACCGACAAATTTGTAAACAGTAAATTTGGAGGAACCTCCACATTGAATGTCATTCTCGAAAGCGAAGAATATGATGCTTTCAAGCAACCTGATGCGCTCAATGTAATTGACAATATGCAAACGGAAACCGTAAAACTCAGCCGGGTGGGAAATTCATTTTCATTGGCTGATTATTTGAAACGCATGAATAAAGTAATGAATGCTGACAGCGATGAATTTTATACGATTCCTGAAACTACCGATATGGTAGCGCAATATCTTCTGCTTTATGAAATGTCCGGAGATCCTGAAAACCTGCTGAGAATTATCAATTATGATTATAATCGTACAAACATAACCTTTCAACTGAAGGGCGATGATTCACGAACCATCAATGAAGCGCTGAGTAAGATCAAAAAATTTGAAAAGCCGCTTAATGACTTGGGCATCAGTATCAACTATGCAGGCTCAGGTTATAAAGCCCTGGTGTTCACCGATTTGATATTAGACGGGCAAATAAAAAGTATTTTGATTTCATTAATTCTTGTTTTGCTCTTGCTTACCTTTATGTTTAAAGACATAAAAGCAGGGTTAATCGGCTCAACACCAATTGCTGTAACAGCGCTGATCAGTTTCGGCGTAATGGGCATTTTAAACATTCCGCTAAGCACTACCACTGCACTGTTGTCCAGCATTGCCATTGGAATCGGAATTGATTATGCTATCCACTTTCTGCAAAACTACCGGATGAATCTAAAAACCGAGGCAAGTCCGTTTGATGCAATCAAAACGACTATGCTAAGTACCGGGAAAGCAATCACTTTCAATGCTGTTGTAGTTATTTCAGGATTTCTGGTGCTGTTGTTCTCCGTTTTTCCCCCAAATAGAACCCTTGGCGCTTTGGTATCCATGAATATGTTCACAAGTTTTTTGGGCACACTTAGCCTGATGATGATTCTGGTATATGGTTTCAGGGTTTTTCTCAAAAAAAATCATTTTTCAGAAGCAGATAAAAACAAATAGATAATACGCCATGAAAAAGTTGTTGCTAATCATTGTTTTATTTCACTTGCCGGCTATTATTCCGGTTGATCAAATTCTGGCGCAGGATTCAGTTAAAGCAAAAACCGAGACCAATTTTTTCAATGCCATACGTGCAAATCAGGCAGAGAGCTATATCACTTTTGGGCAGGGGCTGGGCAATATCGAACCATTAATATTTGAAAGTCTGATAGCTCCCTATTTTCTGCTTCGCACCAGCCATGATGCCCGGCTGGGGGCAACCCTTTCACCGGCAATACTGATACGCATGCAGGCAGAAGAATCGTTTCCGGTGCGTTCGCCAAGCTACATGCCCAATATTACTTTTTACAGACAGCTCAGGTCAACTTTTGGGGAAAAGTACGATGCAAGCTACCTCTTTCTTATGCTGGAACATCATTCCAACGGGCAGGACGGAGAATTTTACAATGAGGATGGCTCATATAACATTGAAACAGGAAATTTTGCAACAAACCTGATTGAATTTGGGATTTTTATCAACCGGAATCTGTTGCCATTTCAAAATACTACTGAATATTTTCGCACTTCGGTAGAGCTTCATCCCAATATCGGGAGAGAAGATGAAATGAACGGAAAATACAGCTTTCTGAGATGGAATAATAGTTTCAGGATATTCCGTTTTCCAGGTTACAAACCAAAACCAGCTCAGGCAGGACATTTTTCACAACCGCAAGTGCAAACAAAAGTCGAAACCGCCTGGCTATTCGGAAACATCAACCATGCTGCATTTTTCAATCTGAAGGAGCGCTTTAACTTTTCGGCAACAATAGCTTATCGCCCCAAGGCACTGAGCGATGTCAGTTTTTTCCTGAATTTTTACACTGGGAAAGACTATTACAACATGCAATTTTACCGCAGAATAAACACTTTACGGATTGGCTTGCAGGCATTTGCCTTTAAATAAAAAAAATAAATTACAAATCTTAAAATAATAAAGGAGAATTCATTATGAAAACAAATTTTTTAAATTTAGTATGGATTGGGTTAATCTCAATTTTTGTTATGAAACCGGCTGTCGCTCAATTAACCGGGCAGCAAATTATGGAAAAAGTGTATTCAAAGCCCTCTGGCGATGATATGCAGGGAGAGCTGGTTATGACACTGGAAAATAGTCGTGGTGAGCAACGGGTCAGAAATTTGAAGCAGTTCAGCAGGGATGACGGAAAGATTGAAAAAAAAATCATGTTTTTCCTGTCTCCCGCCGATGTGAAAAACACCTCATTTATGAACTGGAGTTATTCCGATGGTCGCGAAGATGATCAATGGATATATCTGCCTGCTCTGAAAAGAATTAAGCGCATTTCAAGCGAGGGAAAAAGCGATTATTTTATGGGGTCTGATTTTACTTATGACGATCTTGGTGATCGTCATCCCGATGAAGACAATCATAAACTTGTGCGCGAAGAATCCATTGACGGAAATAATTGCTATGTGGTGGAAAGCACACCCAAAACCACTGGCTACATGTATTCCAAAACAATAAGCTGGGTGATGAAGGATAATTTCCTTGGATTGAAACGGGAATTTTATGATGCCAAAGGAAACTTACTAAAAACACTTACCATCAAAAAATTTGATGAAATTTCAGGAATCTGGACAATTCTGGAAACAGAAATGAATAACGTTCAGAAAAAACATAAGACTTTGATGAGTTTCACTAATGTTCAATATAATCAGGGATTAAAAGATAATTGGTTTTCAGAAAGAACAATGACGGCAGGTATCTGAATAACAGTAATATGACTTGTGAAGCAACTTGCTTTATTAAATTATTTTATAAATATTTTACCATGAAATCAAAATACAGATATTTAACTATTCTTCTAATTTTTATTAGCTTAATAACCAAAGCGCAGGATGCACCTGTAATCTCAGGCTATATAAGAAACTATACCGGTGTGTTGACTGCTGAAAACAATGAATTTTCAATACTGCAGAATACGCTTAGCATTAATATTGAAAAAAAATATGGCCGGGTAGCTTTTAAAGCTAATCCATATCTGTATCACTATTTTGACCGGGAATTGGAATTGGGATTACGGGAAGCTTATATGGATCTCAATTTTGATAATTTCGATTTAAGAATAGGAAAGCAACAAATTATATACGGAAAGGCAGAGGGAGTATTTATAACTGATGTAGTATCTCCCAAAGATCTGCGTGAGTTTTTATTGCCCGATTTTGAGGAAATTCGTATAGGCGTAACTGCAGCTAAATTGAGCTATTACCTGAAAGGCAATACTTTTGAGCTGACATGGATACCGGTGTTTACGCCTACACAGCTTCCGGGCAGAGGCTCCATCTGGCATCCGGCTATGCCGTTTCCTGTTGAGCCGACATTTGATTATTCTACATCGGAAGTTAATCCATCGCTTGAAAATAGTGAACTGTTCGCAAGATATTCATCCTTGGGGTCAAAAATTGATTTTGAGTTGGTAGCCGGAACATTTAATTACGATGATCCCGCGTATCACATAACAAAACATGTCAATCAGGAAACCGGCGCTCTAACGGGATTAACGGCACGCCCGGAATATCACCGGGTCTCTTTGGCGGGAGGTAGTTTCGGGCTTCCGGTCGGGCCATTGGTTCTGCGAAGTGAGTTAGGGTATTACAACGGCAGGTATTTTCAGACAAACGCGCCTACGGCAAAAGATGGAACCGTAAAAAAAGATTTTTTCCATTATATGGCAGGAATTGACTATAATCTTGCAGGGATTGTTCTTAGTTCGCAGTTTATTCAGGAAGTAATTCCCGATTATGAAGATGAAATCCGAAATGATCAGTTTGAAACAACAATGACATTTTTGGCTAAAAAAGACTTTTTCAAAGAAAAATTGTGGATTGAACTTTTCAGCTATGTAGGATTGACAACAAAAGATGCTTTAGTCAGGCCTAAATTGACCTATGCTTTTGCCGACGGATTTGATATTCAGGCAGGAGCAAATATTTTCACGGGCACAGAAGGCCGTTTTGGGCAGTTTAATTCAAACGATATGCTGTATGCCAAAATAAAATTCAGTTTCTAAGTATTCTGGTATTTTTATAGAAAATTATTTGAATAATAAATTTTTTAAAAATGAAAATTAAAAATTGGAGAGAAATACCGATTGTCAGCAATCCTCATAATCTGGACATCAGAGAGTTGTATGACAATCCGCAGATACAAATCCGTCAGGTAATCTTACGTCCGGGAGATAGGGTGAGACCGTTTCTTTCGCCAATTAGCGCAATATTGTATGTGAATAGTGGAAGTGTGGTGGTACAGTCAGGTGATTTAATCAAGTCAGCCTTAGAAGGCGAGCTAATAATTTGTCCTGCTGATAAATCTACCAACCTGTATAACAACTCAAACAGCAAATCCATAATTCTTGCTATTCGAGCTCCAAAACCAACTACAAGAAGCCTACTGCTTTAGATTTGCGCCTCTGAAAGACATCAGTGAAAAATACATAATTCAAATGAACAGGTTTTTCTGTTATGTATTCAGCAAAATACTGTATCTTTGTGGACAACAAGGCCGCTGTTACCCATAGTGTAATCTTTTAATAGTTAAAATTAGTTCGACGAAACTGTTACTGAAAGTTTATGAGACATGCTCTTGCAGCAAAAGCTCGTCAGACTACACAGGTACAGCGGTCTTTTTTGAATTTTTACAGGTCTGTGTAAAAGTGGAAAGTTTTCATAAAGATAGTGTTCATTAAATTTTTGTTTGAATGAATATCATAGAAAATATAACGAAAATCAAAAAATCACTTCCGGGCAGTGTAAAGCTTGTAGCCGTAACAAAAACGGTTTCTCCTGAAGTTATCACCACCGTTTATGATGCGGGTCACAAGATTTTCGGAGAAAATAAAGTGCAGGAGTTAACCGCTAAATATGAGCAGCTTCCAAAAGACATTGAATGGCATTTTATCGGGCATTTGCAAAGAAATAAGGTTAAATTTCTGGCTCCTTTTGTGAGTATGATTCACGGCGTTGATTCTTTCCGGGTTTTAAGAACCATCAATAATGAAGCGAAAAAGAATGACCGGACAATTCCTTGTCTTTTGCAGTTTCACATTGCCGATGAGGCAACCAAGTTTGGTTTTTCCGAAGAAGAAGCTTACGAAATGCTTGATTCGGCTGAATTTGCAGAGTTGAAGAATATTACAATTGCCGGAGTTATGGGCATGGCTACTTTCACGGAAGATAAAGAGCAGGTGCACAAAGAATTTCATTTGCTGAAAGAGATATTTGATACACTGAAGAAGGATTATTTCAAAAAGCATCCTGAATTTCGGGAGATTTCGATGGGAATGTCGGACGATTATATAATTGCTGTGGAGGAGGGAAGCACCATTGTGCGGATAGGCAGCACCATTTTTGGCGCCCGCTGAGGCACTGTTTAAACTGAAAAATCAAAGTCAACAATCTTTAATATTACTGAGTCAATGGCAAATTTGGAAACCACTTATTTAGGGTTGAAACTGAAAAACCCGCTTATAGCAGCCAGTTCCGGAATAACCAATTCGGTCGGAAAAATCAAGAAGCTCGAAGATGCAGGCATCGGAGCAGTGGTGTTGAAATCAATTTTTGAAGAGCAGATCAACAATGAGGTAACCAGCATGTTGCTCAAGGATTACCACAACACAACCTATCCCGAAGCCGAAGATTACATCAGGAATTATTTGCGCAACAATGTGGTAACAACGCATGTGGAGCTGATTTCGGAAGTTAAAAAAGCTGTGAAAATTCCTGTTATTGCCAGTGTAAACTGTGTTTCCGCTAACGAATGGATCACTTTTGCGCGCGAATTTCAGGAGGCAGGTGCCGATGCTCTGGAGCTGAATATTTTTTATGTTCCGGTTGACCGGCGCGAAGATTCTGATGCTATTGAAAAGCTCTATTACAATGTTCTCGGGAAAGTAAGGAAACAGGTTACAATTCCGGTTTCTGTAAAAATCGGGCTATACCACAGCAATATCATTTCGATGGTGGATAAACTGAAAGCATTTGGTGCAAAGGGAGTTGTAATGTTTAACCGGTTTTATGAACCCGATATTGACTTAGATAAGCTGGTTTTGACTTCATCCAAAGTTTTCAGTTCGCCGGATGAAATTCGTCACACACTGCGCTGGGTTGGTCTGGTCTCATCGGGCATTCCCGAAATGGATATTGCCGCATCCACCGGAATCCACGATGGAAAAGCAGTTATCAAACAGCTGCTTGCCGGTGCAAAAGTTGCTCAGCTCTGCTCAACACTTTATCTCAACGGAAACGATGTTATTCCCAAAATGCTTTTGGAAATCACCGGATTTATGAAGAAGTGGCAATTTGCAAACCTTGATGAATTCAGGGGAAGGCTCTCCTATAAAAATATTCCCGATCCGATGGTTTATGAGCGCTCACAGTTTATGAAATATTTCTCTTCGGGAGGAAAATAGAATAAAATGAATCTTTTAAAACCGGCTTTGCCGGCACTGTTTTTTCTTTTTTTTACTGCTAATCCTGCATTTTCGGATGAGCCTGACAAAACTTATCGTATTGACAATTCAAAAGCGAAAACTATCTTTTATTGTGAAGAACCGGTTGCCGTTGCACCCGGAATAATCATTGAGAATATTGAGTTTAAAGACAATTCGGATGGTATTAGAGTTTCCATTGCAAATTTTGAAAAAGGGGAAGACAGTCTGTTTTATGCAGGAACTGATTTCAACTCGAAATGGGACAGTAATTACGGTAATCTGGAGATTACCGGAGTTGGCACATCAGAAAAATATCAGGCGGCTGTCAAGCAGGTTTTTTATGAAAACACGGCAGAAAATCCGAAACAAACACAGCGTTCTTTTTCCATCACTTTGTCTGATGCCGATTTTCTTCCGCACACCGGGCACTTTTACCGGTTTATAAAATCTCCCGGAATTTTCTGGAAAGTGGCTAAAAAGGAGGCTGAAGACATGAGCTATTACGGTTTGAAGGGATATTTAACAACAATTACTTCTGAAATTGAAAATGACTTTATCTGGAAAAAAGTTGACGGCGCCGGGTGGATTGGCGCTTCCGACGAGGAAGAGGAAGGTGTCTGGAAGTGGGTGACCGGACCCGAAGCAGGCACTCAGTTTTGGCAGGGAAACGGAAGCGGACATAAAGTTAATAATGAGTACTCTTTCTGGAATACCGGAGAACCCAACAATGTAGGAACCGATGGTGAGCATTATGCGCATATAAATTACGGGACAGGAATTCCCAGATCATGGAATGATTTGCCAAATGCCGGAGGCTCAGGCACTTATTATCCACAGGGATTTATTGTTGAGTTTGGCGGGATGGATGGTGATCCGCAGCTTCATTTGTCTGCTTCGGCAACTTTGGAGTGGAGCGAAAAACCGGTAATGGAACTTGTGGATTTCACTCCGCTGATGTGCGGAGACAATACCCGAGAGCTGAATTTAAATTTTAAAGAACAGACTGTTGTTGAGACTATTGCACTTCATCCTGAATGTTTTGTGGAAAATTCATTTTCCACAAAACCAAAACTTGTTCTTCCTTCAGGAGCTTTTGGTGAATACCGGTTTGTAATTGTGACAACCAACCTTCACGAATGCACCTATTCGGACACCGTTTCAGTAAAATATCAGCACCAACCAACAGCTGATTTTCAGTTAGATGAAAGAGCCTGTTACGGATATAACCTGCAACTGGCTTTTGAGGGAGAAACAGCCGGCAATGCGCGTTTTGACTGGTATTCAAGCGACACATTATACTATTCGGGGATAAATGCGGGATCTGTTGATATTCCTTTGGGATATGGTGTTGCAAACAGGTCGGTAGGCTTGCTGATTGATGAAAACGGATGTGTTGATGAGGTGAAAAAAAACGTGAATGTCCAGCCTGTTCTTGATTTTTGGGCTGATAATATTGAAGGTTGCACTCCTTTGGAAGCTCAGTTTAATTACGAGGCAACAGAACCGGTTGATAAGTTTTTATGGAATTTTGGCGATGGGAATAGCTCCACGGAAGAGAAACCGGTGCATTCGTATGAAAATCAAACCGGAATTATTCAGCAATTTGATGTTTCGCTGAAAATCACATCATCCGAAGGCTGTGAAAACAGCGGCACAATCGGGAAG
>JACDJB010003333.1_pt1 | contig 10655 bp, 10 predicted proteins | sample 7454121 | NCBI WGS metagenome assembly JACDJB01 (sample SAMN14253290, study PRJNA609438) | sludge metagenome | isolation source: sludge after 25d culture with pyrite | collected 2018-12-20 | reverse complement strand
GTCTTCGGCCGTGACAAGGTGACGACCGGCGCGGCGAGTGATATCCAGAAGGCGACGTCGCTCGCGCGGCGCTATGTCGCGCAGTGGGGGCTCTCCGACGCGGTCGGCCCGATCCTGATCGGGGAGAATGAGCAGGAGGTCTTCCTCGGCCGGGAGCTCGGGCATCGCCGCGAGGTCTCGGAACAGACGGCGCAACTCGTGGACGGCGAGGTGAAGCGGCTCCTCACCGAGTCCTACGACCGCGCGCTACGGACGCTGGAGGAGAATATCGATCTCCTGCACGCCATCGCGGGCGCGCTCCTCGAAAGGGAGACGCTCGACAGCGAAGAGCTGCAACTCCTGACCGCGGGACAGCCCCTTCCAGAGCGCGAGGAGCAGCCTCAACCGGTAGAGGCCGGGGCCACGCCCGAGAGGGCGGCAGCCGACGAGGCGGCGGAGGTCGCGGCGGCGGAGGGCACGGAGGTGGAGCCGTACGGAGTAACGGAGGAAGAGGCCTGGACGGCGGCCGCGCCCCAGGTGACCCGTGAGGAGGGCGATCCCGATCCGGCCCGCTGATGACTGAGCGCGCGGCCGATGGGGCGGCGGGCCGGGTGGCCGAGTGGGTGACCGCGCGGGGGGTGATCCGGCTGGATCGCCCCCGGATCATGGGGATCCTGAATGTCACCCCCGACTCCTTCTGGAGCGGCGGTCGTCACGCCGGCCTCTCGGCGGCGCTGGCGGCGGCGGAGGAACTGCTCGCCGAGGGCGCGGACCTGATCGACCTGGGGGGCGAGTCGACCCGGCCCGGTGCCGAGCGGGTCCCGGCGGAGGAGGAACAGGAACGGGTACTCCCGGTGCTCCGCCAACTCATCCGCCGCTGGCCAGGGCTGTTCGTCTCCGTGGATACGGTGCGCGCCGAGACCGCGCGGGCCGCGCTGGCCGAGGGCGCCGCGGCGATCAACGACGTCGCGGCACTGAGATTGGACAGGCGCCTCGGGGGGGTGATCGCGGAGGCGGGCGCGGGTGTCATCCTGATGCACTCCCGCGGCGGGGTGGAGGAGATGGCTCGCTATGACCTCGCCGGCTATGGATCCGATCCGGTGGGCGAGATAGCCGGTGAGTTGGGTGCCGCGCTGGCGCAAGCACTGGAGGCCGGTATCCCCGCTGAGGCGATCATCCTCGACCCGGGGCTGGGTTTCGCGAAGAGGACCGAGCATAGCATCGCGGTCCTGGCGCAGCTGGACCGGATCGCGGCGCTGGGCCGCCCGATCCTGGTGGGACCCTCGCGCAAGCGGTTCGTGGGCGAGGTGGCGGGTGGGCTCCCGCCCGCGGAGCGGCTGGAAGGGACGATCGCGGCCTGCGTGATAGCGCTCATGCATGGCGCGCGCATCTTCCGCGTCCATGATGTAGGCGCGGTGCGCCGCGCGCTGGCTGTCGCTGAATCTGTATCGAGAGCATCGTGACCGATTGGTTCAACCGTCTGGAACGTTACACCTTCCTATTCCCCGGGCTGACGGATCTGGTCCAGATCCTGATCGTCGCGGCGGGGCTCTATTATGTGCTCCGCCTATTGGCGCGCACCCGGGCGATCCAGATGCTGCTCGGGCTCGTCCTGCTGGTGGTGGTCTACTTCGCGGCGCGACTCCTCGATATGAACCTCATCAGCTACCTGATGGGTAAACTTTTCCAGTATGGAGCGATCGCGGCATTGATAGTCTTCCAGCCCGAGCTGCGCAGTGCGCTGGCCCGCCTGGGCCAGAGCCGGATGCTTCGTTTCTTCCGGCAACTGGAGCATGGCGCGGTCGTGGAGGAGCTGGCCGAAGCGGTTGAGCGGCTCGCTCGCGCCAATATCGGCGCGATCATAGCGCTCGAGCGCGAGGTCGGCCTCGAGGAGTACAGCGCAGAGCAGGGGACGCGTATCAACGCCCGCGTCTCGGCGGAGCTCCTGCTCAGCCTCTTCTCGCCATATGGCCCTCTGCATGACGGGGCGGCCCTGATCGCCGGGGACACGATCCTCGCGGCCGGTGTGATCCTCCCGTTGACGCAGTTCCCGGTCGCGGATCGGAGCCTCGGCACTCGGCACCGCGCTGCACTCGGCCTCTCGGAGGAGACGGACGCCTTGGTCATCGTGGTCAGCGAGGAGACCGCGCAGATCTCGATCGCGCACCGGGGACGCCTCGAGCGTGGCGTCACGCTGGAGCGGTTGCGGGAAGTACTGGCGGGAAGCGCGGTGGTCGCGGCGGCCCCCGCCAGAGGGTAAAATAGCCCTAGCAAGAGGGGGCCGCGTTGACAGATCCTGATGCGTGCGATACATTCCCCGAATAACACGCATCTTCCATCACTTCCAGGGTTGTTCGGGACCCCAAGCCTCGAGGAGCTGCTCTTGGACGGGAATAAGTATAGCCTGCTCCAGCTATTCGCTGATGGCGGTGAGTTTATGTACCCGCTGATCCTCTGCTCACTGCTGGCGCTGGGTGTGATGATCGCCAAGGCGATCACCCTCCTGGCGGCACACCGGAAATCCCGCATGATCCTGCGCCAGGTGGGAGAGTTCGGAGCAAAGGGAAATCTGGATGACGCGATCAACCTGGCCATGGATACGCCGGGCCCGGTGGCGGCTATCTTGCTGTCAGGTCTGCGTCGTGCCCGGGAACAAAAGGCGAGCGGGAAGGATATCGAAAAGGCGGTCAAGACGACGGGCGCTATCGAGCTCGGCTTCCTCGAGCGTGGTCTGATCGTCCTGGCAACGGTCTCCAATGTGGCTCCACTGCTGGGCTTCCTTGGCACGGTGGCGGGGATGATCTCGGCGTTCGGCGCGATCGCGGAGGCTGGCCAGGTGGAGGCCGCGCTCGTGGCGGGTGGGATCAAGGTCGCGCTCATCACCACGGCCGCAGGGCTGGTGATCGCGATCCCCGTCAATGTCGCCTACAACTTCTTCGTGACCCGGATCGATAAGCTGATCCGGGATATGGAGGAGGGCGCGGCGACGGTGCTCGAGCTGGTCTGGGCACGGGAGAGAGCGGCCGCGAACGGGTCGGCGGCGGGCATGATTCCTACCGGGAAGTGAGGTCGTAGCTCCATGGCGATAATGAAAAAGAAGGCGCGGATCGACGGTGATATCCCGACCTCGTCGATGGCGGACATCGCGTTCCTGCTGCTGGTCTTCTTCCTGGTGACGACGGTCTTCGAGGAGGAGAAGGGTCTCCCGATCGTGTTGCCGGAGAAGTCGGAGCAGGTGGAGGTTTCGCAGAAGAACGTGCTCCACCTGGTGATCCGGCCCGATGGGCTCATCGAGGTCAAGCGCGGCGAGAGCCCGTCGATCCAGACGGCGCGCGCCAATGAGATCGCGGCGATCTGGCGGATCGAGGTTGCGCAGAACGAGCACCTGATCGCTGCCGTCAAGACGGATCCAACGGCGCCCTACAAGCATATGATCAATGTGCTCGATCAGTTGCAGACCGCCGGGGCCGTTCGTATTTCGCTGCAACAGTTGGAGAACTGACCATGATGGGTGAAGGCGGTTTCAAGAAGAAGAGCAAGGTCTCGAGTGATATCCCCTCGTCATCGCTGGCGGATATGGCTTTCCTGCTACTGATCTTCTTCATGGTCAGCACCACGTTCCCCATGGAGAAGCCGTTGAAGCTTGATTTCCCCGAGGCGGACGCGACGCAGAAGCTGGATGACAACCGCAAGGACATCCTGCACGTCTACCTCGAGCGGGACGGCCGTATCTTCATCAACGATATGCTGGTTCCCATCGAGGGGGTGCGCCCGCTCGTGGGTGACCTCTATATGAAGACGCAGCAGCGGTTGGTGACGGTTCTCAAGGCCGACCGCGAGGTCCCTTACCACTTCGTCAACGCCATCCAGGAGGAGTTGGCTGCGGCGGGCGCGGTTCGGATGACCTTCTACACGAACCTTGCACAGCGCGTACGGCGGGAGAGGAGGTAGCGATGAGCAACAGCGGCATGGCCCAACCCCGGCTGGTGGTGCGTCGTGAGACGGCCAACGACGAGTTCAAGCGCGGTTTCGGTTCGTGGTTGTGGGGATCGATGATCGCGGCGACGGTGATCCATTATGGCCTTTTCGCCTTCTGGCCGGAGTTGGAGGCGAAGGGCGTGTACGGCACCGTCACGGAAGAGTTCGAGATGGTGGATATGCCGCCGGAGGTGGTGATCCCACCGCCGCCGCAGGCCATCGCGCGGCCGGCGACTCCGGTGGTCTCGGTGGCGGACATCCCGGATGATATCACGATCGCGCCGACTACCTTCGAGAGCAACCCGGTCGAGACCCTGCCTCCGCCGCCGACGCCTGGCGCGAACGATGGGATGGGCGACTTCCAGGCCTTCACTCCGTCGATGGTGCGGCCCGAGTTCCGGAATCGGGGCGCGATCGAGAGCGCGCTCATGAGGTACTACCCCTCGCATCTGCGCGACGCCGGGATCGGCGGCACCGTGCACGTCAACTTCTGGATCGACGAGAACGGCAAGGTCGTGAAGTACGAGGTCGCCCAGACGAGTGGCTACGAGGCCTTCGACCAGGCTGCGGGGCGCGTAGCGGACGTCATGCAGTTCTCGCCAGCCATGAACCGTAACCAGGCGGTGCGTGTCGTGGTGACCTTCCCGATCGTCTTCCGGGTGAACTGACGATCCGGCTGGTCCGGGGACCTGGGCTGGAGAGCGGGGGGATCGGCGGGAGCCGGTCCCCCTTTCTTCTCGTGGACCTATCGCGGGTCCGCTAGCTGGTTGCCCTTTGGGGGCGTGGTGGATAAAATTCGGTGCTTATGACGGATATTGTGCGGATACGGGACAACCTGGCGCGGGTCCGGGGCCGGATCGACGAGGCGCGCGGCCGGGCTGGTCTGGTTGGCGAGGTCAGCATTGTGGCCGTGACCAAGACGCAGCCCGCGGAGGTGGTTGAGGCGGCGCTCGAGGCGGGCTTGCGCCGATTCGGCGAGAATCGGGTGCAGGAGCTCGAGGCCAAGGTCGCGGCGGTGGGGCGCGGGCGGGGGGAGTGGCATCTGATCGGTCATCTGCAGCGAAACAAGGTGCGTCAGGCCTTGCCGCTCTTCGACCTCATCCACTCCATTGATTCGTTGCGTCTCGCGGAGGCGATCTCTGCGGAGGCGGTGCGGGTGGATAGGGTGGTGGATGGGCTGGTGCAGGTCAACACCTCCGGTGAGTCGAGCAAATATGGTTTTGGCGAGGCGGAGGCGTTGGAGGCGGTGGGCCGGATCGTGGCACTGCCGCAGCTGCGTATCACCGGCGTGATGACGATGGCACCCTATACCGCGGATGAGGCGGTGTTGCGGCGGACCTTCTCGGGTGCGCGTGAGATCTTCGAGAGCTGCGCGCGCGAGTTCCCGGCGTTCGAGGCCAGACATCTCTCGATGGGGATGTCGAACGATTTCGAGGTGGCGGTGGAAGAGGGTAGTACCATGGTGCGGCTGGGTACGGTTCTTTTCGGGGAGCGGAACGCATGATCGATCTAACGCCCATCGAGATTCGCAAGAAGAAGGGGGATTTCCCTCGTTCAATCCGCGGCTATAATGTGGCCGATGTGGATCTCTTCCTGGAGCTCGCGGCCGACCGGCTGGAAGAGGTCGTGACGCTGGTTCGGGAGCTCGAGGCGCGGGCATTTCAGCTGGAGGAGCAGCTCGGTCTCTATCGGGACCGGGAGAAGGCTCTGACGGACGCGCTGGTGAGCGCCGAGGCGCTCCGTGAGGAGGTACGTCGCCAGGCGGAGCGGGAGGCGGATCTGATCCGGCGTAACGCGGAGGCGGACGCGGAGAAGATACGTAGCGCCGCGCTCCAGGCGGTGGAGCGGGAACACGAGGTCATACGGCGGTTGCGGGCGCGCCGGGCCCAGGCGCTGCAGTCGTTCCGCCACTTCCTGCAGCGGGAGCTCGCTGAGTTGTCTGTGATGGCCGAGGTCGCCGCGGGTGAAGCGGCGGCAGGATCTGCCGTGGCGGCGGGGTCTCCCGGCGAAATATTGTTGGACGACTCGCTGTGAGCGTTTCCCCGGCCTCCTCCCCGTCGGGAGTGCCGGGGGTGTGCTGATCCCGGGTGCGTGGATCGGCGCTTCTCTCATCATGATATCGAACGAAATATGAGATTTCCGGAATACCCCGGCAGTACCACCGAGCTGGAAGAGGGGATCATCCAGCGGTGGCAGGAGGAGGAACTCTTCCGGCGGACGCTGGAGGCGACGTCGTCTGGCGCGGAGTTCGTCTTCTACGAGGGCCCACCCACGGCGAATGGCCGGCCTGGTATCCACCATGTGATCAGCCGTACGATAAAGGACCTGGTCTGCCGGTACCAGACGATGCGGGGCCGGCATGTGACCCGGATCGCCGGTTGGGACACGCACGGGCTGCCGGTGGAGATCGAGGCGGAGAAGAAGCTCGGGATCAGCGGGAAGCGCGAGATCGAGGCGATCGGCGTGGCCCGTTTCAACGAGGTCTGCCGGGAGAGTGTCTTCACCTACAAGGAAGATTGGGAGCGGTTCTCGGAGCGGATCGGGTACTGGCTGGACTATTCGCGGCCGTACGTTACCTACTCGCCTGAGTACATAGAGAGTGTCTGGTGGATCCTCAAGCAGCTCTCGGAGCGGGGTCTCCTCTACCGTGGCCACAAGAGTGTGCCGTACTGTCCGCGGTGCGGCACGGCGCTCAGTTCGCACGAGGTCGCGCAGGGCTACGAGGATGTCCTCGACCCATCGCTCTATTTCCTGGCTCCACTCGCCGATGCCGATGGCGGCGCGGACCCGGAGGGCCGGGCCTTCATGGTCTGGACGACGACGCCCTGGACCCTGCCCTCCAATGTGGCGCTGGCGGTCCATCCGGACCTCGTCTACGCGGAGGTGGTCCATGAGGGTCGGCGCCTGATCCTGGCGGAGTCGCGTGTCGCGGCGATCTTCGGCGATGGCATGGAGATCGTGCGTCGTTACCCCGCGTCGGAGTTGATCGGGCGTCGCTACCTGCGGCCCTTCGACCTGGTGGGCGGGTCGGTGTCGGGCGAGGGTGCTGGGGCGGGCGCTGCGGATGAGGCGGCCAAGGAGGCGAATGCCTGGCGGGTGGTCGCGGAGGAGTTCGTGAGTGCCGAGGATGGTACGGGGCTGGTGCATATGGCGCCGGCGTATGGCGCGGACGACTATGCGGCCGGCCAGCGTCATGGGCTCCCGATGTACACCCCGATCGACGATGCCGGGAAGTTCGAGGAGGGGATCCGGCTGGTCGGCGGCCTCTTCGCGAAGGCGGCGGATCCGGTGCTGGTGGAGGATCTGACGGCGCGGGGGTTGGTCTTCAGTCATACGCTGGAGTCTCACTCGTATCCGCATTGCTGGCGCTGTTCGAGCCCCTTGCTCTATATGGCGCGGGCCTCGTGGTACCTCCGGACGACGGCGTTGAAGGAGACGATGCTGGCGAACAACCTCCAGGTGGGGTGGCATCCGCCGGAGGTCGGTACGGGTCGTTTCGGCGAGTGGCTGGAGGGCAACGTGGACTGGGCCCTCTCCCGGGACCGCTACTGGGGCACCCCGCTCCCGGTCTGGGTCTGTGAGGAGGAGGCTGGCCACACCGAGGTGATCGGTGCCTTCGCCGAACTCGCGGAGCGGGTGGGGGGGCTACCCGAGGGATTCGATCCGCACAAGCCGTGGATAGACGAACTGACCTGGCCCTGCCGGAGTTGTGGCGGGACGATGCGGCGGACGCCCGAGGTGATCGACGTCTGGTTCGATTCGGGGGCGATGCCGTATGCGCAGTGGCATTATCCCTTCGAGAACGAAGAGGCCTGGCGGCGCCATTTCCCGGCGGACTTCATCTGCGAGGGGGTGGATCAGACCAGGGGCTGGTTCTATTCGCTCATGGCGATCTCGAGCATGCTCGGGTACGGGCCGGCGTATCGTCATGTGGTGGTGAACGATCTCCTCCTCGACCGGAATGGGCACAAGATGTCCAAGTCCCGGGGGAATGTGGTCGATCCCTGGGAGGCTATCTCGTCGTTTGGCGCCGACGCGATCCGGTGGTACCTGATGACGGTGAGCCAGCCGTGGGTGCCGAAGCGCTTCGATCCCGATGCGCTGGCGGATGCGGCGCGGCGGACCTTCGACACACTGGCGAATACGTACCGCTTCTTCGCGCTCTACGCGAACCTCGAGGGGTGGGCACCGGATGCCGGAGCGGGCGCTGCCGCCAGCGCCGGTGCCGTGGGCGCTGATGCTCCAGCCGACGCCAGTGCAGGTGCGTACTCCGTCATCGATCGTTGGATCCTCTCCCGGCTGAATGGCCTGGTGGCGCAGGTGGGCGAGGGGATGGATGGGTACGAGATCACGCGGGCGGCCCGGGCGATCAGCGATTTCGTGGTGGACGATCTCTCGAACTGGTATGTGCGTAGGAGCCGAGACAGGTTCTGGGGTAGCGCGGATTCCGCGGATGCGCGCGCTGCCTTCACGACGCTGCACCGGACGCTCGTCACTCTGACCCGTCTAATGGCTCCGGTGGTACCCTTCCTGGCCGATTGGCTGCATCGTGCGCTCGAGGGAGGGGCGAGCGTGCATCTGGCGCGCTATCCCGAGGTCGAGTCGGAGTGGCGCGACGCTCGGCTGGATGCGGGGATGGAGGCGGTGCGGGCGCTCTCGCGGTTGGGCCGGGCCGCGCGGGAAAGGGTCAAGATCAGGGTGCGTCAGCCGCTCGGCGTGCTCTACGGCGTGATCCCTTCCGGGATCGAGCTTGATGAAACTCTGCTGGAGCTGGTGCGGAGCGAGCTGAATGTGAAGGAGGTTCGGTTCCTGCAAGCGGCGGAGGAGTTGGTGGCCCTGCGGGCGCGTCCGAACTTCCGCGCGCTCGGCCCCCGGTTCGGGGCGCGGACGGCGGAGGCGGCGGAGGCGATCCGGGGGCTGGCCTCCGATCGGCTGCAGGCGTTCCGGCAGGGTGCGCCGCTCGTGATCGTGGTCGACGGTGAGGGGTACGAACTGGAGGGCACGGAATTCGAGATCCAGGAAGAGGCCCGGGGGGAGCTGGAGGTCGAGGCGGATGGCGGCTACGTCGTCGCTCTCGATCCCACTATCACGGAGGAGCTCCGGCTGGAGGGTCTGGCCCGTGAGTTGGTGAACCGGATCCAGCGGCTCCGGCGGGATGAGGGGTTCGAGATCAGCGATAGGATCCGGCTCGGTATCTTCGGTGCTGAAGGGATCGTGGCGGCTGCTCGTGCGTACCAGGAGTTCATCGCCGGCGAGACGCTGGCGCTGGAGTTCGTGACCGCGTCCCCCCCGGCCCCTCAGGGCTATGCCGTAGTCCGTGAGGTGGAGGTGGAGGGGGTGCCGGTCTGGATCGGGCTGAGCGTGCTCCCCGGGGATAGGGCCCGGGGGTGAGACACCATGAACGAGATGGGTTGATGGAGAAAGCTCAAGAGACCGGGGCACCGGTCATGGGTGCGGGGGAGCGGAGCTGGGGCAGCGGCAAGGGGTGGCTCTTTGCGGGGACCGTCCTCTCCGTGGTGATGCTGGATTTCGTCACCAAGTGGATGATCCAGCAGCGGTTCCACCTCTATCAGCAGGTGCAGGTAATCGGCGATTATCTGCGTCTGACCTTCATCTACAATCCCGGTGCGGCCTTTGGGATCCATCTCGGCGAGTACTCGCGTCCCATCTTCCTGGTACTCTCGGTGGTGGCGCTCGTGGCGTTGACCGGGATGTACTGGGCGACGCCGATACGTGACCGGGTGCGTCTGCTGGCCATCTCGCTGATCTGCGCCGGGGCGATCGGCAACCTGGTGGATCGGATCCGTTCGCACCGCGGCGTGGTGGATTTCCTGGATATCGGGATCGGCGACCTCCGCTGGCCGGTCTTCAATGTGGCCGATATCGCGGTGACCACGGGCGCGGTCTTCCTGGCGCTCTCGCTCTGGCGCGAGGAACGTCGGGATGACGGGCTCGGCGGAGATTGAATCCGAGCGGCTGCGGGTCGTAGTCGATAGCTCACCGGGCGCCGCCCGGCTCGACGCATACCTGGCGGCGCGGCTCCCCGGACTCTCCCGGTCCCGGATCGCGCAACTCCTGGCGGAGCAGCGGATCTGGCTGAATGGTCGGTTCCCGCGAAAGAGCGAGCGTCTGGCCGTGGGCGACGTCATCGAGGTCGAGGTCCCGCGGCCGGAGCCGACGGAGCTGGTGCCGGAGCCGATCCCGCTGGAGATAGTCTACCAGGACCGGGACCTGGCGGTGATCGAGAAACCGGCCGGGCTGGTGGTCCATCCGGCGCCCGGCCACCGGACCGGGACGCTGGTGCACGCGCTGCTCTATCATCTGAAGGACCTGTCGGGGATCGGTGGTGTGCTCCGCCCGGGCATTGTGCACCGGCTCGACCGGGAGACGAGTGGTCTGCTCCTGGTGGCGAAGAACGACGACGCGCACCGCCGGTTGGCCGCCGCGCTCAAGCGTCGCGAGATCAAGCGGATCTACCTGGCGGCCGCCTGGGGGCATCTCCGGCGGGATGAGCAGGTGGTGGATGCGCCGATCGGGCGTTCCCCCTCGCACCGCCAGCGGATGGCGGTGGTTGAGGGGGGGAGGGCGGCGCTGACCCGGTTCCGTCGCCTGGAACGCTGGCGCGGCGCCGATCTCCTGCGCGCGGAGCTGGAGACGGGGCGCACCCACCAGATCCGCGTGCACCTCGCCTCGATCGG
>JACDJB010003332.1_pt1 | contig 10656 bp, 7 predicted proteins | sample 7454121 | NCBI WGS metagenome assembly JACDJB01 (sample SAMN14253290, study PRJNA609438) | sludge metagenome | isolation source: sludge after 25d culture with pyrite | collected 2018-12-20 | reverse complement strand
TAAAATATTATACAATAACCATTCACCAGTGTACTTTCTTTCCCCTTCCGGTTTTAACTGCTCTAATCCATTTCGCAAAACGCTTCGCAGCGCATTGATCTCGTTGCCCTCACTTTCTTCGAGCGCTTTCTTTACCACCTCTAGCTGCATCAACGGGCTTTCGGTCAACTTTGGGCCGCCCCAGTAATGCGTCAATGCACCTTTGACCCAGGTGGTCATCTCCTTCCTTTCAAATCCATCCATATCAGAGAGCAGCGCTTTTTGATCAAATCTACCAGCTGCGCGCAGGCTCTGGATCATCTGTTCCTGCGGATCGAGCCTTTCGAGTATTTCAAAAACTTGTTCCAGCATCTGCCGATCTCTTAACGCGATAGCAGCGCGTTCTTTCAAACGGGAAAGCGCTTCCATCACTTCGGGTTCAAACGGTAATCTCTCACTGACTCCTGAAATCCCAAGGAATCCGTAATTTCCATCTTTCGCTTCGCTGTTCCCGTTTGATAGCGGGAGTAAAACATCTCCATCGATTTGTATCAATTCCTCTTTACCGGATGATTCCTCCAGCATGGATTCGATTGCTTCCAAGTGGGTTACGCTGATATTGATATCGGGGGTTTTTTCGATTACTTCAATGCCGTCTGCGTTCGGCAGCAATAAATAAGCGCCCTCCGCACGAGCCTGATCAGTAACCGCAGCCAGCACCATTTCAACAAACTGCCTAAGGTCGCTTCGGGTAATGATGCGCTCTTCCAATGAGCGGATAAATTGGAAATCATAAATGTCTCGATCGTATACAATCCACTTTTCGACATAGGGGTAGAACAATGTAATGGCATATTCACTAATCAATACCGTTATCACCATCACGATCAATGACAGCGCCTGGAAGGATGCACCCAACGCTTCGTTGGTTCTGCTGACCAGTGTCATTAATCCCAATGCGAGGCTGGCGGTCACTGGCCCGCGCAAAGTCCACTTGATCAGTCGGCTTTTCACGACCCGATCCGGCCAGGGGACGCCAAAGAAGGAAACCGCGTAAGCCATCAGGAAGATGCATAATCCCAGGCCAGCCGTCACGATGCTGGTGATAAACCAGAAAAACAGCGTGTGTTCCGAGGCAAAATTGGAGCTGTAAAGTAGAAATGGGAAGGACCCGACAACCGGACCAATAGCGCTGAGAACGAGGTAGAGCATTCTACGGTTACTCGTGCGCGTGAGCGTGCGTTTAAGAGAGCGGTAGAAATTAATCCAGGCTAACACCAGGATAAAGATGTAGTAGATTGTAAACAGATCGGTAAAGATCGTTGGTTGATGGTGCGGAGCTGGATGATTGGAAGTCACCAGCTCACCGAGGAACCAGGGGGTGAATACAAGGATGATCATCCCAAGCGAAGCCGCGTATGTTAACCTGATCGCCCACTTACGACGCCAGCGCGATGGCAGCCCGGTTGTGGCCAGAAGCGCGTCAGAGAAGTTCAGATAAGTAGCTGGCAGCAGGATGATCCCGATCCATTGTGCGCGCAGCCAGAAATCAATAAAATATGGTTCATTACTGGTGACCGCGAAGGATTCGGCGGAAAAAACGACCACCAGACAAAACATTATCACCATGAAGACACGCGCAACCCGGTGCTTCAGGTTAAAGGTGAGACTATAGAGCAACAGGGCAAACGCAGTAATTGCGATACCAGCCGTGAGGATCTGACTGATCGTCCGCATTACAGAAATTATCTCGTTCATCCAGGTCGCCAAACCAATTCCTTCATTTCAATAGATGCACGTAAAAGAACGCAATATCCTGGTTTGCGTAGTAATTGTCCACCAATCCTGAAAAATCAAAACGCAGTTTTCGCATCAATTCGATCATTGGATGGTTTTTCGCTGGAACTTCCAAAACCAGCCTGGTAGCGTCCTGTTTTTTTAGCCAGTCCTGCGCAGCCAGTATCAACGCGGTCGCGATTCCCTGGCGCCGCATAGGCAGATCAACAACAACATCCCTGATCACAGCTGATTCAAGGTCAGGATTTCCATCTAATATCAGATAACCCACCAGGTTGCCTTCTGACCGTGCGACAAGAAACAGCGTGTGAAGTGTCCATGAGTCTTTAAGCGATTCAGCTCTGCGCGGGTAAGCGAGGTTTAATACTCTTGGAAGGCGAACCTCCTTCAGGTCGAAAACAAGATGGTCTCTCGTGACCTGGTTGCTGATCTGCCAGACATGGGTCGTTTCACAATTATGATCGAGGCTTTCTAGAACGTTGATATCAGTTGATACTGCAGGTCGAATTTCGATTTCTGCCATTTTTTACTCCGCGGCTTCGATTATCACCTGGATGACGCATGCGGGCAGTGGATTGTTAAGATTGTCGCTCACTACCAGCCGTAACTCGTAATTTCCAGGTGCAAGCGCGCTGGTATCCCAGGCGCCTCCAAGAGGTTCATTCACAATAATGGTATTTCCCGCTGCAATTGTCGTCCACATATCACTTCCAGAAGAGGAGTACTCGTATTTGTAAAACCCCAAATTTTCTATATTGACAGTACCCTTTAACTCCACTGTACCGCTAATCGTATCGCCATTCCGGGGGTCCGTCCAGTCTAACTGATCAGGGACACACCCACGGCTCAGGTAGGATGTAATGGTGGGGATCAAGCCCTGTGCAGTCACCTCAGTTGTGGGTGCTGGTGTGGTTGTCGGAGGTAATTGGGATACGTCAATCGTCGCGGTTGGTAATTGCTGCACTCCGGGAACAGCAGGAGTGACAAACGTGTTGACAAGGAACAATCCGGCAGCAAATAACAAACCAAAAACTGTGATCGTTAAACCCTGGTTAAATTTTCGCTGCGATTGTTCCTTTTCGAGACCAAAAATGCTGCCAGACCATTCCCGCCAGGCAACGTAGGTCTTCCGGGCTGCAAGTAAAACGATCAGCGCCGCTACAATGTAAAAAGGTATTTCATACTCGGTTAAGAAACGCAATAAACTATTCAAAGGTATTCGCCATCAACTTCCGGTAAAAAGATCGCCGCGTAGAGGTTAATCAGCCAGATTTTCCAGTACCCCACGAATGATCTTCGTGAGCTTGGGGACGATCATCTTTCCGGCTTCAAGCACTTCCTCGTGCGTGGTGACGGTACTTCCATCCAGGTTCGCCTTGTTGCTAATACCTGACAAGCCCATCACGCGCATCCTGCCATGCCGCGCCACAATATTCTCCGGAACTGTTGACATCCCAACAGCGTCCGCTCCGATCCGTTGTAAAAAGCGCAGATCAGCCGGAGATTCAAAGGATGGACCCGATAGGCACACGTACACGCCTTCATGTAAAAGTATGTCATTTTCTTTCGCAACGGTGCGTGCAATCGCGATCAATTCACGGTCATACGGCTGACTCATATCCGGGAAGCGTTCCCCGAACTCTGACAGGTTCGGACCCCGTAGTGGATTTAATCCTGCCATTCCAATAATATTAATGTGATCGATGAGCAGCATCACATCACCCGGTAAATAATCCGGATTTATCCCACCGGCTGCGTTCGTAAGGAACAACGTGCCAATCCCCAACCGCTGCATCACCCTAACCGGAAAGGTAACAACATCCATCGGGTACCCTTCGTAATAATGCACCCTCCCCTGCATTACCATCGTATGGACGCCGAACAGGCTCCCGATCACCAGCCGCCCGGCGTGACCTGAAATTGTGGATACCGGCCAACCGGGAATCTCATTATAGGGAATACTGACTGCATCCAGTACCATTTCTGCCAGGTTTCCCAATCCCGAACCCAAGGTCAGTCCAACTTTCGGGACACCGCTGATTCGCCCGCGAATAAACTCCGCAGCCGCGTCTATCTCTTTTAACGTAATAAAAGAATCCATGTTCACCTCTTTAACTGCATCGCGTGAAAATTCTTAAGAAAATTATATCAGAATGAAATGTTTCGGTTTGTCAGACTGCGAGAACCTTTTCAAAAGCTTTGATCGTGTAGTCGATGTCTTCATCATTGATCCAATAGTGGGTCACCAGTCTAAAGCGTTTACTGGCAACCGCTCCCAGTTTCACCCCCAGCTCACCCAGTTTGTGAACCACATCGCGTGTTGAAAGATTGATCTCATCAGTCAAAGATGGGAACACCATATTCGATTGAGGCATCCCCAATTCAAAACGGATACCCGGTATTTTTGCCAACCCCTCGGCGAGCCGTTTTGCTCTTGCGTGGTCTTCGTGCAGCCGCAGGCTCATTTTTTCGAGCGCAATAATCCCGGCAGCCGCCAGAACTCCCGCCTGGCGCATTCCACCGCCAAGCACCTTCCTCGTGCGCAATCCCTGCTTGATAAATTCTCTGGATCCGCATACCACACTGCCAACCGGGGCGCAAAGCCCCTTGCTCAAACAAAAAGTTACACTATCCACAGGGGCGGTGAGCTGGTCTGCGCTAATCCCGAGCGCAGCGGCTGCGTTAAAAACTCGCGCCCCGTCCAGGTGCAGGTGCAAATGATGCTTGTGTGCCAGGTCTGCCACGGATTGAGTATATTCGGGGGTCAGTACAGTTCCGCCGCATCGGTTATGCGTATTCTCAAGTATCACCATGCGGGTAATCGGGTCGTGGATGTCATCCGGCCTTATCGCATCTTCAATGTCTGATAGCTGCAGCGATCCATCTGCCTGGTTCGGCAGCGTATTCGGAAAAACACCCCCCAGTGCTGATATCCCGCCGGCTTCAAAGAGAAAAGTGTGCCCAAGGTTGCCCATGATCACTTCATCACCCCTGCCGCAAACGTTCAGCACTGAAAGCAGGTTGCCCATTGTGCCGGATGGCACGAATAAACCGGCCTCTTTACCCAGCATTTCGGCTGCCAATTCCTGCAAGTGGTTGATCGTCGGATCCTCACCATACACGTCATCGCCTACTTCCGCCATTGCCATAGCGCGGCGCATTTCATCAGTAGGTTTGGTTACTGTGTCTGACCGCATGTCAATAATCTTCATGAATGTCCTCCGTGTAATTGGGATAATTGGTCGATCACCTTTTGCAGATCCTCAGGCAGCCCAGTAGTGAAGGTGCTTTTCTGCTCATCACCGGGTAAAACGATCGATATCTTCGCGGCGTGCAGAAAGTGCCGATCGATCTCCAGGCTCGGTTTCTTGTGTCCGTAAATACGATCACCAGTTATCGGACAGCCCAAAAACGCCATATGCAACCTGATCTGGTGGGTTCGCCCGGTGAATGGATGCGCTTCGACTAACGTGTGTTTTGTATATTGTACAAGCGTTTTGTACTCGGTGACAGCAGGCCGACCTCTCCCCTCAGAGACCACCGCCATTTGCTTGCGGTGCGCCGGGTCGCGGGCAATCGCCGCTTCAACCCTGCCCGTCGGAGTGGGCGGTTTGCCATCCACCAGCGCAACATAAGCCTTTTCAACTTTTCTCAAACGGAACTGATCCTGCAGCCAGCGATGAGCCTGATCATTTTTAGCAACGATGATGAGGCCCGAGGTGTCCTTGTCAAGCCGATGAACGATCCCGGGGCGAATTTCGCCGCCAATTCCCTTCAAATCGCTGAAACTCCCCAGTGCGGCATGCACGAGGGTTCCGCTGGAGTGTCCCGGTGCTGGATGCACAACCATGCCTGCGGGCTTGTTGACGATGACTAGGTCATCATTCTCAAAAACGATGTCAAGGGAAATTGCTTCAGGGGTCAAATCCACGGGTTCTGCGGCAGGTACCTCAATTATGACCTCGCTCCCAGCTTCGATAATATAACCGGTTTTCGTGATCGGATTTGCGTTAACCATAACCGCGCCATCCCGGATCAGCGTCTGCACCCTGGAACGGGAATGTTCGGGAAGTTTTCCTGCCAGGTATTTATCCAGCCGGTTTTCCTCACCGGGCTGAACGCGAAATCTGAAGCGATTATTGCTCAACAGTATCCCCATTTAAAGTATGACTCTGCGCGGCTTCAATCTTGCGGGCTTTTTCCCGCTTTTCCTGCACCCATACTCCGATCAAAAGGATAATCACTCCCACGGTGATACAACTGTCAGCCACGTTGAACACAGGGAAATTCCCTACGGAAATAAAATCAATCACGTGACCGAATTTGATCCTGTCAACCAGGTTGCCAACCGCTCCACCAAGCTCAAGCATTAAAGCCAACTTGAGCATCCAATCCTCTTTTTCAAGTTTGGGGTAATAAAAGATGATCATCCCCGCCACCACGAACGCCAGGATGATAAATACGGGGTTCATACCCTGCAGCATACCAAATGCAACCCCCGTGTTGCTCCAGTGAACGATGCGGGCAATGGGCGTAAGCCACTCCCAGGGCGACCAGTAGCCGCCATAGGGAATATTGGAAATGACCAGCCATTTTGTGTACTGGTCTACGAGTACGATGACCACCGCGACAATGACGAGCCAATAGGTTTTACGCAGGAATTCTTTCAATCGATTGCTCCAAGTTAAAAGTAAATGAATTTTACCGCAGAATAAGAAGGGAAATTTTGGGGCTCCATCCTGGAGCCCCACATATTTATACTTTTTGTATGCCGATCTTTACCTTTTCACCGTCAAAAGCATCCTCCACAGTGAACGCTCCCTCCGGAGTATCTGCATTGATCAAATCAACGGTCAACGTCTCAGCCATAATGTACTCCCTGAAATCTTCAACCGCATTCTGCAGGATTGGCGAAGCCGTGTAGCTCAACCGGATACGGTCAGCGATATCGAGCTCAGCGGCTTTGCGCGCATCCTGCACGCGCCGCACGAACTCACGCGCCAGACCTTCTGCTATCAGTTCCGGAGTCAACTCAGTCACGAGCGCGGCCAGGTATGCGCCTTCCGCCGCCACTGAATATCCTTCGCGCGCCTGAAGCCGGACCTCAACTTCCTCCGGTAATATCTCTAGCGCTTTATCATCCAGGGTCAAACTGATGGTTTCACCTGAAAGCAGTTTCAACGCTGTGCTTTCAGTATCCATCTCGAGGATCAATTTGCGAATCCCAGGGAAGAGGCTGCCATATTTTTGACCCAACTGCTTGGGAAGCGGATTTAGTGAGTAACTCACCGCTTCGCCCGCTGCGTTGAGGAACCTCACCTTTTTCACATTCAATTCATCCGCGAGTAATTCCGCGTAATTGGTCGCGATCCTTTCCTCTTCCAGGTTTGCGACGGAGAACGCCACTTCTGAAAGGGGCTGGCGAACTTTGCGGTTGGCTTTGTTGCGGGCAGCGTGTCCTAAAGAGGTTAGCCGCATTACCAGGTTCATTTCTGCGTTGAGCTTTTCATCGATCACAGCAGGGTCAAATTCCAGCCATTCTGAAAGATGCACTGATTCGCCGGCGTCTTTCTGCACCGAACCGACAAGATTGAGGTAAAGCTCATCGGCTATAAACGGCATCGTAGGTGCCAGCAGCTTGCTCAATCCTACCAGGCATTCATAAAGCGTCGCGTAGGCTGCCCGCTTGTCCCCATCCGATTCGCTTTTCCAGAAGCGGCGCCTCGAACGGCGCAGATACCAGTTGGAAAGTTGTTCAACAAAATCCTGTACTGGACGCGTTGCGCCGAGTACATCATAATTTTCAAGCGCGTTGGTCACATCTCTGATCAACGTGTGCAGCGAAGACCGAACCCATTTGTCCAGGGGGCTGTACTCGATCTTTTCTTCCGGGTCGGGTTTCCAGCCGTCGAGGTTGGCATAAGTGACAAAGAATGAATAGGTATTCCACAAGGTGAGTGTGAAGTTGCGCAGCACCTCACCGACCAGGTCACCTGAAAAGCGGCGTTCCTGTCCGGGAGGGCTGGCGGTGTAAAGGTACCAGCGCATAGCATCCGCACCGTGTTTGTCGATCACCGACCAGGGCGTCACCACGTTGCCGCGCGATTTCGACATCTTTTGCCCATCACCATCCAGGATCAAACCGAGGCAAATGACATTCTTGAAGCAGTTGGTGTCAAATAGCAGTGTGCTGATGGCGTGCAGCGAATAGAACCATCCGCGGGTCTGATCGACCGCCTCGCAAATGAAATCCGCCGGGAACTGGTTTTTAAATTCGTCCAGGTTTTCAAACGGGTAATGCCACTGACTGACCGGCATGGAGCCTGAATCAAACCATACATCGATCAACTCTGGTACCCGGCGCATCCTGCCCCCGCACTCACCGCATGTCAGTGTGATTTCGTCCACGTAAGGCCTGTGCAGATCCGCATCAGCCAGGCTCTTGCCTGAGCGGTCTGAAAGTTCCGCGATGGAACCGATGCAATCCTGGTTATGGCAGCTTTCACATTCCCATACCGGCAGCGGGGTTCCCCAGTAGCGCTCACGCCCCAACGCCCAGTCAACATTGTTTTCGAGCCAATTTCCGAACCTTCCTTTGCGAATATGCTCCGGATACCAGTTGATCTGGTCATTTAATTCCACCATTCGATCCTTGAACTGGCTGGTGCGAATGTACCACGTCGGGCGGGCATAATAGAGCAATGGCGTGCTGCAACGCCAGCAGAACGGATATGTGTGCACATACGTTCCCTCCCTGAAGAGAAGTCCCCTCTCTTTCAGGTTGCGGGTGATCAACGGATCAGCATCTTTTACAAACAACCCCGCCCACGGCTGCACTTCGGAGATGAATGTGCCGTCTTCCGCGACGGTGTTTAGGATGGGCAGGTCATGATCGATTGAGACCTGCATATCATCCGCCCCAAACGCTGGAGCGATATGAACCAGCCCTGAGCCATCCTCCGTTGTGACAAAATCGCCCAACACGATATAGTGCGCCTTTTTTTCTGTCGGCATGAATGTGAACAAGGGTTTGTAATGTTTGCCCTTCAGCTGCCTGCCTTTCAGACGGTTGACAACCCTAACCTGCTCCTCGCCAAAAACCTTCAGCAGGAGAGACTCAGCCAGGATCAACCTTTCCTGTGTGCCATCTTCCATTGTCCGCTCAATGGTCACGTAGTCGATATCAGCACCCGCTGCCACCGCCACGTTAGCGGGCAGCGTCCAGGGCGTGGTCGTCCAAACAAGCAGTGATGTGCCCGGAGTATCCACCAGCGGCATGCGCACGAAAACAGACGGGTCAGTCGCATCGCGGTATCCCTGCGCCACCTCGTGATCTGAAAGCGGCGTTCCACACCGCGGGCAGTATGGCACAACCTTATATCCCTGGTAGAGCAGTTTCTTCTCCCAGTAATTTTTCAGGATCCACCAGACTGATTCAATGTAATAATTCTCATAGGTGACGTAAGCGGACTCCAGGTCCACCCAGTAACCGATCCGGTCTGTTAATCTTTCCCATTCCTGTATGTACGCAAAAGCCGATTCACGGCACATGGCATTAAATTTGGCAATTCCGAACTCTTCGATCTGCTGCTTGTTGGTGAACCCCAGCTTCTTCTCCACCTCGATCTCAACAGGAAGCCCGTGTGTGTCCCACCCGCCGCGTCGGGATACGTGGTAACCGCGCATGGTCTTATAACGGGGGAAAATATCTTTGAATGCCCGCGCGAGCACATGATGCACGCCCGGTTTCCCGTTCGCTGTTGGCGGACCTTCAAAAAAGATGTATTCCGGCTTTCCTTCTCTTTGGGTTAAACTCTTGTGAAAAATATCGCGACTTTGCCAGTACTGCAAAATCCTCGTTTCCATGCGGTTTACATCCAATTTTGGCGACACAGGTTTGAACATGCTTCCTCCTTAAACAAAAATCCCATCCCACACCAGGGACGGGAGTGATTTCCCGCGGTACCACCCTGTTTCTCATCAATCAGAGCGCTCTGTCAGGTGCATTCAAGTGAATATACCTGATCCAGGATAACGGTCGAATCTCCGGCTCACCTACTCGCTGTTTGCTTTCAGATCGCAGCTCCGGAATGATTTTCAACTTATAGACCTTACCGGCTCACACCAGTTCCGGTTTCGCTGAAGGTTTTTTAAGCCTACTCTTTTCCATCAAAGCTTTTGTTTGCCAGATTATATCACAACAGACGTTAATTACTCGATCACCTCGTAGAAAAGCGGGAGCGGCTCGCAGGGCTCGTTCTGCCACCGACATGCTGAAAGACAGTCTCTTTGCGCTTTCTCAAATGAACGCTCATCACTGGCATGTAGTGTGAATAAAACATCTCCAACCTTTACACGATCCCCCACGTTGTGATGAACAATGATCCCAACACGATGATCGATCACATCCTCCTTGCGACTCCGCCCCGCACCCATTTCCACCGAGGTTTCACCAATTGTGAGCGCATCCAGCGCGCTGAGATAACCATCCTCAGGTGACAACACCTCCCTTATTACAGGTGCAGCCGGGAATAACCCCGGATTATCGATGTAAGCCGGATCCCCGCCCTGATTGATGACCAGCTTCCGGAGCTGAGCCAAACCACGACCTTCAGCGATAGCCTGTTCCGCCATTTTCCTGCCAGTCTCGATGTCCGGTGCTTTTTCGCCTACACGCAACATATGCGCTGCGACAACCAGGCAGTGCTCGGTAAACTCATCGGGTCCCCTGCCATTCAGCGTCTCTATGGCTTCGACCAACTCCAATGAGTTGCCAACAGCGTTTCCCAATGGCTGGTTCATGTCAGAAAGCAATGCCACCACCCGGCGATTACTCAGCCTGCCAATCGCAACCATCAACCGTGCCAGCTGGCGCGCTTC
>JACDJB010003330.1_pt1 | contig 10658 bp, 11 predicted proteins | sample 7454121 | NCBI WGS metagenome assembly JACDJB01 (sample SAMN14253290, study PRJNA609438) | sludge metagenome | isolation source: sludge after 25d culture with pyrite | collected 2018-12-20 | reverse complement strand
GGTTAGTAAAATCGTGCCTCGTAGGGTGTGTTCCGATTTTGAACGCACCAACAGTATTGCAAGGTTTTGTGGTGCGATCACCAATCCGCCGGGTTAGCAAAATCGTGCCTCGTAGGGTGTGTTCCGTTTTTGAACGCACCAACAATATTGCAAGGTTTTGTGGTGCGATCACCAATCCGCCGGATGGCGAAATCGTGTTCGGCGGATTGACCAAACGAGGGTCAATCTCGCCCTACCAATTATGCACGCGGGCATTTCACGTTATCGGCAATAATTGCATCCCGTAGGGCGAGGTTGGTGCGCTTTTCACCAATCCGCCGGGGTAGCAAGATCGTGTTCGGCGGGGAGCTAAAGTCTCAGGTGCGACTGGTGGTATAAAAAATCTCTATCCGTTTGACCTTAACGGAAGCCGGTACTCACTCGAGGTTCAACATTACCCCAGCCAAAAGGCACTTGTCCGTAAAGGGCGATGGTTTACTGCCCCTTTACATATTGATCAAAGAAAGCAATCGAACGCTGCATGGCGACCACAAAACTCGCGCTGATATTATGGTCATCGCCTTCGTAGGTATAAAATTCATACGGCATTCCCTCAGCCTGGAGCTCCCCAGCCAGCCTTTCAGACCACGCCACCGGCACGACTTCGTCAGTGGTGCTGTGGTTAAGTTGTATGGGACCTGAAAGCTCCGCCAGATACGAATTTGGCGATATCGTCGCCCAAAAGTCAGGATTTTCGTCTGGATCGCCATATTTAGCGCTGAAATCTTCGACCCATTCACTAAAATTGAACAGCCAGTTTTCCGTTGAGGACCGGGCGGAAGTGAGTTCTGAGATAACCAGCCCGGGGAACAATGCGGGGTTCTCCTTATAATCCCATCGGCTGAGAATCTCCGGGTACGAGGTGACCACACCGCCCCAAATAACGCCCGCCTTGATGTCCTTTGAAACAACCATCGCGCGAAGTGTAACCTGCCCTCCCATCGAATGCCCCCACATGCCAATTCGGTCGGAGTCCGCATCCTGGTAAGTCCCAAGTGACGCAATCGCGTTCAAGACATCGTCCGTGTAGCCCGGCGTGCCGTACCCACCTCCGATAACCTCACTCCCTTCTGAATCACCGTGACCGCGGTAATCGGGTTTAAAGACGATATAACCGCGCAGCGCAATCGCGTCCACATATCCCCCATAGCGTTCTGTGGTGCGGTAATCAGTGGGGCGAATGTATCCGTGATTAAACACAATCACTGGCCAGCCGGTTTCGGGCTTCTCGCCAAAGGGAATGGTCATCAAAGCGTAGACCTTATAGCCATCAGAGAGATAAGAAACAATGTAGCGATAGTAATTCGCGCCTGGTTCGAGGGTTTGCTCAAAAGTGAGTTGGCTGCCGGGGTAAGACCGTTGGCGCATCTGCTCAATCTGGAGCGGGTTAGGCTCAGAAGACCAGGGGGAAAGGGTCGGCGAGTTTGTAGGAGAGCTTGTGGGCGCAAAGGTGGGCGTATGGGTGAGGGCGGGCTCAGGGGTCGCGAGTTCTACATTGCTGCCGTGAGGTACAACAGACGTTTCGGCTTCGCTAATTTCAACTCCGCCCGTGCATCCAACCACGAGCAACAACAACAAAATCCACACTAAACGGGAATAGATCTTCATAGTACCAGAAACCTTTACTTTCTTAGAATTTGCCTGCTTCGGGCAACCTGCGGGCAAACGATTACCCATGCAGGCTGCCCGAATGGCTGCGTGCCAGCAGCTCAGGTCAGTTTTTATGGTTTGACCGCTCAATGACCAAAAAGGTCACCAGATCCCACGCGTTGCGGATACTGATCAGGAGGAGCAAAAGCAAAGCCAATCCCACAAAATAAAGACCAATCGCCGGGTTCAAGGAAAGCGCCAAAGCGGTGATAAACAAACCAATATATGCACAGAGGGGTAAAACCAGATACCAAATCCAATCATGCAACGGCGTGGGTCTCTCGGGGACGTTCTTCATCCTTTTCGAAACGAAGGTCAGATAGACAAAGCCGACCAAGCTCACGACTCCCAGGAGGACGCGAACAGATTGAACCTGCTGCCAGGGCGCGGTGAGCATCACGCCGATCACAAGCACTGCACAGAAGTGAAACATCGTGGGGGTGTTAAAAGCGGATATGCCCGCGTCCATTTCGGCATACTGTCTGTGTAACCCCACCGCAAGGGAGGTCGCTACGAACATCAGACCAATCAGAGTCGCGGAAGCGGTACTGATCAGTATGTAAAAGTTTTGCCAATCATTCAGATAAGTCATGTCGCAATCCCTTTCGGCTGGCTTAGGCTTCAGGAATGGCTTCATTCAAACAACGAAGTGCGTTCAAAGCCCGGGGGTAACCCACATATGGAATCAATTGAGTTACGACGCTAATCAATTTTTCTTTATCATTTCCCAAATTCAGGTTACCCTGAATATGCCCTTTAAGTTGGGGCTCACATCCTCCCATGGATAAAAGCATTGAAAACGTAAGCAGCTCCCTGGTTTGAAGATCAATGCCCCCACGAGTTATGTAGTCTCCAAAGCAATTTGCCGATAAAAACTTTTGTATGTGGATTTGGTTGGCGGGCGAATCGGTATACATTTGATCGATGACTTCGCCAAAGATGGCTTTTTGCACTTCCAGACCTTTTTCAAGGCGTGTTTCCTGGGAGGTTGTTGCCTGGCTTTCCAGCGGCAGTTTGATTCCTCTGCTCTCAAAAATCTCATTTGATACCAAAAGGAAGTCAACCACTTTTGCCATGCCAACGTAAGGCACCGCCTGGTAAATGATTTCTTTGATTTCCACGGCTGTCACGCCAACGTTGAGGGCGCCATTTACCGTCATTCGGAACTCAAGCAGCGCCTGACTGCCAAGACAAGCCGCAAGAATGACCATAAGCCTGGTCCGAATATCCACATTATGTTCCCGTAAAACTTCATCGAAGGTGAAATTTTCAAAAATTTCCAGTAACTCCGGGTCGGTAATCTGTAATGTTCCCTGACTCTTGGGGAATAATTGTTCATGGTTGTTCTTTGCGGTCTGGCTTATGGTCATGGTTAAAATCTCCTGTCTGCGTGATCCATTTGTATAGAAAACCGGCTAACTCATCTCATCGCTTTGATCCAACAAAGCTTTGGATGTGCGATCTCCGTGGACTTTGATCTTCGCCGCGGCGCTGTCGATTTCAGCGAATTCCTCAGGGGTAAGGACGATGCTATCAGCGCCGAGGTTTTCTTTGAGATGCTCCAGTTTAGTTGTGCCGGGGATGGGAACTATCCAAGCTGCCTGCGCCAACAACCAGGCAAGCGCGATCTGGGCAGGCGTCGCATCCTTTTGCTTTCCAATGGTCGTCAACAGGTCCACCAAAGATTGATTTGCGGTGATCGCTTCCGGGGTAAATCTTGGGAACATATTCCGAAGGTCGCCAGGAGCAAATTTCGTTGAAGTGGTCACCTTACCCGTTAGGTAGCCCATGCCAAGCGGGCTCTACGGAACAAAACCGATTCCCAGTTCGGCGCAGGTTGGGAGGACTGCCGCGCGGGAATCCTGCGTCCAGAGAGAATATTCATTTTGGACTGCCGAAAGCGGCTGTACGGCATGCGCGCGGCGAATGGTTCGCGGTCCGGCTTCGGAAAGCCCAAAATGCCTTACCTTTCCTTCCTGGATCAGGTCTTTTACTGCTCCGGCAACGTCTTCGATGGGCACGTTGGGATCAATTCGGTGTTGATAAAATAAGTCGATGTAATCGGTGTGCAGCCGTTTTAATGACCCTTCCGCGACCTTTTTAATGTGTTCCGGTCTGCTGTTCAAACCGTTAATCTGCCCGGTGGTTGGGTTGATATCAAATCCAAACTTGGTGGAAATGACCACCTGATCGCGGATGGGAGCGAGAGCCTCACCAACAAGCTCCTCATCCGTGAAAGGTCCGTAGATTTCGGCAGTATCAAAAAGCGTCGTGCCCAGATCAAAAGCGCTTCGGATCAGGGATATGGCGGCTTCTTTACTCACCACATTCCCATATGCCCAGGTGAGGTTCATACATCCGAGCCCCAACGCAGAGACCTTCAACCCGTCCTTACCAAGATAACGCGTGGATAACTTAGTTGTGTTCATCAAAAACTTCCTGTTCTTTTTGTTTAAGTGAAGCGATTCAATACCGTCCGCCAATGACATTAATCTCAGCCATTGCTGTGTCAATCTTATTGATGTCTTCCGCGGATAATTTCAGGTCTACCGCCCCAATGTTTTCGTTCAGTCGTTCAAGTTTGCGTGAGCCAGGAATGGGCACAATCCAGGGCTTTTGCGCCAGCAGCCAGGCAAGCGCAATTTGTGCCGGCGTGGCTTCGTTTTGGGTGCCGATGCTCTCAAGCAGATCAATCACGACTCGGTTACCTTTGATGGCTTCTTTTGTAAAGCGCGGATTATGGCTGCGAATGTCGCCAGGGGCGTAGGTGGTGTTTTCGTCAACTTTACCGGTCAGGTAACCCCGCCCCAGGGGGCTGTAGGGGACCAAACCAATTCCAAGCTCTTCACAGGTTGGCAGAATTTCCGCCTCAATCTCGCGCCACCAGATGGAATATTCGCTTTGCAGCGCGGTGACCGGTTGGACGGCATGCGCCCGACGTATCTGGTCGGCGTTGGATTCGGACAAGCCAAAATGTCTGACTTTACCCGCCTGGATCAGGTCTCTCACCGCGCCGGCAACATCCTCAACTGGCACGTTGGGGTCCGGGCGGTGCTGGTAGAAAAGGTCGATCGCCTCAACGCGCAGGCGCCTAAGCGACTCTTCCGCCACCCGTTTGATTTGTGCTGGTCGGCTGTCCAAGCCAAGCGAAGGGCGCGGTCCATCCGGACCATGTTTGAACCCGAATTTTGTGGCGATCACAACCTTGCCCTTATAGGGCTCAAGGGCTTCGCCGACCAGCTCTTCGTTGGTGAAAGGTCCGTATACCTCGGCTGTGTCAAAGAACGTGATGCCTCTTTCGACCGCCTCGCCCAAAAATCGGACCATTTCCTGTCTGTCGGCTGGCTTATCGCCAAAGCTCATGCGCATGCAGCCCAGCCCTAAGGCCGAAACCTGTAAACCACTTTTTCCAAGCGTTCGTTTTTCCATTTTCATCTCCTGTTAACTCAATTTTCCAGCTCAACTTTGATCAGGCAACAAGGCGCGTCTCGCGCTCATCGTTTTTTGCCTTCCTGTTTCAGGCTGCGGGCAAGCCTCTGCCCATATCAGATTGCGTCTTCTTCCCCTACGATTTCCTTTTCTTTTTTCAGCAGGGCGCTTTCGTAAATGCTGATTTTATAATTCAGGATATCGAGAGTTTTCTGCATTTCGTCCATCCTGCCCACAAGCAGCTTTCGCTGTTCATTCAGGATTTCTTTTCTGGATTCAATCGTATGGTCGCCCTGCATGACCAGGCTGATATATTCGATTAATGCTTCCACAGGCAGCCCCGCGCTGCGCATGCATTTAATGAATTCCACCCGCCGCAGGTCCACCTCGTTGTAATCCCGGATCCCGCTCTCGGTTCGGTTAACCGCGGGGATCAATCCAACCCGTTCGTAATAGCGAAGCGTGTCGGTTGAAATACCAAATTTCTCACTTACTTCCGCAATTTTCATCATTCACCTCCAGACATAGTGTAAACCCTGGAGTTAGCTCCAGGTCAAGGGGTTCGAGGATTCAATTACCAACCCGCCAAACACTTGGCAGAAAGAAAGCTTTTTCAGGCTGGATGGATGATATAGATCAATCCACCGCCTATGCCGCGGTCAGGCTTTGTGTTTTCTTTAATGTACATCTTTTCCGAAATGCTGAAGAAAGCATTCCATTTTAAATTCGTTCTTCGTCCAAAGCACTAATCATGGAGCTTTAGGGAGCACATCCTCACGGCATTCCTGTAATCATCAAGGTCAAACAACCCGCTGCCGGTGTCCAAGCCGGCGATGGCTTTCATGTTCTCGTCAGTGAGTTCGAAATCCCAGATGTCAAAATTCTGCTCGATGCGTTCTTTATGGACAGACTTGGGGATGGCGACTACGTTCCGCTGTAAGTGCCAGCGGAGCGCTACCTGAGCGACAGATTTGTTGTATTTCTCGCCGATATTTTTTAGCACGGGATTGCTGAAGAAATCTCGTTGACCTTCAGCGAATGGACCCCACGCTTCGATCTGAACGTGATATTCATCCATCACCTGCTTTGCCTCCACCTGGTGATGGAAAGGATTCACCTCAACCTGGTTTACCATTGGCGCGATTTCGTTGTTGAGGATCAGGTCAACCAACCGGTTCCCGCTAAAGTTGGAGACGCCAATGGCGCGGATTTTTCCGGAGCGATACAGCTCCTCCATCGCCCGCCAGGAACCGTAATAGTCATTGTAGGGTTGATGGATCAGATACAGGTCAAGATAGTCCAACTGCAATTTTTCCAACGAGGTTTGAAACGCTTTTTTCGCGTTGTCATAACCCTGATCCTGGATCCACAGTTTGGTTGTGATGAAGAGTTCGCTCCTTGGAACGCCGCTTTTCTTTATTGCTCTGCCAACGGCTTCTTCGTTCCGATAAGCAGCAGCAGTATCAATCAGCCGGTAGCCTGTCTGAATCGCGTCAATCACGCCTTGTTCACAAACCGCCATGTCGCTGATCTGAAAGACGCCATAGCCCAAAGCCGGCCTCAACCCCATTACTTAATTTGAATGTGACCATTATTCTTTCCTTCCTTTTTATTCGCGGTCGGCAAAGAAAGCTTCTCCGCCAACCTAATTTGAAAACGACGTTTATCAGTCAATGCTGACCATCTGATATTTTCGGTTGCCCAACCCGATTGCTTCGGCATGCTCCAGGGTGTGGATGCCATTGCGCGATTCCATTCTCTGGATCAGGTCGCCTCCATCGGCTGCGGCATAAACGAGGTCCACGCACGCCTGGTCCAGCGCGACAGGGTCCAGAGAAGCCAAAATGCCGATATCGTTCATGGTTGGAGCGGCAGGATGGCTGTCGCAATCGCAATCCACGGAGAGGTTATTCATGACGTTGATATAGAGGATTTTCTCGCCCATATATTCCGCCACGCCTTTAGCGGCTTCCGCCATGGATTCAAGGAAATCATTCTGTGGGGTGCCCCTCCCAAAGCCAGTGGTTTCTTTTCCGGCAGAGTGAATCAGGCTTTTCCCCGTCGAAGAGGCAATCCCGATTGACATATTCTTGATTACGCCACCAAAACCAGCCATGGCGTGCCCTTTGAAATGTGCCAGGTCGATCACGAAATCATAGTTAGCAAAGTGAGAACCAACGATGTCTTCCTGTAGATGGCTTCCTCCCGAAATCGGCAGGCTCATCGTCCCTTCCGCGTCCATGACATCCACCTGGGCGATGGCTGCAAAGCCGTGATCCTGCATCACCTTCATGTGCGAAGCAGTGTTGGAGCGCCCGCCCCCGTAGGCGGTGTTGCATTCCACGATGGTGCCATTAACCTGTTGCACCAACGGCGCGATCAGTTCGGGGGAGAGGTAGTGATGCCCACCCGGTTCGCCGCTGGAAATTTTTACGGCTACGTTTCCCGTTGCAGCACGCCCGAGAGCGTTGTAGATGTTCATTAGTCCATCAGCATTGATCACTGAGGTCCTATAAACAACAGGCAAAGCGCTTCCCGTCGGTGTGTGTGTTGCTTGGGATGTTGGGCTTGATGATGGAGTCGCCAGCCCTGTCGCGCTCGGTTCCGGAAGCCTCGTTGGGGTTTCGGTAGAGCTTGGTAGGGTGACTGTCGGTGTTGGGCGGAGAATTCTCTGGCACGCGGTCAGAAAAGCAGCCGATGTCAACCCAGCCAATCGGACAAACTCGCGTCGTGACAATTTATTATTCATTGGATACTCCCTTCTCCATCAATCAGGTGACTGTGATGGAAGAAACTGTATGGTAAAGATTGGTCAAAAATCTTCTTTCAGTTTAACACTTGAAGTTAGCTCTAAGTCAAGGGCCAATTAGTAGATTGGTACAGCAAATTTCCTCAAATTTGGCGACCTCCCCGGCTCAATCGTATTTTGGCAAGGATTTTGCCGAACATTCGTGCTCATCTACTCTCTTAGGCTCCGTTCGGCGCCTTGAGAAGCTTTGGCTGCCAACTCCTTGGTTTTCATAGAGTAATACGTCAGGCACACAATCAAACCCATAACCGCCAGTAAATCGATAAAGAACAATAAGGCATCCCTGCCGAAATCCCAATATCCAAACGAATAATACAGGATCAGTTTTTGGCCAATTTCCAGCTCGATGAACGCGAACACGCCATACGCGGAAATGAACAAGGCGAGCATCCGCGAAGCCCATTGGCGCGCGCGGCTGTTGGGCTCTGCCCCTGGTTGGCTTTGAAACGCGCGGATTACCATGCTCCAATGCAGCCCAAGGTGCATGGAAAGGAAAACCAGACCCCAATAGGAGGTAAGGATGTGAAGCTGGCGTGAAACAGCCCCGCCTTCGAGATGAAGAAAACCGAAAACATCGCGGGAAATCAACACGCTGCTAAGCGCCAAAACCGCCATATCCAGCAGGAACAATAAGTTCACCACAACGCCCGCCTTCCTGCGTTTGGCGTATTTTCCTTTCTGCAGGGTTGAGTACCAGCGTTTGTTTAGCAAGTTATGCAGAACGAACAGGGCAAAGACAACCATGCCGAGCACCTCGTGCGCCATATTGCCGGTGAGTTGATAGGCAAAAGTCAGCAGCATCAGGATCGTCATCACCGCATCCAAAAGCAACTTTAACCCGGCTTTATGGCGCATTCAACTCTATCCTTTATCGTTAGTCTCAGTGTCCAGAGAGGACATCAAATTCTCAGTATCGCGGGCTTCCAGAAAGCAGCTTTTTACGGAATCAGACTCTGCTCTCTCAACCAGTCGCTAACAGATTGCCTCGCCTGGTCGGAGTTTACATTTGAACCCCGGATCGCGAGACCATCCATCAGAGTCACTTCCGGCAAGAGAGATGCGAGGTCCCTCTCGCTCCGCCCAAGCCCACTGCCTTCATGAGTGCAGAAGGGGATGACAGTCTTCCCGGCAAAATCGTATTCTTCCAGAAAGGTGAAGACTGCCATGGGCATGGTTCCCCACCAGTTTGGATAGCCGAGGAGGATGATGTCGTATTCGTCCATGTTTTCCACATGGGTGGAAAGCTCCGGACGGGCATTCTCGTCCTGTTCGCGTTTGGCGATATCCGTAGTTTCCGAATAGGATTCGGGATAGGGGGTGACAGTTTCAATTTTGAACATTTCCGCCCCGGTTAGTTCGGCAATGATCTCAGCGATGACATGGGTGTTGCCCTTTTCAATGAAACCGACGTTAATATTTTCGCCCGCGCGGGAGAAAAAGGCAATCAAAACCTTCGGAGCTGCGTCTGATGCCTGGGGCTCGTTTGTGGTTTGGGCAGGATCAGGTTCGGTTGCTGTTGCCGGGGACGTCGCTGTAACCTGGGGGATCTCAGACGGTTCAACGGTCTGGCTTGGGACGACCTCAGTTGGAGTAGATTGCTCCGCTTGAATAGTGGCAGCGGGGGTAGAACAGGAACTAATCGAGAGAACCACCGCGAGGATTATTATTGATAAGAATATTTTTTTCATTTTTCCTTCTTTTTCGTGCTTCTCACGGATTTGCTTCGGAACGGTTGCGCAATTGGTGGGCTCGCGGAGCGTTCCGGGCAAATCGAGCGATAACCTGTGGGTTGGAGAAAGTGAGGCTAACCGATCACTCCCTCTTTCTTTAACCAGTTTTCGATGTCGTTTGCCGCGGTTTTGACTGAACTGCCGCGGATTGCTAACCCCGGACGCACATCCGCGCCTGGGCAGAGCTTCTTAATGTCGCCCTCACTTCGCCCCATCCCGCTGCCTTCATGGGTGCAAAGAGGCAGGATTAACTTTCCGGAGAAGTCATATCGTTCAAGGAACGTGAAAACCGGCATCGGCATAGTGCCCCAGAAATTTGGATAACCCAAAATAATCGCGTCAAAGTCGTCAATAGTATCCAGGTAATCCACCAGCTCTGGGCGGGCGTTAGCGCGAAGCTCCCGCTGCGCCTCCTCGGTGCATTCCGTGTAATCGGCAGCATATTTATTCACCGGGTCAATCCTGAACATCTCGCCGCCAGTCAGTTTCTCTACGGTATTCATGGCAACCTCCGTGTTGCCAACAGTCAAATTGACAATAGCCCCGCCAACATAGTTGTTTCCGGCGCGGGAAAAATAGGCAATCAGCACTTTTTTGTTCATTTCTCGTTCTCCTTAATCAAGATTAAAAACATTGTAATACTTGGAGTTAACTCGAAGTCAAGGGGAGAAACAAGCAATTTTATATTTGGCGATTCAGCGGCAATTAATCGAAGGAACGCCCGGAAAACGCCAAAACCATCCACGCCCAACCGTCAGTTTCCCATGTCTCGGACATGTTTTACACACAAGCTCTGAAATTCTGCATGGCTTGAGGGAAGTTCTTCTAAGGGGACCGGGAGATGGAAGTTGAAAAACGATTTTCAGATCTTCTGAGAAAGGATTTAATCCCCAAGCAATCGAACAGAGTTCGTCGATACATCAATTTCAATTACGGAGACACCGTTTAGTAGATGCTTGTTGGTCCGGTAATAGTAATCAGCAAGAGTTTCTGTGTGTTTG
>JACDJB010003324.1_pt1 | contig 10665 bp, 8 predicted proteins | sample 7454121 | NCBI WGS metagenome assembly JACDJB01 (sample SAMN14253290, study PRJNA609438) | sludge metagenome | isolation source: sludge after 25d culture with pyrite | collected 2018-12-20 | reverse complement strand
CAGCGCTACAATTCGAACCGGAAACTTCGCAGGCATTAGGCTTCGGATTCCGCTGCGGATTCCTGGGGCTCCTTCATATGGAAATCATCCAGGAGCGAATCGAGCGCGAGTTCAAGATCGACCTGATCACGACAGCGCCAAGTGTTATCTATGATGTCATCATGACTGATGGAACGGAATTGAAGGTAGACAACCCGTCTAACATGCCGGATCCTCAGAAGATTGACCGTGTAGAAGAGCCTTATGTAAAAGCAACGATGATGGCGCCGAATGACTATGTCGGTGCAATCATGGAGCTTTGCCAGGAAAAGCGCGGTATCTTCATCGACATGCAATATATGGATGAAACACGCGTCAGCATCGTGTATGAAATCCCGCTGTCGGAAATCGTCTATGATTTCTTTGACCAGCTGAAATCAAGCACGAAAGGCTATGCTTCCTTCGATTATGAGCTGATTGGCTACAAACCTTCCAAGCTTGTGAAGATGGATATCTTGCTGAATGCTGAAAAAGTGGATGCTTTGAGTTTCATCGTTCATAATGATTTTGCCTATGAAAGAGGAAAGGTCATCGTTGAAAAATTGAAGGACCTAATCCCTCGCCAGCAGTTCGAGGTGCCGATCCAGGCGGCCATCGGTCAAAAGATTGTCGCTCGTTCGACAATCAAGGCGATGCGCAAGAACGTACTGGCAAAATGTTATGGTGGGGATATCTCACGTAAACGTAAGCTTCTTGAGAAACAAAAAGAAGGTAAGAAGCGCATGAAGCAGGTTGGGTCTGTCGAAGTGCCGCAGGAAGCCTTCATGGCAGTCCTCAAGATGGACGATAACAATACGAAGAAATAAAATAGCAGGGGAGGCTGGATGTGCTTGTTTAACCAAGCGATTCTGGCCTCTTTTTTCAATAAACCAGGGAAGTGAAAATGAATGAAATCAGCATATATCCATATTCCGTTCTGCCATCATATTTGCCACTACTGCGATTTCAATAAAGTCTTTATGAAAGGGCAGCCTGTCGATGACTATCTTGATGCTCTTGCAAAAGAAATGGAGCTGACAGTAAAAGATGACCAGGATGTTCTTGATACGATTTTCGTTGGCGGCGGGACGCCGACTGCGCTTGACGAAAGACAACTAGAAAAATTGGTTCACTCCATCCAGGAGAAGCTGAACTTCAACCAGAATACAGAGTACACCTTCGAAGCGAATCCAGGCGACCTGTCAAAAGAAAAGCTGGCCATCCTGAAAGATGCCGGTGTCAACCGTTTGAGTTTTGGAGTCCAGACTTTCAATGATGAGCTACTGGAAAAAATCGGCCGCAGCCATCGGGCAAAGGATGTTTATGAATCAATTGAAAATGCGAAGGCAGCAGGCTTCGAAAATATCAGCATCGATTTGATCTACAGCCTTCCCGGCCAGACAAAGGAGGATTTCATTGAGTCCATCCAGACAGCCCTCTCATTGGGACTTGTCCATTATTCTGGCTATTCATTGATCATTGAACCGAAGACCGTATTTTATAACTTAATGCAAAAAGGCAAGCTGCCGATTCCTGGTGAGGATGCAGAAGCGGAAATGTATGAAATCCTTATGGATCAAATGGAGAAGCACGGCCTGCATCAATATGAAATCAGCAATTTTGCTGTCCCGGGTTATGAAAGCAGACACAATCTTACGTACTGGGACAACGAGGAATATTATGGATTTGGTGCCGGAGCCCATGGTTATGTCAACGGAATGAGGCAGTCGAATTACGGCCCCCTGAAAAAGTATATGGAACCGATCAACAGGGGCGAGCTTCCGATCATGGATGAGCATAAGGTTACCATTGAAGAACGGATGGAAGAAGAAATGTTCCTGGGGTTAAGGAAGTCAAAAGGTGTCTCGATTCGACATTTTGAAGAAAAATTCAGCCGTGACCCGATGCGGATTTTCCGTGGGCAAATTGAAGATTGGACTATGAAAGGGCTGCTGAAAACCGCGGATGACCGTATCTTCCTCACCAGGCAGGGACGTATGCTAGGCAATGAAGTTTTTCAATCATTCATTGGGGTATCAAATCATTGACATCTTTATCGATTATTGATAAATTATTTTTAGAATTAGCACTCGTTCTTATAGAGTGCTAACAGAGGTGATGATGTTGTTAACAGATCGTCAGGTGCTCATTTTGCAGGTGATTGTTGATGACTTTATTCGTTCAGCTCAGCCGATAGGTTCAAGGAGCTTGTCGAAAAAAGAAGATATTAATTTCAGTTCGGCGACGATCCGGAATGAAATGGCCGATTTGGAGGATATGGGATTCATCGAGAAGACCCATACTTCTTCAGGAAGGATTCCTTCCGAAAAAGGATATCGATATTATGTCGATAACCTTCTGCTGCCGCAAAAAGTGAACCGTTCTGATATGGCGGCGATCAAATCGATTTTTGCTGAAAGAATATACGAACTTGAAAAAATCGTCCAAAAATCAGCGAAGATTTTATCAGAAATGACCAATTATACTTCGATTGTTTTAGGGCCGGCTGTAAAGGACAACAGGCTGAGAAAGCTGCAGATTGTTCCGTTGAATAAGGATACGGCGATCGCCATTATCGTGACGGACACAGGGCATGTGGAAAACAGGATGTTCCATTTCCCGACCAGCATCGATCCGTCTGATGTTGAAAAAATGGTCAATATCCTGAACGAACGGTTGGCCGGAGTGCCGCTTACCAATCTCAACTCCAAGATCTACAAGGAGATCGCCATGCTGCTGCGCCAGCATATCAGCAGTTATGACACTCTCCTTAATACCATCATGGATACTTTGAATATGCCGTCACATGAAAAAGTGTTTTTTGGCGGAAAGACGAATATCCTTAGTCAGCCCGAGTTCAACGATGTGGAAAAAATCCGTAACCTGATGAATATGATCGAGCATGAAGATGGCTTGTATAACCTCATCAGGAAAAACCCAGCCGGGATCAATGTCAGGATCGGGACTGAAAACGATAATTCAGCAATGGAAAATTGCAGCCTGATTACTGCCACTTATTCAATGGGTGAAGAAAAGCTGGGATCCATTGCGGTATTAGGGCCGACACGAATGGAGTATTCACGTGTCATCAGCTTGCTTCAATTGATCAGCACGGATTTGTCCAAGGTGCTGACACAGCTGTATCAAAATAAATAAGCATGGAAATATTGATTAAGGGTGGAGCAGCCTGTTCCATCCCGAATCGTCATGTGTTTTCTACTGAAGCACTATGCTTCGTTGAAATATAGCCAGGAGTAACCTGGACAATGCGGCTGGTGATCCATGCCGCGATACTTTGAGGGAGGTGAGTTGACGTGACAGAAGAGAGAAACAACACTGAGCAAGAATTGAACAGCCAGGCAGAAGAAGAAACGGTTGAAGAAGTTTTTGCCGAAAATGACGCTTCTGAACAAACTGAAGAAATTCCGGCTCAAGAGGAAGAGCAGCAAGATCCGATGGAGCAGAAAATCGCTGAATTGGAAGGCAAGCTTGATGAAGCTGACAACCGTTACTTGCGCCTTCAGGCTGATTTTGACAACTTCCGCCGCCGTTCAAGGATTGAACTTGAAGCGAGCGCTAAATATAGAGCCCAAAGCATTATTACAGATCTGCTTCCGGCCATCGATAACTTCGAACGTGCATTGAAGATGGATGTTGATAATGAACAGGCGAAATCCCTTAAACAGGGAGTGGAAATGGTATACCGCAGCTTGCTTGACGCCCTTAAAAATGAAGGCGTTGAAGTGATTGAAGCGGTAGGCAAAGAATTCGATCCGCATCTTCATCAGGCAGTGATGCAGGCTGAAGATGAAAATTACGGTCCTAACATCGTTGTTGAAGAATTCCAAAAAGGGTATATGCTTAAGGACCGCATCATTCGTCCAGCGATGGTGAAAGTGAACCAATAAAGAGTCTACATAAAAGATCCAGGAGGTAATTGATAATGAGTAAAATCATTGGTATTGACTTAGGAACAACTAACTCTTGTGTAGCCGTATTAGAAGGCGGCGAACCAAAGGTAATCCCGAATCCAGAAGGTAACAGAACGACTCCTTCTGTCATCGCATTCAAGAATGGCGAACGCCAGGTGGGTGAAGTGGCAAAGCGCCAGGCAATCACAAACCCTAACACGATCATTTCAATCAAGCGCCACATGGGAACAGACCATAAAGTGGAAGCTGAAGGCAAAGAATACTCACCACAGGAACTATCTGCAGTCATTCTTCAGTACTTGAAGTCTTATGCTGAAGACTATCTTGGTGAGCCTGTAACAAAGGCGGTCATCACAGTACCAGCTTACTTCAATGATGCAGAGCGTCAGGCAACGAAGGATGCAGGCAGAATCGCTGGTCTTGAAGTTGAGCGTATCATCAACGAGCCAACAGCTGCAGCACTTGCTTACGGCCTTGATAAAATGGACGAAGACCAGACAATCCTAGTTTATGACCTTGGCGGCGGTACTTTCGACGTTTCCATCCTTGAACTGGGTGATGGTGTATTTGAAGTAAAATCTACTGCTGGTGACAACCGTCTTGGCGGTGACGATTTCGACCAAGTCATCATTGACTATCTGGTAGAACAATTTAAAAAAGAAAACGGCATTGACCTTTCAAGAGATAAGATGGCACTTCAGCGCTTGAAGGATGCTGCAGAGAAGGCGAAGAAGGATCTTTCTGGTGTAACTTCTACACAGATTTCCCTTCCGTTCATCACTGCAGGGGAAGCTGGACCGCTTCACCTTGAATTGAACCTGTCTCGCGCTAAATTCGAAGAGCTTTCTGCAGATTTGGTAGAGCGTACGATGGGACCTACTCGCCAGGCACTTAAAGATGCTGGCTTAAGCCCATCTGAACTGGATAAAGTCATCCTTGTCGGTGGATCTACACGTATTCCGGCTGTTCAGGAAGCAATCAAGAAGGAAACAGGAAAAGATCCTCACAAAGGCGTAAACCCTGATGAAGTTGTCGCAATGGGTGCTGCAATCCAGGGCGGCGTGATCTCTGGGGACGTTAAAGACGTAGTACTTCTTGACGTTACTCCGCTTTCACTAGGTATCGAGACAATGGGCGGCGTGTTTACGAAGCTGATTGACCGTAACACAACGATCCCTACATCAAAATCACAGGTATTCTCAACGGCTGCTGACAACCAGACTGCTGTTGACATTCACGTGCTCCAGGGTGAGCGTTCAATGGCTTCTGCGAACAAGACACTCGGCCGCTTCCAGTTGGCGGATATCCCGCCGGCACCACGTGGAGTACCTCAGGTCGAAGTTACGTTTGATATCGACAAAAACGGTATCGTAAACGTTCGTGCGAAGGACCTTGGCACAAACAAGGAACAGCAGATCACGATCAAGTCTTCTACAGGCTTGTCTGATGATGAAATCGACCGTATGGTAAGAGAAGCGGAAGAGAACGCTGAAGCTGACAAGAAGCTGAAAGAAGAAGTCGAACTTCGCAACGAAGCTGACCAGCTCGTCTTCACTACTGAAAAGACTTTGAAGGATCTTGAAGGCAAGGTTGATGAAGAAGAAGAAGAAGTCAATAAAGCGAACGAAGCGAAAGACGAACTGAAGGCTGCGATTGAAAAAGGCGAAATCGAAGAAATCCGCACCAAGAAGGATGCTCTTCAAGAAATCGTTACAAACCTGAGCGTCAAGCTTTATGAAGAAGCTGCAAAGCAACAGCAGGCTCAACAAAGCGCTGAAGGCCAAGAAGGAACAAAGAAAGACGACGATGTCGTTGACGCAGAATTCGAAGAAGTTAATGACGACAAGTAAAAAATTTAAATAGCAACCAAAAAGTCAAAGTCAGGTATTACTTGGCTTTGGCTTTTTTCATGTAATGGAATGCCAATTAAAAAGAGAACTAAATTAAGCATAAGAGTTATTTTAAATATTGCGTATGAATGTACGGGAATGTTAAAATTACCTTTATGTGAAAAGATTCGGGAGTGGTAATCATGAGTAAACGGGATTACTATGAAGTCCTCGGTGTCAGCAATTCGGCCACCAAGGATGAATTAAAGAAGGCTTACCGCAAGCTTTCTAAAAAATTCCATCCGGACATCAACAAAGAGCCGGGAGCAGATGAAAAGTTCAAAGAAGTGAAAGAAGCATACGAAGTTCTTAGTGACGACCAAAAGCGTGCCCACTATGACCAGTTCGGCCATGTGGACCCTAACCAGGGCTTTGGCGGCGGAGCTGATTTCGGAGGCGGCTTTGGCGGATTCGAAGACATCTTCAATTCCTTCTTCGGAGGCGGCGGAGGAAGACGTCGTGATCCGAACGCGCCAAGACAGGGTGCTGATCTTCAATACACGATGACCTTGAAATTCGAGGAAGCAGTCTTCGGCAAGGAAACAGATATCGAGATTCCTCGCGAAGAAGAATGCGACACATGTGACGGTACAGGTGCAAAACCGGGTACCAAAGTGGATACTTGTAAACATTGCCATGGCAGCGGACAGATCAGCGTCGAACAAAACACGCCATTTGGACGTATTGTTAACCGCCGAGTGTGCCATCACTGTAATGGAACAGGCAAGGAAATCAAAGAAAGATGTACGACATGTTCTGGTACCGGGAAGGTTACGAGAAGGAACAAGATTCATGTTAAGATCCCTGCGGGTGTCGATGATGGGCAACAATTAAGAGTGGCTGGAAAAGGGGAAGCTGGAATCAACGGTGGACCTCCAGGAGATCTTTATATTGTCTTCCACATCAGGTCGCATGAATTTTTCGAGCGTGATGGCGATGATATTTATTGTGAAATGCCAATCACATTCGTCCAGGCAAGCCTTGGGGATGAAGTGGAAGTCCCTACGCTGCATGGCAAGGTGAAGCTCAAAGTGCCAGCTGGAACGCAGACAGGCACAAAATTCCGGCTCAAGGGCAAAGGGGTTCCGAATGTCCGCGGTTATGGCACAGGAGACCAGCATGTCCTCGTTCGAATCGTAACTCCGACAAAGCTTTCTGAAAAACAGAAACAGCTATTGCGCGAGTTTGCGGAAGTAAGCGGGCAATCCCCTCTCGGTGAGCAAGAGGAAAGCTTTTTTTCAAAAGTGAAACGCGCCATTAAAGGTGATTAATCGAATGGAGTTGGTATAAATGAAATGGTCTGAAATCAGCATCTTAACGACAAATGAAGCGGTTGAGCCAATCTCGAATATCCTGCATGAAGCAGGCGCTAGCGGTGTCGTAATTGAAGATCCGCTGGAGCTTGAGAAGGAAAGAGAGGACCAGTTCGGGGAAATATACCAACTCAATCCTGATGATTATCCTGAAGAAGGCGTCATCGTCAAGGCGTATCTCCCTGTGAACAGCTTCCTGGGAGAAACAGTCGATGAAATCAAAGAAGCAATCAATAATCTGATTATCTACAATATTGATATCGGTTTGAATAAAGTATCAATCAGCGAAGTGAATGAGGAAGAATGGGCAACTGCCTGGAAAAAATACTATAACCCTGTAAAAATTTCTGAAAAGTTCACGATCGTCCCGACATGGGAGGAGTATACACCTGTGAACACGGATGAACTGATCATCGAGCTTGATCCGGGTATGGCTTTTGGTACAGGGACCCATCCGACCACCGTCATGTGTATCCAGGCGCTGGAAAGAACCGTTCGTGCCGATGACCGTGTCGTCGATGTCGGAACAGGTTCAGGAGTCCTCAGTATTGCCGCGGCAAAACTCGGTGCCGGAAAAGTGGAAGCGATGGACCTTGATGATGTAGCGGTGCAGGTGGCAAAGCTCAACCTCAAGCTGAACAAAGTCCATGATGTCGCAACCATCTCACAAAACAACCTTTTAGATGGTGTTGCAGAAGGAGCCGACATTGTTGTCGCGAATATCCTCGCAGAAGTCATCCTGCGTTTTGCTGACGATGCAGGCAAGATTGTCAAGAGCGGCGGTCACTTCATTACTTCCGGAATCATCCAGCAGAAAAAAGAAGTCGTCAAAGATGCGATGATCAATGCAGGCTTCGAGATCGAAGAAGTTATGACGATGGAAGACTGGGTCGCGATCATCGGGAAAAAGAAATAAGGGAGAAAAAAGGGGAACTGCTTGACCCCTTTTTTCTGTCTTTTTAAAACAGCTTTATTTGAAGGCGGGTGCTGTGATGCAGCGTTACTTTATCGACAATCAAGAAAGTCAGGAGCATTTCAATATTAGCGGCGATGATTTCCATCACATCGTGCGTGTGATGAGGATGAAGTCCGGGGATGAAATCATCTGTGTCACGTCCGATGGGAGAAGCGCAGTTTGTCAGATTGAAGAAATTACCGATGAAATGGTTGTGGCAAACGTTGTAAAATGGGAGGAAGAGACCAGGGAGCTTCCTGTCCATGTCGTGATTGCGAGCGGTCTGCCTAAAGGGGATAAGCTCGAATTGATCATTCAGAAAGGCACTGAACTGGGTGCCTGTGAATTTGTCCCCTTCACCGCATCCCGCTCGATTGTGAAATGGGACAGCAAGAAAGCTGGCAAAAAGGTTGAACGCTGGCAAAAGATAGCCAAGGAAGCGGCAGAACAGTCCCATCGCAATATCGTACCGTCGGTTAAGGAGCCGGTCAGCTTAAAACAATTGATCAAGTGCGCCGATGAGTATACTTATAAGCTTATTGCCTACGAAGAAGAGGCGAGGGCGGGGGAAGCTTCTGTCCTGTCTGCAACTCTTTCAAAAATGGAGAAAGATGAAAGTCTCCTGATTGTTTTTGGACCTGAAGGGGGATTGACCGCCGAGGAAGTCACCCTTTTGAGTGAAAATGGATTTTTGGCTTGTGGTCTTGGACCACGGATTTTACGTACTGAAACAGCACCGCTATATGCATTATCTGCTGTTTCGTATCATTTTGAACTATTGAGGTGAAGATCATGCCTGCAGTTGCTTTTCATACATTAGGTTGCAAAGTCAACCATTACGAAACGGAAGCCATCTGGCAATTATTCAAGGAACAAGGATATGAAAGAGTGGATTTTGAATCGATCTCTGATGTCTATGTCATCAATACATGTACTGTCACGAATACTGGTGATAAAAAGAGCCGCCAGGTCATCCGCCGGGCTGTCCGCAAAAACCCGGACGCTGTGATCTGTGTAACTGGCTGCTATGCGCAGACGTCCCCTGCAGAAATCATGGCGATCCCTGGAGTAGATATTGTTGTCGGAACTCAGGACCGTGTGAAAATGCTTGAGTATATCGAACAGTACAAGCAGGAACGCCAGCCAATCAATGCTGTCGGCAATATCATGAAGAACCGTGTCTATGAAGAGCTTGACGTACCAGCCTTCACTGACCGCACAAGGGCTTCATTGAAAATCCAGGAAGGCTGCAATAACTTCTGCACATTCTGTATCATTCCATGGGCGCGCGGACTGATGAGATCCCGTGACCCGCAGGAAGTCATTCGCCAGGCACAGCAGCTTGTTGATGCAGGCTACAAGGAAATTGTCCTTACTGGTATCCACACAGGCGGTTATGGAGAGGACATGAAGGATTACAACCTTGCAGCCTTGCTGAGGGATTTAGAAGCACAGGTGAAAGGAATCAAGCGCCTGCGTATTTCTTCGATCGAAGCGAGCCAGATTACAGATGAAGTCATCGAGGTCATCGACCAGTCCAATATCGTTGTCCGACACCTGCACATCCCGCTTCAATCCGGATCTGATACCGTATTGAAAAGAATGCGCCGCAAGTACACGATGGAATTTTTCGGGGAGCGTCTTGATCGATTGAAAGAGGTCTTGCCGGGCCTTGCCGTTACATCCGATATCATTGTCGGTTTCCCAGGCGAAACGGAAGAAGAATTCATGGAAACTTATAATTTCATCAAGAAACACCAATTCTCAGAGCTGCACGTCTTTCCTTATTCAAAACGGACAGGCACCCCAGCTGCGAGAATGGAAGACCAAGTTGATGAAGAAGTGAAGAACGACCGCGTTCACAGATTGATTGAGCTTTCCAACCAGCTTGCAAAGGAATATGCTTCACAGTTTGAAAATGAAGTGCTTGAGGTGATTCCTGAAGAGATTTACAAGGAAGAGCCAGATAGCGGCCTTTACGTAGGTTATACAGACAACTACCTGAAGGTTGTTTTCCCTGCATCTGAAGAGATGATTGGTAAAATCGTGAAAGTGAAGATTTCAAAAGCAGGATATCCTTACAACGAAGGCCAATTTGTCCGTGTGCTTGAAGACGAAACCGCAGCAGAACAAGCTGTTATATAAGGAAATTGCAAAGAGCTGGCCCAATGCCAGCTCTTTTTGTGAATTTTTGCTGTTAACATTATGTTTTATTCAGGTCCCGGCACATTACATTTCCACCGCGTTGCAGTTTGAATCCCATCTCACCGATCCCTCCCATGGATGACTTCAATCATCACCCCGAATTTCTCGGCAACTGGCAGTACGAGCAGTGAAGCAATAATGTTATAAACGACACTGACATGGGCCAGCTGGACTTCGGGCCTGTCTGCTGTCAAAGGGGCCAGTGCCGCAATCTCGCCAATGAAGGGGAAAAATAAGGCTGCTCCCGCGATGTTCAGCCAAACATGGGCAAATGCTGTCAATCGCGCTTCTTTGCCGGCCCCAATCGACGCAAGCAAAGCGGTGATACATGTGCCGATATTGGCGCCTAGCAT
>JACDJB010003323.1_pt1 | contig 10672 bp, 7 predicted proteins | sample 7454121 | NCBI WGS metagenome assembly JACDJB01 (sample SAMN14253290, study PRJNA609438) | sludge metagenome | isolation source: sludge after 25d culture with pyrite | collected 2018-12-20 | reverse complement strand
GCGTTGATGTTCATGAGGGACTCCTGATGACCAGTTCAAGTGGTCATATTATGGTCTGAAATCGAACCCAAGATCGTATTGGATTGCCGACCCGTACCGATCCCTTACAGCACCCAGTTCGTTGCCTGCAAGGACTTGCCTTCCGGTAAAAGCCCCAGACGCGCGTTGTATAGCCAGTCGCTCACCTGCACATACAAGCCAGGCAGGATTTCCTCGATGTCGCCCTGATTGAGCAGGGTCAGTGTCTGCCCGCGATGCAGGTTGACGGTGTAGCGCTGCAACTTGCGCATGAGCCAGCGCTGCGGGTCGTCTCGGCGCAGCATGGCGAGCCATTGGCCGATACTGGCATCCTGTCCGTCCATTCCGTGATAGCGCACGATGATGGGCAGGCTGTCCTCGTCGTCGATCAGGCGAAATTTCCCGGCGGCGGTGCGGAAACTGACAGCGAGCGTCTCGACAGACAATTTTCCATGCGCCATGAACAGATCGTCGCAAATGCCTTTTGCATCGAGTTTGCAGCCGTAATACAGGCGCTCGAAATAAGCGGCGAAGCGGCTGCGCGCGAGTGGCGAGTCAGATACGCCGCGCAGCACATCGCGACAGGCGTTTTCCCCTTGCCGCAAGAATCCGGGCGGCGCGGGTTTGGGGGGCACGAAGACGACGACTTCGCCTTTGTGGGTGAGCCTGCCCTCGCGGTTGCATCGCCCCGCTGCCTGGGCGATCGAATCAAGCCCGGCGAGCGCACGGTAGACGACCGGAAAATCCACATCCACACCTGCCTCGACCAGTTGGGTGCTGACGACGCGCGTCGGCATGCCCGCTTTGAGTCTGGCCTTGATGTCGGCGATGACCTGAGAACGGTGTGCCCCGCACATCAGCGCAGACAGATGCAACGTGTCGGCAGGCATGGCTTCCCACAGGGCGCGGGCGTCCTTGCGGGTGTTGACGATGGCGAGCGCGGAATCATGCGCGGCGAGTGCTTCGGCGAATTGCGGCCAGTCGGTCGGCTGATGCCAGTCGTCGGGCAGACGAACCTGAACGCGTTCCAGCGAGGCGTAAAGGGCATCCGGGTCGTCGATGATTTCGCGCACATTGTCGAGACCGCGCAGATTCTGCCTCGCGTCGAAGTATTCTCGACTTGCGAGTGCCGGTTGAGTCGCGGTCGAGAGCACGACCGTAACACCGTAATGCCGTGTCAGCAGATTGAGCACGTCGAGTATAGGTTGCAGGAATTCCGGTGGCAGCAACTGCGCCTCGTCGAGGATCACGACCGAATCGACCAGATTGTGCAGCTTGCGGCAGCGCGAGGTGCGTGCGGCGAACAGCGATTCGAAGAACTGTACGTTGGTCGTGACGATTATGGGTGCGTCCCAGTTTTCACAAGCAAGGCGCGAGGCCGAGGTTTCCTGCTCCGGCTCGGATTCGACATTGCTGTGGTGCTCGATGACGGCATCACCGAAAATGCCACGAAAAATGTCGGCGGTCTGCTCAATGATGCTGGTGTAGGGGATGACGTGGATGATGCGGCATTTGCCGTGGCGAAGCGCATGTTCCAGGGCGAACGCCATGCCGGAGAGCGTCTTGCCGCCGCCGGTCGGCACGGTCAATGAGAACAGGCCGGGTTCGAGTGCAGCAGCTTCACGGCACTGGCGCAGGATGTCTGCGCGCAGTGTGTTGACGGGCGTCGGGTCGGCATTCGCGGCAAGTTTCGCCATGTGGGCGTCGAACAGCGGTGCCAGTGCCGCGAGTTCTGGCCATGCGTTACGTCGCTCGAACTTGTCCGGGGCCATGTAACGCTCGGTGTCGAGAAAGTCCGCATCGACAAGCGAGGAGAACAGCATGCGCACCCACAATGCGAAACCGTCTTTGCCGCCGGGGAGGGTTTTCAGGCTGAGTTCGAGGTCGCTGGTATTCAGCAGATCGGCGGGCGGATGCTCGGCGAGTGATTGATCCAGCTCTGCGCGGCTGTTGGGATCACCCAGGCGCGCATCGAGGCCACCGAACCAGTCAGCCAGGCCGGCATGGTGGCCGGCGATGAGGTAGGCCAGAACGCGCCCGGCAGTGCCAAAGAGATCCGTCGCCAATAACGCGCCCGCCGTCGAATGTGGGGCTTTCCCCGACTCACCCCTGATGTGCGCGTCTGCCTCGAAGCCGCTGACAAGGCGGATGTATTTCTGGAAACGTGGGCGGAATTTGCCGAGGTCGTGCCAACGTCCAGCCAGCCGCGCCCAATCTGCACCGAATCGCTCGGCGAACTCGGCGGCAAGCTCGCCGACGTCGCGCAGATGGGCGACCAGATCGTGCGGGTCGCGCCAATTGCCATTTTCGTCTTGGCAGGCATGAGCGATGGAGTGAAGTTTTCCCATGCTGCCGATGCTATTCGCTGTCGTTCTCAAAATCTGAGAACGCCGATTTCTCGCACCGATACTGACCTGCAGCCTCATCAAGCATTTTTTTCACCGTCTCCCGCAATGCGCCCGGTGCTACCACTTCCACATCCGCCCCGTATTTCAGAACATCCATCAACAGCTCGCGGTCATCCGAATACGGAATCCGCAGTTCATAGCGGCCATCGGCCAGCCAGCGTGTCTCTTGTTGCGGGTGCCAGATTTCATCGGCCACCCAGCGGGCGCGTCTGGCGTTGAAGACGAGGATGGCGGTGGCGCCGGGCTTGCCGGAAAAAATGCCGTAACTGCTGGCCAGTTCGCGGTTGAGGGCGGGTTCGGGGATTGCCTTGGCGCGCCTGCCGAGCGGCTCCACGGAGCGGATGCATTCGACGGCAAATATACGCAGACCTTTTTTCTGGTGGCACCAGGCGTCGAGATACCAGTTGTCGCGATAGTGGGCCAGTCGTTGGGGCGAAATTTCGCGGGTTGCCGTTTCGTTGCGTTCCCGGTTGTAGTAGTCGATTTTGAGCCGGTGGCGTTGCAGCAGGGCGCCGGCGACGATCTGAAAGTGGCGAAGATTCTTGCGTCGTGCGGCCATGCGTAGCAGCCGGATGCGACCGGCTTCGCCCGCGCCGAGGTGCCGGCTGGCGAGCAGCTTGTCGATGCGGGTCTGGATGGGACGCAGGTGGTCGTCGAGCAGGCCGGGTGCCAGATGGTCGGTCAGGTGCTTGAGGGTGACGAGCGCGAGCAGTTCGTCGGCGGTGAACCACAGGCCGGGCAGGTCGAAACGGCCGTCGGCGGTATTGTAGAAATAGCCGCCGCGGTCAACGTCGTGGTCCAGCGGTGCGCCGAGTTTGTCGCGCAGATCGCGAATCAGGCGGGCAAGCGTGGAGCGCGCAAACCCATGCGTGCCAATCAGGTCGGCACGCGGGAGTCCTGTGCGGCGCCCGTCAAGCAGGCGGTGCAGGCGATAGAGTTCGTCGAGTCTGCTCAAATCCGGTGTTCATGTTTCGTGCTCTCCGCACGGGTTCTGCTTGTTATGGCCCGAGTGTGCGCGATACCCGCTGTGCCGGCAAGGGTTTATCCGGTCGTCACGCCGCTCGCCCAGAATTCCCGTCCCTTGGCGAGAAATTCGTCCCACGGCAGGTAGTGCGAGCCGTCGCACGAGAAGGTGAGGCCGACCATGCCGTTCATGATGTTGAGCGAGCCGGCGCGCAGGTAGAAGGTGTCGTCGATGAAGCGCAGGGCGCCGATGGCGTCGAGCACGGGGCGGATCCGGTCGCGCGGGACGACGGCGTCGGCGGGGTAGGGGTGTACCGGGTAGATGAGGCAGGTGTCGGGGTCGGTCAGTGCGTCGATGTCGAGCAGGCGGTAGCAATAGGGGTCGTCGTAGAGCCACACGGTGGCGCGGCTGCTGGAGAAATGCAGCTTGCCGTGAAAAACGCCGCGGTCGGTCATGAATTCCTCCATCACACCGAGCACGGTGTCGAGCGCGCGGTCCATCGCGCTTTCGCTGCGGGTCTGCTGGAAGACGCCGCCGCGGATGGCGGGGTCGCCCTTGATCTGCCGCCAGGTGGTTGGTTCGTCGTAGAGCTTGGCGGTGAGCGGCAGGTTGCGCAGGTCGAAGTCGGCGCCGACGAAGCCGAGCGCACGGCCTTCCGCGTCGCGCACGATCTGGATGGCGGTGAGCGAGGGGCGCTTGGCGCGCAGGCTGATGTAAGCCTCGGACAGCAGGAAGCCCTGGCTCGGCACGGCCTCGTTCATGTAGGGGCGGTTGGAGCGGTCGCGCCCGTAATCGGTTTCGATCAGGCCTTCGTGGCTGATGTTGTCGGAGAGCTGCACGGCGTGCGTGTCGGTGGCGTACAGGTACTTGCACGCGGGCAGTTTGGCGAGTGCGTCGGTGAGCACGGCGTTGAGTGCGGCGCGGTTGGGCCAGGCGCGGCTGCAGGCCTCGGCGGCGAGCGCGAGCGGTTCGCGCAGCAGGTTGGCCAGCGCTTCGCGCTGGCGGGCCACGGCTTCGGTCAGGGCGGGCAGGCTCATGTCAGCGCAGGGAGATGACGGGTCAGCCGTGGGTTTCGGCGTGCGCGCGCAGGGTGGGATCGGGGTCGACCGCGACGGGGTGCTTCACTTTTTCCAGCAAGGGCAGGTCGTTCAGTGAATCGCTGTAGAAACGGCTGTTGTCGAGGCAGTCGAGGCGGGTGCCGTGTGCTTCGAGGAACTGTTCCAGCCGTGTGATCTTGCCTTCGCGGAAGCAGGGCGTGCCGGCGACCTCGCCGGTGAAGCGGCCGTCCTTTTCCTCGGGTTCGGTGGCGATCAGGTGAGGGATGCCGAATTCCCGCGCGATGGGCGCGGTGACGAAGCGGTTGGTGGCGGTGATGACGGCGACCAGGTCGGCGGTGTCGAGGTGCCGCTTGACGAGGTCGCGCGCGGCGGAGGTGATCATGGGCCGGATGCGCGTTTCCAGGTATTCGGCGTGCCAGGCGTCGAGCTGGTCGCGCGGGTGCGTCGCCAGGGGGCGCAGGGCGAACGCGAGGAAGGCGTGGATGTCGAGCCGGCCGGCCTTGTAGTCTGCGTAGAAGGCGCGGTTCCTGGCCTCGTGGTGGGCGCGGTCGATCACGCCTTTGGCGATGAGGAACTGGCCCCATTCGTAGTCGGAATCGCCGGCGAGAAGGGTGTTGTCGAGATCGAAGAGAACGAGGTTCATGGTGGGGCGGTGAGCAGTGAGCGGTCAGTCGGGCGCGGTGCCGCAACATTTCTTGAATTTCTTTCCGCTGCCGCAGGGACAGGGATCGTTGCGTCCGGGTTCCGGCGCCTTGCGAACCGGCTCGCGCGGGCCGCGCCCGCGGTCGAGCCAGAATTCGCGCAGGTCGTACACCGACCAGATGGCGTTGGCCACGTGCGCGTCGCGGTTGAGCTTCTGCTCGTCCGCCGTCCATTCGTCGCGGGGCGTCGTCAGGGTGTAGAAGGGGTCGAGGCAGGCGTCGACGAACTGTTCGTCCTTGCTGCCTTCCGGCAGCGCCCAGTCGGCTTCCCAGTGTTCCACCGCGAGCAGGAAACCGGCCGCCCAGATTTCGCCGTAGGCCGGCAGGCCCTGGGCCTTGAGCGCGGCGGCCTCGTCCGCGGGCATCTCCTTGAGGATGGCCTGCCAGTCGAGGATCAGCGGCGAGTAGGCCTTGGGGTCGGCCAGGTTTTCCACCGGCGCGGCGAGCGCGCGTTCGATCTCGCGGCGGCGGCGCGCGAAGCTGGCCTCGAACAGCGCGCGCTCGGCGTCGGTCTCGAATACGTCCAGACCCGCCTCGCCGAGCAGCACCGGCAGGTATTCCGCCGGCTCGGCCCGGCGGGGCGCCACGACCAGCGCGGCGGTGAAGCCGTCGGCTTCTTCCACCGACAGCGACAGGTCGGCCCGTTCGCCGGCGGTCTGCAGCAGGTCGTCGTAGGCGGCGAGTTCGTCGTCGGAAAGCGGGCGGGCGAGATCGGCAGGCATGGGGGCAAGGGAGCATCGCGTAAAATTCGCCCATGAATTCTACCGTGCTAAACCCCGCTTCCCTGGCATTGCCCGAAGCGCTGCTGCTCGCCGGCTGGGCGGGGCTGGCGTTGCTCGGTTGGCGCTGGATGATGTCGGGCGACTGGCGGCGGCTGGGCGAACCGGCAAAACTCAATCTTTTCCTCGCCGCCACGGTGGCGGTGCTGGCGTTGTGGCAGATCCGCACAGGGGTCAAGCCGGGACTGAGCTTCCATCTCTACGGCATCGCCGCGCTGACGATGATGTTCGGCTTCTGGCGGGCCACCTTCGCCGGCGTGCTGGTGCTGGCCGCGAACGCCGCCTTCGGCAAGGGCGCCTGGTACGCGCTCGGCTTCGACGCGCTGCTGACGGCGGCGCTGCCGGCGGCGGTGAGCTGGAATCTCTACCGTCTGCTCGACCGCCGCCTGCCCAACCATTTCTTCATCTACGTGCTCGGCAACGGCTTTCTCGGCGGCGCCCTGTCGGTGGCGGCGATCGGGCTCGTCACCACCTTCGTCATGGCGGCGAGCGGCGCCTACACCACAGAATACCTGTTCACGCATTACACGCCCTACGCCACGTTGCTTATCAGTTGGGGCGAGGCCTTCATGAGCGGCATGGCGGTGACCGTGATGGCGGTCTACAAGCCCGACTGGCTCGAAACCTTCGACGACGCACGCTACATCCAGAACAAATGACGGCCCGGCCTGCCGCCGGTCCCGTTCAGGCAGGACACGAATTGACGCCCCCGACCCTTCATTACCCCGACCTGCCCGTCTCCGCCCGGCGCGACGACATCCTCGCCGCGCTGCGCGCGCATCGCGTGCTGATCCTGTGCGGCGAGACCGGCTCGGGCAAGACCACGCAGATACCCAAGATGTGCCTGGAAGCGCGGCTCGGATCGGGGACGGCGCGCGCCGGAAAGCTGATCGGCTGCACCCAGCCGCGCCGCATCGCTGCGCGCTCGGTGGCGGCGCGCATCGCGCAGGAACTGGGCGGCGAACTCGGCGGCATCGTCGGCTACAAGGTGCGTTTCACCGACAAGGTGCGTGCGGACACCGCGATCAAGGTGATGACCGACGGCATCCTGCTGGCCGAAAGTCAGGGCGATCCGCTGCTGAGCCGCTACGACACCATCCTGATCGACGAAGCGCACGAGCGCAGCCTCAACATCGATTTCCTGCTGGGCTATCTGAAGACCCTGCTGGAGAAGCGCGCCGATCTCTCCGTGGTCATCACCTCGGCCACCATCGACGCCGAGCGCTTCTCGAAGCACTTCAACGACGCGCCGGTGATCGAGGTGTCGGGCCGCACCTATCCGGTGGAAGTGCGCTGGCGGCCGATCGAGCGCGACGATGCCCTCCCCTCCCCCGCAAGCGGGGGAGGGGCCGGGGGAGAGGGGCGCGGGGCTCCCGCGCGCGCAAGCGGGAAAGGGAACAAGCGCGAGACGCCCGACCTCGCCCAGGCCATCCTCGACGCCACCGACGAACTGGCGCGCGAAGGGCCGGGCGATATCCTCGTGTTCCTGCCGGGCGAGCGCGAGATCCGCGACACCGCCGAGGCGCTCCGGAAGCACCATCCGCCCGGCACCGAAATCCTGCCGCTGTTCTCGCGGCTGTCGGTGGCCGAACAGGACGCGATCTTCCGGCCGACCGCTGCGCTCAGGCGCATCGTGCTGGCGACCAACGTCGCCGAGACTTCGCTCACCGTGCCGGGCATCCGCTACGTGATCGACCCCGGCACTGCGCGGGTGAAGCGCTACTCGGCGCGCAACAAGGTCGAGCAGTTGCTGGTCGAGAAGATTTCGCAGGCCTCGGCCAACCAGCGCGCCGGCCGCTGCGGCCGGGTGGCCGACGGCATCTGCATCCGCCTCTACGACGAGGCCGATTTCGCCAACCGGCCGCGCTTCACCGACCCCGAGCTGCTGCGTTCCTCGCTGGCCGGCGTGATCCTGCGGATGAAATCGCTGAACCTCGGCGACGTGGTCGGCTTTCCCTTCATCGACCCGCCGGGCAACCGGCTCGTCACCGACGGTTACCAGTTGCTCGCCGAACTGCACGCGCTGGACGAAGCGGGCCAACTGACGAAAATCGGCCGCCAGCTCGCGAAGCTGCCGCTCGACCCGCGCATCGCCCGGATTCTGCTTGCCGCGGAACAGCAGCGTTGCGTGCGCGAAATCCTCGTCATCGCCAGCGCCCTGTCGGTGCAGGACCCGCGCGACCGGCCGATGGAACGCGCGCAGGCGGCGGACGAGAAACACAGACTGTTTCAGGACGAGCGCTCCGACTTCATGGGCTGGCTGAGGCTGTGGACGTGGTACGACGAGCAGTTGAAGCACAAGAAAACCAACCGGTCTTTGCAGGCGCTGCTGCAGGACCATTTCCTGTCGCCGCGCCGGATGCGCGAATGGCGCGACATCCACGGGCAGCTTCATGCGCAGGTGAGTGAGCTGGGTTTGCGCGAAAACGAAAAGGACGCCGGCTACGATGCGATCCATCAGGCGCTGCTCGCGGGCCTGCTCGGCAACGTCGGCTTCAAGGCGGACGAGGCGAAAACGCGGCCCAAGCCGGGCGAAGGCAACTACCTCGGCGCGCGTGGCATCAAGTTGTCGATCCATCCCGGCTCGGCGCTGGCGAAGAAAGGTCCGAAATGGATCGTCGCCGCCGAGCTGACGGACACCGGCCGCCTGCTCGCGCGCACCGTGGCCGAAGTGCGGCCGGAGTGGATCGAGGCGGCGGGCCGGCATCTTCTGACCCGGATGTACATCGAGCCGCACTGGGACCGGGAAAGCGCGCGCGTGACGGCCTTCGAGCGCGTGAGCCTCTACGGCATCACGCTGGCGCCGCGCCGGCGCATCCACTACGGCCCCATCGATCCGGAACTGTCGCGCGAGCTGTTCATCCGCGGTGCGCTGGTGGCGGGCGAATACGACACGCAGGCCCCGTGGCATGCGCACAACCGCACGCTGATCAGGGAAATCGAAACGCTGGAACACAAGGCGCGCAAATCGGGCGTATGGCTGGACGAGGAGCGCATCTTCCGCGTGTTCGACGCGCGCATCCCGGCCGGACTCCACAACGGGCCGGCCTTCGAGCAGTGGCGGCGCGAGGCCGAGGCGGCGAATCCAGAAATCCTGTTCCTCGCGCGCGAGGACATCGTGGCCGAAGGCATCGGCGCGGATCACACGCTGTTCCCCGAGTCGATGGAGATCGACGGCGTGGGCTGCAAACTCAAATACCGCTTCGAGCCGGGCCACCCGCTCGACGGCGTGACGCTGAAACTGCCGCTGTATCTGCTGAACCGGGTGGACGCCGCGCGCGCCGAGTGGCTGGTGCCGGGGCTGATCCGGGAAAAGCTGACCGCGTTGCTGAAGAACCTGCCCAAGGACCGCCGCCGTCCGCTGATACCGCTGCCCGACGCGGTGACGGCGTTTCTCTCGGCCGAGCCGCCGGGCGAGCGGATGCCGACCGAGGCGCTCGCCGCCTGGATTCGCAAGAAGACCGGCGCGGACATTCATCCCGACGAATGGAAGGGCGAATTGCCCGCGCATCTGCGGATGAATTTCAGCGTGATCGACGATGGCGGCCAGGAGCTGGCGAGCGGGCGTGACCTGGCCGCGCTGCGCGCACAACTGGGCGGGACGGCGCGCATCGCCTACGGCGGCGGGGCGGAGGACAGCGCCTTCGAGCGCAGCGGGCTGACCGAATGGAATTTCGGTGACCTGCCGGCGCAGATTAAATTCAAACGCGGCGGGCGCGAACTGACGGGCTATCCCGCGCTGGTCGATAGCGGCGACGCGGTCGATCTGCGCCTGCTCGACGACGCCGCGGCGGCCGAGGCGGAAACGCGGCGCGGCGCGGTGCGCCTGCTGCGGCTGGCGCTGGCCGCGCAGTTCAGGCAGCTCGACAAGGACCTCGCGCGGGAAACCGCGCTGGCGCTGAAATACCGCGCCTTCGGCGGCGCGGACAAGCTGCGCGCCGAACTGCTGGACGCGATCGCCGCGCGCGCGCTTCTGGGCGACGACGAAGCGCCGCGCGGTCAAAAGGACTTCGACAAACAGAAGGAACGCGCCAAACCGCGCGTCGCCGTGGTGAAGCAGGCGCTGCTGCGCGACGTGGCCGGGATTCTCGATCTCCACGCCCAGGTGGCGGCGCGGCTGGGCGCGGCGCCGCAGTTTCCCGGCCCGATGCGCGACGAGCAGGCGCATCTCGCCGCGCTGGTGCCGAATGATTTCATCGTCGCCACGCCGTGGGCGCGGCTGAAGGATCTGCCGCGCTATCTGAACGGCATCCTCAGGCGGCTGGAAAAGCTGCCGGCGTCCGCCGAGCGCGACGGCCGCGCGATGGCCGGCATCCTCACGCTGCAGAACCGCTACCTGGCACGGCGCGCGCAGGCGAAGGGCGCGGTACCCGCAAGGGGCACGCCGCCTGACGCTCGCCTTTCCGGCGGTCTTGGCGCGGCATCCGCCGCGCTCGACGCATTTCGCTGGCATCTGGAGGAATTGCGCATTTCCCTGTACGCGCAGGAACTGAAGACGTCTTATCCGGTGTCGGTCAAGCGGCTGGACAAACTGTGGGACGAGCTTGCCAGACAGCCGCTGGATTGATTACGGTAGCGGCATGCACGAACGCGTCTTCAATCTGCCCAACCTCATCACGCTGCTGCGGCTGGCGGCGGTGCCGGCCGTGGCCTGGCTGATTCTCCAGCGCCAGTGGGAGCCGGCGTGCTGGCTGTTCCTGGCGGCGGCGCTGTCGGATGGCCTCGACGGCTTCCTGGCGCGCGC